>JAABUQ010005584.1_pt1 | contig 19860 bp, 16 predicted proteins | sample 5560001 | NCBI WGS metagenome assembly JAABUQ01 (sample SAMN10711888, study PRJNA513371) | rock metagenome | isolation source: Antarctica rocks | place: Antarctica: Victoria Land, Finger Mt nord | collected 2015-12-18
GACGGTTTCTGGCGGACGTACAGCGCAGAGACCTGTAAGCGGCCTTCGGTATGATTGCCGCGTTGCGAGCAGCGCGTATGCGACTAAAGGCTCTTGCCCCGGCTGCGCCGTCGTGTTCATTTAGGAGTATCGTGCCCGCGCTCCGTCCGAGAGAACGACGATTCCCAATTTGAAAATTGCCGGTAGTCCGCTGAGTCTGATTCGCCGCTTCGTGGCCTGGCGTTGGTACGCGACCCTCGTGCTTGCCACATGGGTCCTGGCGCCTGAAGTGCGGCGCATCGTCGATTGGCTGACCTCTTTCCATGCGGTGTCGATCTTCAGCGTCTTGCCGCTGCTTTCGCTCATCCCGGCCGTGCTCGTGCTTCCGTCGGCTTGGTCTCGCGCCGGTTCGGCATATCGCCAGGTCTCTCGGCTCTGGTTTCTGGCCCTCGGCTATGCCTTCATCGTCGCGTTCGTAAGCGGAAGCACGTATTCGGCACTCTATTCGCTAGCGCTGTTCGCCGTGCCGTTTTTACTCGGAATCGTCCTTGCCGCGTCGCCGAGTGAAGACATTGCGGTCGTCTACGAGCGTAACGTTAATTCGATCCTGTGGTTAGCCGCGTTCACCAGTCTGTATGGAATCTACCAGTACATCTCGCCGCCGCCCTGGGACGTCTATTGGGCGCAACAGGCGAATGTGGAAGCCGGACAAGGCGTTACCGCCGCGTTCAACTTCCGCATTTTCGGCACGTTGAATTTGGCCGGCGCACTGTCGAACTTCCTCGACTTCGCAATCTTGCTCAACGTGCCGCGGCTGCGGCTTTCGCGCTGGTGGATCGGACTGCTGCTCGTGCCGTCGGTGATTGCGCTCATCTTGACGGAGGTCCGTGCCGAGTGGCTAGCGCTCGCGCTCGGCGTAGCGATCTTCACTTTGCTCTCACCGAAGCGGGGGGCCGTGCTCGTGACGCTCGGCGGTGTAGCGGCGCTGTTCGTCGTCGTCGTTTCGCTCTTGCTCACGGTAGTCAACTCCGAAGGCGCCAATCAGACCGTCTACAACATCGGCAAACGCATATCGACGTTCGGGGCGCTCGGAAGCGACGCTTCGGCGCTTAGCCGCCAAGGCCAATCCGACGTGGCGATCTCCGAAGGATTGACGGAGCCCATCGGCCAGGGCTTAGGGGCGAGCGGCAATTCGAACAAGCTTGCCGGCGGCACCGGCCAAGGCATCGACAACGGCTTCGTCGCGCGGTTTTACGAAATGGGAGTCGTGGGGTTCATCGTCTACGAGTTGGCGCTCTTGGTCGGCATCGTTACGACGTTCCGAACGTACCGGCGCTACATCCGTGCCCGCAACCTTGTGGCTGCGAACTATCTCGCCGTGGCCGTCGCGTCGCAAGTGGTGCTGTTCGTCGCCGAAATCGATGCCGATCATCACAACGCCCTGGCGGCGCTGTTCTTCTGGTTCTCGTTATTCATCGCATCGGGATTCACGGCGCCGCTCGGCGCCCGGGCAGAGGCGTCGCGGCGCCGCGAACTCATCGCCCTGACACCCGCACGCGTCTAGCCGGATCGCGCTGTGCTAGTGCAAGCACTAGTCGGCGCTGGAAACGGCCTCTTTACGTCCGCGCAGCGCCGCCGACAAATACCGTAGATCCGCGGGTGTCACGATCAGGTTCGGGGCCGAGACTTTCAGTAAGAGCGGATAGCACGCTACGGCAATCGCGAGCCGCGCCGTCGTCGACACGAGCAGCGATACCGCGGCTCCCGTCAGTCCCAGCCGCGGGATCAACAGCAGCATCAAGGGCACGGCTAAGCTTAACCCCACGAGTTGCAAGACCGTTGCCATGCCGGGCCGGTTCGTCGCAGTAAACGTTTGGATCAAGACCCCCGTCGCGGAGGCGAGCACGGATTCGATGACGAGAATCTGAGATATGGACACGGCCTTATGAAAGTCGTGGCCGTAAATCCCCGGTAGCAAGAACGGCATGACGACGATCAACGCAACGCCGGAGAGCGCGGTCAACGCGGAGGTCAAGCGCGCGCCACGGGTTACGATGGTCACGACCTGATGCGTCGGCAGACCGGCAATCTTCGGAAGCAGCACCGTCCCGAGCGACTGCTGAAAGATGTTCAGGACGCGCGAGGCTTGCAAAGCGATGGTGTAGATGCCGAGATCTGCGGCCGCGAGCAAGCCGACGACGAGAAATTGATCGATCTGCTGTCCGAACGTACCGAGCACGTCGGAGCCGTAGATTCTAATACCGTATCCAACCAGCCGCCGCACCGAGCGCTTGAAGTCGACGAGCGTAAAGGCGAACTTCCCGAACAAGTAGACCGCCATCGCAAATGACGTAAAGACCGGCGGAACGAGATAGGCGAGGGTTGCGTTGAAGGGCGTCAAGGCATGCATCGTCGCTAGCGTGACGAGAGCCGCGAACGTGACGAATGGCGGTGCGTAGCGAGTGAAGTTCGAAAATGTGAAGTCGAACCGCACTTCGAGCATCGACGTCAGGATGAGTGTAACCATCCCAAGCGGTGCGAACAGCATCAGGCCTTGCGCGAGACGGATATTGGTGGCGCCGTACTGCTTCATTATAAAAGGCATCATTGCGATCCCAACGAGCATCGCGACCGCGCCGAGACCGACGGACAGCACGAGCGCGGCCGAGGCCAGCGAATCCTGTTCGATCTGATGTTTACGCGCGTGGTAGCGCAGCGCGTACGGAATACCGAGCGTGAAAATGAAACACAGTAAGTTCGGCCACATACCGAGCGCCGTTTGCACTCCACGCCCGCTCGGGCCGAAATGCCGCGCGGTATAAACGCCGTTGATCAGGTTAATGCCCAGGAGCACGATGCGGCTGAGGATCGTTTGCACGACGGCGGCGGACCCCGTCTTCGCGCCGGCGACCCAACGCAAGCGCCCGACCGCCATTCCCGCATAGTGTTGAAGCCGTACCATTCTTTGCGCTCTTCTCGCACGCTATCGCGCGCGCCCCTCGAATCTCTCGACTGTAACGTCCGAAGCGCTTACGGCATCAGTTCTACGAACGAGATTGCGTCGCCGACGCGCACGCGCACGGTACCCGCATGCAGTTGCAGCGGCGCCGCTGCCAGCGCCCAGGCCGGCGTATAAGAATAAACTTTGCCCGAAGAGATACCGGACGGTAAAGAAAGCGTCACGGTCTGCGGTTGTACCGCGATCGGAATGCGCTGCTTCGGATCCCACGAGCGCACTTCGAGCCAGAGCAGCAATTCATACCGGCCGTCGCGCTTCTGCAGCAGCGTATGGTGAACGTTTGCCGTATCGCCGCTCATCGTGTAGCGCAGCGGTTTTGCCTTGAAGTCGGCTCCCGGGTCGGCGAGCAAGTGAATCATGCTTACCAACGCCGTGAATTGTGGTTTTGGGCTCGCGTCGGCTCGTATCATGCCCGTTCCACCGAAGATTTTATCCGTGGGCATGTCAGCCAACTGATAGAAATAGACCCTCTGTTCGCCCGCGTTCCATTTTTCTGCGACCGTTCGCGGATCGTATTTGGCGATCGTATCGTCGCCGAGAGCGCAAGGCCTGACCATGTCGTCGTTGTAGCCGATTTCGGTCGTCCAAATAGGCTTGAATTGCGTGCTCGCCCGAACCAGGGAATGCGAGTACGCGATGTTGCCGCGGCGCGTGTCGTCGGTGCCGGGGTTGAGATCGCACGTCGCGATGTGAAGGTTGCCCGCATCCTCGTATTGATCGAGCAAACCCAGTTCTCCGTACAGCTGCTGACGAGCGAGCGGAGGACCGAGGACCTTGATCGCGGCGTTCGCGGGATCCGCGCGCAGCGTCGAATACAGCATCTTTTGAAAGTCGACGACACGGGCCGCCCAATCCGGATCTTTGTCCCGCTGGGAATCGTACTCGTTGGGTGACTCGACGTTATCGAGGTACGGTGCGAAGGCTGCGATGTGTGCTTTAACGACATCGGGTGTCGCGTTTATCGAAAACCCGGCTCCGTGCCGGATACCGTGCTCGCCGAGTGTCGCCAAGCGCGCGAGATACTGCGACTCGGGCGCTCCGCCGTCTCGGATGTGGCGAATGCCGGAAGCGATCAGAACCGCGCTGAGCGCCGGCCACTCTGAGACATACGGCGAATTACGGTAGTTGAAGTGCGAGTCGGCACCGATCGCATCGACGAAGGCGTCGGCCGGAGCGACCTGCGGTCCCGTATCCGGGGTAGCGGCAACCGATATGCCTCCGGCACCTGCTGCGGCCAGCGCAATCAAAATCGTACTGCGAAAAATGATTCGTGTAGCGAGCGAGATCATGAAACCGACTTGCCTCATCTTAATCTTCAGAGTAGTGCCGCGCGGGCGCGTGAGGGGAACGCAAATATGCCCACCGCTGTTTCATCCGCGCGCGTCGTGGGCCGCCAGCGGTTCGGGAAGATGGTTCGTCTTGCGACACGAAGCATCACGAAAGGATGACCGTTTCCGCAACCGTAGCCGTTTGTATACCCACGTACAATCAAAGCCGTTATCTCGTGGAGTCGGTGACGAGCGCATGCAGCCAGACCCATCCGGGAGTTGAAGTCTGGGTTTCAGATGATGCAAGTACCGACGATACGGCGGCGGTCCTCGCGCGTCTGGCACGAACGTATCCGCAGTTGCGGTATCACTCGCAGCCGCGCAATCTTAATATTGCCGCAAATAATACCTGGCTGATGGCCCAACCGCAGACGGAGTTCGTCATCCGGCTCGATTCGGACGACATCATGGAGCCGCGCTACGTGGAGACGCTGCTGCCGCTAATGCTCGCGTATCCGAGCGCCGGCTACGGGCATTCCGCTGTCCGAGTCATCGATGAAGACGGCGCCTTTCTCTCCGTTACGCGCGTCGCCCGGGCCACGGGCTTCCATACGGCAGACCAGGCGCTGCGCGACGCCGTCACCGGTTACCGCGTGGCGGCTAATATCGTTATGTTCCGAGCCGCTGCGCTACGCGAGTTGGATTACTATCGCGATCGGCCCGACTTCGTCGAAGACTACGATCTCGCGGTGCGGATGCCCGATGCCGGCTACGGTAATATCTATTGTGACGAGACGCTGGCACGGTACCGCGTATGGAGCGACCCCAGACACGTGCGCTCGAAGCGTAAGGGGCTGCAGCTGCGCGGTTACATCCGGATTTTCGACGAGGCGCTCGAACCGGCGTTCCGGCGCCGCGGTTGGGATACGAAGCCGCTGTCGCGCTCGCGGGCGACGATTGCCGTGCGCCACGCGCCCAATTGTTTTTCCCCGCAGTACACACCGGCCGAGCGTGCCGAACTCGTCGCGCTGCTCTGCCGCCTGGGCGGCTCCAGCTCTCCTGCGCTGCGCCTGCGCCTGCTCGCTCTCCGTTTGGGCTTGCGGCCGTTTTTCGAGCGCCGGCTGGCCGTCATGAAGGCGCTGCGGAATTTTGTTAAGAGTGCGCTCAGCCGGTGGCGCTCGGCGCGCTCTGCGACCTAAACGCTCGGCGAGCCAAGAGTGGGCGTTTCCTCGTCTCCGGCGAGCGGTACCGACCGAACGCAGCACGTCTCGTCCCTCGAAACGGGGATTTGTTAACAGCTTATCATTTGATTAACAAAGTATCGCCCGCGCCGCGTCTCGTTCGTGGTAGCCGCGCTTTACGCGTGAGTTAAGTCCGCCCGGAAGTCTTTACCATGGCAGCGCGCTTCGGTTGGCTGCGTTAAGCGTGGTGACTTTCCCCAAATCGCGCGTCCTTTGCAACATCTTTTCCCACAACGCGTGCAGGTTGCGCTAGGTTCTCGGGTTACGTTGCGTCGAACTTACGTGACCAGCCGGCCGCTCCATGGGAAGTGCCGAGTGGCCCGGTATCGAGCGAAAGTAGCTTGACGATCGACGAGTCGGTAACGACCAGCAGCTTATCTGCGTTGCATTCAAAAGCAGCCCGGCGAGCAAATGAACCAGTGCGCCATTTGGCCCTTGATCGGTGCGTGACCGTATGTTGTTCTATAAGTCGAAACGGTTCTTAACGCGAGTAGCATAGCTGACTCGCAGATACTTCCTGGAGGTTCGATAGTCGATGTTCAGTCGAAACGGTACCGTGGCATTGACGGCGCTTGCGTCGTTGTTGACGGCGAGTGCGGCGATGGCAACGACCTTGCATCCGGGTGATCACGTTTCGGTGAATGTCTATAATCATCCGGAACTTGCCGCAACGAGCGCTCCGCTCGACTCTACGGGGCACGTCTCCGTTCCGGTCGCGGGACTCGTCGATGCTGCGAATATCTCGCCGTCGCAGCTCGCAACGCGGATCCAGCAACGCCTGTCGCCGTACGTACGTAAGCCCGCCGTCGATGTGCAATTGGTTTCGCAAGGGCAAAACATTTTCGTCTCTGGCGGCCCGGGTGGAATTCTTCCTTATTCGCCGGGTGAGACGCTGGCGGGCGCCCTCGCGCAAATTCAACAGGGTGTCGGATCGCCTCAGAGCGGGGCACCCGATCCGAGTCAACTTGCATCCCGGCAACTGCAGTACGGCAGCGTGGATACCCGTCATGTCGTCATCGAACGAGACGGGCATGACTCGGCGCCGATCGACGCGGCCGGACTGACGGCCGGCGGAAATTCCGGTCCGGCGCTACAGCCGGACGATACGATCAAGCTCGCGCAGAAACCGATTGCGGTTGCCGTGCGCGGCGATGTCAAGCAGCCCGGCGTCGCGCATCTCGATGCGGACGAACCGCTCTCGAATGCGGTCTTGCAGGTCGGCGGGGCGGACGATGTATCTTCATCGGTCGAATTTGTGTTGACGCGCGGTTCGACGCAGAGCGTCGTAACGACGTCGAGTCCCGCTTATCGTGCACCGGCGCAGAGCGGCGACGCAATCTATGTGCCGCATGGCGAGCGTATCGGCGTCGTCGGCCAAGTCCAGAAGCCGGGCAACGTATTGCTGCAGGGTGACGGATCGCTCTTGAGCGCCTTGTACTATGCGGGCGGCCCGACGAAATACGGCGATATTAAGCACGTGGGCGTCATCCATCAAGGCGTTCAGCAGACGTACGACGTCACGAAGCTGACGCATGGTGCGCCGGATGCCAATCCGCAGTTGGCCGACGGCGATACGGTCTTCGTGCCGGAAGGCCACAAGATCGATTTCAGCCTGCTCTTTCAGGGCATCTTTGCGGCGGCGAACTTACGGTACTTATGACGCGAGATACGCCGCCTGCAAAAGAGTTCGCGGCTCCGCCGGGCTTTCTTTATCGGCATGACCATGGATACCGTCGTTTCGCGCGCTGCATCGATGTCGTTGTGGCGTCGGTAGCGCTCGTAGCAACTTCACCCGTCATAGCGCTCGCGGCGCTGGCGATAAAGCTGGAAGACGGCGGTCCAGTCTTCTTCATTCAAAAGCGAGTGGGCCGTTTCGGCCGCTTGTTCGATGTCTTCAAGTTGCGCACCATGCGCAGCGATGCATGCACCGATCAGCTGTCCCCGAGCGAAGCTCGCGACATGCGCATTACGTCGGTCGGACGGCGGCTAAGAAAATTATCGATCGACGAACTTCCCCAGCTTTTCAACGTTATCCGGGGAGAGATGGCTCTGGTCGGGCCGCGTCCGGAAATGCCTTTCGTGGTACGTCAGTACGCGCCGTGGCAACAGTTGCGTCACCTTGTGACGCCGGGCATCACCGGGCTCTGGCAGGTCGAATGTAGATCCGTTATCCCCTTGCACCGCCCCGAAGCCACCGCACTCGATCTTAAATACATCTCTTCCGCATCGCCGCTAGCTGACGGTGCAATCCTCGTAAAAACGGTACGAGCGATTCTCTCGCCACACGGAGCTTACTGAGGCTATTATCGTGGACACTACATCAAAGCCAACGAAGATTGCCATCGTCGGAACCGGTTACGTCGGGATGGCGTGCGTAATCGGATTCGCTGAGTTCGGTCATCGCGTCGTCGGTTACGACATTATGACCGAGCGCATCCACCAATTGCAGCGCGGCGTCACGCCGTATAAAGAGGCGGGCATCGCCGAAGCGCTGGCACGCCATTTGCAAGCGGGCTCTGCTACGTTCGTCGAGGACTTGGCCACCGCCGTTGCCGGCGCGAGTTTCATCATCGTCGCCGTCGGAACGCCGGCGCAGGCGGATGGTTCGGCAAATCTCTCCGGCATCGACGACGTCGTGCGGCGCCTTGCGGAGCTCGATTTGCACGGCGCGACCGTCGTTCTCCGGTCGACCGTTCCGCCGGGTACCTCGGAGTGGGTCGCCGATATGTTGCGTGGCAAAGCGGACGTCGCCTACGCGCCGGAGTTCCTCCGGGAGGGGTCGGCCGTGCCCGACTTCTTAAATCCGGACCGGGTCGTCGTGGGTGCGGAGACGGCGGAAGTGGCCGCTCGCTACGGGCGACTCTTCGCGCACCTGAACCGCCCTATTCTATCGATGTCGCTGCGCAATGCGGAACTTGCGAAGGGCATGTCCAACGCTTTTCTCGCCATGAAGATCAGCTTTGCGAACCAGGTTGCCAATCTGTGTGACGAGATCGATGCCGATGCCTTGGACGTACTTGAAGCGGTCGGTCACGACCGGCGTATCGGCCGCTTATTTCTCAATCCGGGCATTGGTTTCGGCGGTCCGTGCTTCGAAAAGGATCTCAAGAGTCTCATCCACTTGTCGCGCAATTCGAATGCGGACTACGACCTGTTGCATGCGACCCTCGACGTCAACGACCGGCAGCCGCGGCGCGTCGCCGACGTTCTCGAGAGCGAGCTCGGCGGTAGCATGGCGGGCGTTCGGGTGGGCGTCTGGGGCCTTACTTTTAAGGGGGGCACGGATGACGTCCGCGACTCGCTCGCGATACGCGTGGTCGAAGACTTGGTCTCGCGCGGAGCGGACATTACGGCGTTCGATCCGGCTTTCGCGGATAAGCAGCACGAATTGCCTTGCAAGCTCGCCGCTTCGGCACTGGACGCCGCCGACGCGGACGTCCTGCTCGTGCTGACCGACTGGCCGCAGTTTCGGGCCGTGGATCCGTATGCGCTCGCGCGCAGACTGACTCGCCGCTTAATCGTGGACGGAAGGAACGTACTCGACATGGATGCCATTACAGCAGCCGGTCTGCTTTACCGCGGCATCGGTCGCCGCCAGACGGCCGCCGTCGTCGAACTCGCGCAAGCCGGCTGACCGGTTAAGGATTACGTATGAAGTTTCGGTCGTTTGCCACCGTTTTATGGGAGCGGCGCTGGTTCGTAGCCGGCGTGCTCGTCCTGGCCCTGGTCATGAGCCCTTTCTTGATCGGGATGACGCGGCCGACATACACGGCAACGTCGGAGGTGACCACGGTCGGAAATCCGACCAACTCCGTGCTGTCGGGAACCGATCTGCCGGAGCTCATCTTGAGCGGCGCCGTCCTCGAGCGCGTGAGATCGCAATTGCATTTGCAGGATTCGATCGACAGCTTTCGCGGCGCGACTTCGGTGAAGGCCTCGCCACGCTCGAACGTTGTTCCCGTGACCTACCGATCGAAGAATCCGGCGCGTGCCCTCGCCATGGCGAATGCCATTGCCGACGCGACGGTCTACGAATACAAAGATCTGGCATCGCATCAGTACGACCAAGTGATCGATACGCTGCACTCGCAGCTTGCCGACCGGCAGGCCAAGATCCGCGATCTCGATTCGCGTTTGCAACGCGCCGTTCAGCGCAACTCATTCGTCGGCTCTCCGCAGGCGCTCGAAACGATCTCCGGCCGCCTCGACGAGCTCGAGTCTCAGCGCGGCCAAGTCTACGCAACGTACGTTGCCGATCAAGCGGCAGCTTCAGCCGGGAACAGCGGTCAGCGGGGCGCTCTCGGCAGCGTGATTCGGGAGCAAGCTCTCGCGAGCGATCCGGTGTATCAAGCGCTACGCGCAGGGCAGTCGAAAGACGTAGCCGAGTACGTGCAGCAAAAGGCCGGCTACACGGATTCGTTTCCGGGTTTAGCGGGTCTTAAAGAGAAGGTCGATCTCGAAGGTGCCGTCGTTAAGCGTTCGGCTGATTCTAGTGCCGCTGCGCATGCAGGCGCGAGCCCGACGTACGCTCAGGTCGTTCTTGCCCAGCGAGCCTCGGCGGCGCAGGTTGCGGGCGACCATGCGCGGCTGTCCGCGATCGAAGCTCAGATAGCGACGACGCGCGGGCGGCTCAGCGACCTCCCGCGCGACGGCGTAGCAGCCAATCAGCTGCGCCTGCAGCGTGATAGCGCCGCCTCCGCCTTCTCGCAACTCGAACTGCGCTTGCAGACGACGCTTGCCGATCAGGCGCAGGCCGCCTCCCTTGGATCCCTGATCGTTCTCGACCATGCCACCTCGGCCGCGCCGAAAATTTCTCGCAGCGTCCTGTCGATGCTGATTGCAGCCCTGATTCTCGCTCTTGCCATCGGCTCGGCGTTTGCGGCCGAGGCGCTCGACCCGCGCATCCGCACGACGGAAGATGCGGAAGCGCTCTACGGCACTCCCCACATCGGATCGGTCTAGAACGTCATGGAACTTTCCGCTATCGTGCGTCGACTCGACGTTACCCGGGCTCGCGTCGAAGCGGAAGTTGCGGCCCCCGGTATCATCGCCGTAACTTCGGCAGCTCGCGGCGACGGGAAAAGCCTCGTCGCTGCCGGCTTGGCGTACGGCTTAGCTGCGGTCGGCCATGCGGTCCTTCTCGTCGACGGCAATGCGCTCGGGCCCGATGCCGGAAATGCCGGGTCGGCCCCGAGGCTCGATCAACGGCCCGAATACGACATTCTTTCGTACGTGGCCGCCGGCTTCAAAGGCGAGCCGGCGCGGCTTGGGCTCGCGTCGCCCGGAGTCGTCGCGTCGTGTTCGGTCGATACCGTGCGTTCGACGTTCGGCCGCTTTCGCGATCGCTTCGCATACACCGTGATCGATAGCGCGGTGCTGGTCGAGAGCGGCATGGCGCTGGTACTCGCGAGCGAAGCCGACGGCGTCGTGATTGCGTTCAAGCAAGGGCGCGGAGCGCTCGAAGCCGATCGCGAATTCGTCAAAGTCCTGCAATCTTCGCATACGCCGGTTCTCGGTGTCGTGACGACGCAGCCGAAAGTCATTCGCGAATTTGCTGCCCACGTTACATCGTATGCTCGCAGTAGCGGCGTGCGGATGCGCGCTAATGAAGACGGAGCCAAGAACGCGGCTTCTCTGGGTGTGCGCGTATAGTTTCTCCCCTTACCTGTAAGGATTTGCAGCTTTGTTGAGTCTCGTGACGGGAGGCGCCGGCTTCGTCGGAAGCCATCTCGTCGATGCCCTTATCAAACGTGGTGACGACGTCATCATCGTGGATGATCTTTCGACGGGGAACGTCCGCAACATCGAGGCGGCTACGGAATCCGGGCGAGCTACTTTCTTGTATCTCGACGTAGCGCAACCAACGGAGCTGCTTCGTCCAGCTCTCGAAGCGGCGTTGCACGGACGGCGCTTGTCACAGATATTTCATCTTGCCTCTCCTGCGAGTCCCGACGCGTACGGCTCGCACCCTTGGGAGACGCTTGCTGTCAATGGCGTCGGCACGATGTCGCTCATCGATATCGCCCTCGAGCACGGCGCGCGCTTCCTGTTCAGTTCGACGTCCGAAATCTATGGCGACCCGCTCGTTCATCCGCAGCCCGAAGGCTACTTTGGAAACGTGGATCCCATCGGCGAACGCGCGTGCTATGACGAAGGAAAGCGTTTTGCTGAAGCCGCCGTATCGGTCGCCGTGCGTAGCCGCGGGCTTGACGCCCGGCTCGTCCGGTTCTTCAATTGCTATGGTGCGCGCATGTCGCCGGCCGATGGTCGCTTGATTCCCGCACTTGCCGAAGCCGCGGCCTCCGGCGCTCGGCTGCCGATTCATGGTACGGGCTTGCAGACGCGCTCGATGACCTACATCGAGGACGCTATCCGGTTACTTATGCTCGTCATGGAGACGGCACAGCCCGCTTTACAACCGGTCAATATCGGAAACGATGAAGAGCGCACGGTGCTCGAAATTGCCGAAGCATTCGCGCAAGCTGCGAGCGTCCCGTTCGTCGTCGAGCATCTGCCCTCTCGCCCCGGCGATCCGCAGCGGCGGAAACCCGATTTAACGATCGCGCGATCGCTCGGCTGGGAACCACGCGTTCCACTTGAAGAGGGGCTGCGCTCGACGATCGCTTGGCTTGCGAACGTCTCGTTGACGTTCGTTTAGCGTGCGGCCCCGCGTTTTGGGCGGGAGTCGATCGCGCGGTCCGGGATAGCCGCTAAAACTTGATCCGTCGTTTGCATCCAGGTAAACTTCAGCGCACGTTCGAGTCCTTGGCGGCCCATCTGTTCGGAGCGTTCCCGGTCGCGTAAGAGCGCACCGAGTGCGGCCACGATGGCATCGACACTCGTTCCATCGACGAGCAAGCCCGTTTCGCCCTCGACGATGGCATCAGCCGCGCCCGAGGCGATTCCACCGAGCGATGGCAAACTTGCCATCGCCGCCTCGAGGTAAACGATGCCGAAGCCTTCGACGTCGTCTCGCACGTTGCGGACCGGCAAGGCAAAGCACCATGCGCGCGCGTAAGCGTCGCGCAGCCCGTCTTCGGCGACGCTGCCAAGAAACGTCACGGCCGCTGCGACGCCGAGCCTTTGCGCGCGTTCTTCTAACGCTTTGCGCTCGGGGCCATCGCCGACGATCTCATAGCGCAGATCGGGAAATTCGTTGCGTAGGCGCGGCAGCGCGTCGAGCATGCGATCGAAGCCTTTGCGCTCGACGAGGCGTCCGACGGAAAGCACGGTCGGAACGCCGGCACGCGCCGGCGCAACGGGCTCCATGTCGACGCCGAGCGAGATGATCCGTACGTTGCCGCGTATACCGGCCCGGCGTAATAATTCCGCGGTGAAACGGCTATTGGCGAGGATGACGTCGGCCCGGCTGAATACGGCGCGCATGATCCGACGGCGCACGCCCTTGCGGCCCGGCGATACCTCGGTTCCGTGTACGAGAATGGCCAGCGGTCCGCGTAGTGCGTGTGGAACGAGCGCGAGAGCGAGCCCGACGGGCCACCAAACCGATGCGATCGTCAGGCGCTCTCGCGTGCCACGCAGGGCGCGCAAATAGGCTGCCGCGATCGCGAACGATTCTAGCGGACGTCCGAGGTTCGCATATCGGACGACCCGGTACGAAAGCGACGTATCGTAACGCTCGCTGCCCTCTTCGCGTGGACCGACGACGATGACTTCATGCCCTTTAGCGACGAGGCATTCGGCTAGCCGAGACATCATCGTCTGGATGCCGCCTCGCCTCGGCGGGAAGTTATTGGTTACCAGGATCGGCATGCGTTCCACTCGCGGCCGGCCGGTGTCAACGGCTGCCTGCTAAGCGGTCGTATAGTTCGTAATAGCGTTCCGACATGTTGGTCCACGTGTAACGTTCTGCGGTCGAGCGTGCTGCGAGGGCCATAGACCCGCGTAGCACGTTATCGCGGGCGAGCCGCGTCAGCGCCGAGCCGAGTGCGCGGTGATCGCTTGCGTCTTCGATGATAAAACCGGTCTCGGGTCCGACGAGCTCCGACGCTCCCGTTGCACGCGACGTGACGATGGGTAGACCCGACGAGAGCGCTTCGAGAACGACGAGCCCGAGTGGTTCGTAACGCGAGGGGTACACGAAGGCATCGACGGTTCGCATGATCTGCGGGAGATCGCGACGGAATCCGAGGAACGTGACTCGCTGGGCGAGACCCATCGCCTTCACGCGCGCCGGATACGGATTCTTGCGTAGGGCTCCCACGACGACGAGATGGACGTCCGGCGCGCTCTGCAGCGCTTCGAGCACCGTGTCGAGGTTCTTTCGGGGCGTCGTCATGTCGCCTGCGAACAGAGCGAGAAATGTGTCGCCGGGTAAGCCATAGTCGGAACGCAACGCAGTTCCGGGTGCGAACTCTGCCGTGTCGACACCGTTGTAGATGACGGAAATTTTCGACTCGGCAATACCGATTTCCGCGAGTTGCCGCCTGACTTGCTCCGAGATTGCGACGACGTGGCGAGCGCGTCCGTACGCGACGCGCTCTTGCGAGGCGTGTAACGCCGTTAGAACCTTGTGGTAGAGGCCATATGGATTACGATTGTGGCGTGCGGTGTGGGCGCTCGATTTGGCCCAAGCTCCGTGCACGAAGTGCGCGGTATTGACGTCGCTCGGCGCGAGGGTCACGCTACCGTTACTCTGGATGACGCTCGCCGGCGAGCGGTGGGCTGCGAACCAGCGTGCGCTCTGAAACGAAAACGCCTGCGAACGCAAGAGACTGGTCGGTAACCAAGCGTACCCGCCGCGGATCCAATGCAGCCGTTCTTGGGCTTCTAGCTCCGGCGCGAGCGCCGTCGTCACGACCGTGACCTCGGCTCCGCGCATCAGCGCATGACGAACGATTTCATAGTTGACGCGACCTTGTCCGTCGCCGCGTACGACGCGCGGCGTCACGAGTGCTAGCTGAAGCCTTTCGCGCGTGGTTCCGCCCATGCGGGCAATGTTCTTTGTTCTGCAGTGCGGTCCTCATGTCGAGAAGCGCAGGGGCGCTTCTTGCGTGTGAAGCGTATCAACCGATATTCGCAACGGATGTGGCTGCGGAGCTTACCAAGTGCATGACGGTGACCTATGAATGCGGCTTACCCGCCAAACTCGCTCGAGCGGAACTCTACCCGGCCCCCTGCCGCGGCCGAGCGTTCGCTTCGCGTATCGGTCGTCATACCGACGTACAAGCGTACGGACGATCTCGGTCGTTGTCTCGACGCGCTCGCGAAGCAAACGCGCCCGGCGGATCGAATTATCGTCGTCTGTCGCGACACCGACGAAGAAACGGCGGCGTTCCTTACGGCACGCCGAACGGCGGGGGCGTTGCGCTTCGACACGGTTATCGTTTCCCGCTCCGGTCAAGTAGCGGCTCTCAACGCCGGGCTCGAATGCGTGCGCGACGGGATCGTCTCGTTCACTGATGACGATACCGCACCGCGACCCGAGTGGCTCGCGCGCCTGGAGTCTCATTTCGCCTTGCATCCGGATGTCGGCGGTGTCGGCGGCCGCGATTACGTTCATGGCGAAATGCTCACGAAGGGCTTAGAGCGAGTCGGTGTCCTCGAATGGTTCGGGCGCCCGATCGGAAACCACCATCGCGGCACGGGACCGGCGCGCCCGGTCGACATCCTCAAAGGTGCGAACATGAGCTTTCGCGTGTCGGCAATCGGAGACGTTCGTTTCGACGACCGTCTGCGCGGCGAAGGTGCGCAAAGAAACAACGATCTCGCGTTTTCACTCGCGATACGCAAGCGCGGCTGGAAGATCATCTACGATCCCGAGGTTGCGGTCGACCACTATCCCGGCGATCGCATGGACGGTATCGAGCGCTCCGAGCTTTCGCTGCGCGTTATTCGTGAGAGCGCATACAATGAGACGGTTGCCGTCCTCGGTTACCTGCGGCGCCCGTACGCGCCGCTATTCTTGCTCTGGGCGACACTCATCGGAACGCGCAATCTGCCCGGCGTCGTGCAAAGCATCCGCAACGCATCCAAGCATCCGGCGATTTGGCGCTTATTTGCCGAGACGCTGAACGCGCGCCTCGAAGCCGTCAAGATGTTGGCCTCCTCGCCGCGGCGGTAGCCTGCGGATAAAGGTCTGCCCGCTCCAGTTGTCTACGATTTCGACGCAAAAAAAACAGTGCAACGTCACCAAACGTTGCACTGCCGGGGGTGCGCTGCTCTCGCGGAGTTAGAAGCCGAAGTGCAGTACGGAAATCATGTCGGTTACGGGGAATCTCGTCGTTTGATGATTGCTGCCCACGGCCAAGCTCGAAGTGGCGAAGCTGTACTGCGCGTTGTATTTGTAGAGCGCGGCGTGCTTCATGCCGGGTACCGTGATGCTGACGCTGTCCGAGGGCACGTCGATGCGGACGTGTCCGAAGTGGTCGTAGCAGGGCACCTCGCGATAGATGACCAGATCGTAGGTTCCGTCGCGGCGTGCCAGCAAGATGTGGTGAACGTCGGCCGTCGCGCCGGAAATGCTGTAGGAGACATGCGTCGATCTTGGTGCGGCGCCCGGGTCGGCAAGCAGATGGATCAGATTATCCAGCGCGATCATCTGCGGCTTCGGCGTACCGTTCGCGTGCAGGAGTCCCAGCTTCCCGAAGACGACGTTGTGCGGGTCGTCGGTAAGCACGTCGAAGTACGTCCGCGCTTCGCCATGCAGCCAACGTTCGGTCGACGTCCGCGGTAGATACCTGGCGATCTGGTCGTCCGTCAAATTGCAGCCGCGGGCCTGGTTATCGCTATAGCCGTTCTCGGTCGTCCAGAGCGGTTTGTATTGAGTCGTCTCCCGAGCACGGGCCGTGTTGACGTCGATGCTGACCCAGACGATGTCGGTGCCGGGGTTCCAGTTGCAGGTCGAGTTGTGGAGCGCACCGGCGTCTTCGTACTTGTCTAGCGGGCCGACGAATTTCGCGTGATCTTTCGGATTGGCGAACGACGGCCCGAGAACCGTGATATTATCCCAAGCTCTGTTGGAGCGCACGGTGTTCCAGAGATTTTTTTGGTCCGACCGGATCTGTCCCCAGTTGGGGTGCTTGACGTTATCGGCTTCATTCGCCGGTTCGACAAAATCGACGTACGGAGCGAACGCATTGAGGCGGCTGCGCAGATCGGCCGGCGAGAAGCCATAGCCCATGCCGACCGAGTGCCGGATGCCGTGTTGCCCGAAAAACTTCATTAACGCGATGAACGTCGGTGAGGGCGGACCGCTTTCGCGAAGATGACGGATACCCGAGGCTAGAAGTTCTTGCGTTACGCGAGCCGGATATTTGCGGTCCTCAAACGAAGCATCCACGCCGATCGAGTCGACGAAACGCTCGGCCCAAGCCGGCGTTTCGCTGTAGCTGGTATCCGGCAGAGGTGCGACGTTTACGTTAGGCGCCGCTTGCGAGGCTGCTTGCTGCATGACGGGCCATGTGGCCCCGGTGGTGGAGAAGAGCGTGAGACTTGCCGTGAAAGCAAGTGCCAGCGTGGAGGCGGTGGTTTTCATCTCGTCCTGTCTTCCTGCGCGTCAGGGGAAACGCGCAGCGGGTTAAGAGTATTCGTTGCGGCGCGCGCCGAGTTGCGGAGCAGTCTCGGGATACACGCACGTCTCGAGTTGTTGAGCGGCGCGCCCTCGCGAGGACGGCGACGCAGTGAGAATCGTTACATCGAAGTAAATAACGCAACAGCGCCTACCGCGCGCCGCGCTGGAAACGAAAAGAGGCTTTGCAATGCGGTCAGGGGATGTCCGCGTTGCCACGGGTCTGTACGTCGATCGACAGGGGTTCTCCTGGTGCGGCGCGATACTGTGAGCGCGACGAGCGGAGCTGGTAGCACTTATCGAGCCGGCAGTCATAAGAATCCGCGCGTGTCACGAATGACACGCGCGGAGCCTATTGTTGCTACGAGATTAGCGGGCAGTCATCGCGGCAAGGCCGCGTCCGTAGATGTGCAGGACCGTAATCGAATCGGTGACGTTGAAGGTCGCCGTGACGCCGGTTTTGCTGACGACCGGCAATTGCGTCCGGGTGAAGCTGTAGGTCGGATTGTATTGGAAGAGGCCGACCCACGAGGTGGTGCTGGGTATCTGAACCGTCACGGGCAGGGCTGCGATCGGAATCGCTTTATGACCGAAGTGATCCCATGCCGGCAGCTCGCGCCATAGCATCAAGTCGTACGAACCGTCTTGGCGGGAGAGCATGATGTGGTGGACGTCCGGCGTTGCGCCGGAGACGCCGTAGGAGATCGTCTTCGGCGTCGGCGCGACGCCCTTATCGGAGAGCAGATGGATGAGGTTGCCTTCCGTGATCAGCTGCGGCTTGGGTTTGCCGTCGGCCGTCAAGAGTCCGAGACCGCCGAAAACGACGTTATGCGGGTCGTCGACCAGAGAGTCGAAGTACGTGCGGTTTTCTCCCGCGAGCCAGCGTTCGGCTGAGGTGCGGGGAACATATCTCGCGATGATGTCGTTGCTCAGTGAGCAGCCGCGCTTGAGATCGCTCGTGTAGCCCGTTTCGGTCGTGACGATCGGCTTGTAGAACGTCGAGGTGCGAATCTTAGCGGTGTTCACCGGAATGCTGACCCAGACGATGCTCGTGCCGGGGTTCCAGTCGCACGTGGCGTTGTGCATCTGTGCGTAATCCTCGACGCCGTCGAGCGGCTTGAGGTTCACACCGTTGAGCGGATTCGCGAACGAAGGCCCGTACACGGCGATGTTTTTGTAAGCCGGATTGGAATGAATGACGTTCCACATGGTCGTCGAGTCGGCTCTCATCTGAGCGTAATCCGGATGAGGAACGTTATCGGCTTCGTTCGCCGGTTCGACGTAGTCGACGTACGGAGCAAACGCGTTTAAGCGCGCTTTGAAATCGTTCACGTCGAACTTCTGGATCATGCCTATGGAATGTTTGATACCGTGTGCGCCGAGATCGGCGAATGTGGCGACCATGGATTTCGAAGGTGCGCCGCTGTCACGCAGATGCCGAACGCCGGACCACTTGAGCCAGGTCGTGACGGACGGCGGATATTTGCGATCTTCATAACTTGCGTCGATGCCGATCGAATCGACGAACGAATCGGCCCAGGCGGGCGTTTCGGTATAGGTCGTGGGTCCGGCCGGCACGTCGAGGGGAATAGGCCGGGTGGCCGCACCGGCCGAGGACGAAGTAAAAATGCTTGCGGCGCAAGCGAGACCGAGGATCGAGGCGATCGGAGATTTCACGAATGGGTGCCCTTCCGGCGATAGAGATTGAGCTTGACGAAACCCTGGCGGCTTGCAACGAAACGGGGATTCTTTCGAACCTCGCTGCAGTTCCGAGTCGCCCGGAACGAAAGCGCGACATCGCTAAAATTAGATTAGCGGGTGCTCGACCATATTGCGTTAATGCCGCAGTCGTTAGTAGAATTTCGAATCACATCGCATGCGGCTGCACGTTCGAATCGAGTGATGCCCGTCCGGCGGCGTGACTTGTTGGTCCCTAAATGTTTGGCGCGAATTAATGGACCGCAGCGTTAGCCGTTAGTGTTTAGCAGCGTTAATGAAAGTTTCGCGCGTGCACACCTGCGAGCGTGGCCTGCGTTTCCAGCGTCCAAAAACGCTTGGCAATAATATCGTGCGTGCCTTGTTCTTTTTGCAAAACGCCTTCGATGATGAGGGCAGCCGAAGCGCGGATCGTGCGCCGGTTGCGCTCGTAGACGGCCGGATTAACGATAATATTGACGAGGCCCGTCTCATCCTCGAGCGTGAGAAATACGAAGCCTTTCGCGGTACCGGGTCGTTGACGTGTGATCACCATACCGCCGACTTTACAGACGAGATGGTTCGGCATCGCGGGCAACCGTTCGGCCGTGAGCGCGCCGCGCGCGTCGAGTTGCGCGCGGAAGTGCGCGATCGGTTGCAGACCCGTCGTCACGCCCGTGCCCCAGATATCGAAGCACGTCTCTTCGCGTGGGGAGAGTCCGGCGAACGCGGGCGCAGGTTCGTCGACGTCAATGCCGCGAGCGAGTTCGCCGCGCGCGTGCGATTCGTCGAGACCGCGCAGCGCCCACATCGCATCGCGCCGCGTGGCGAACCACGGCGCGAAGGCGCCGGCGACGGCCAGATTTTCGAAGGCGTCCTTCGCAAGCGTGGTGCGAGTCGCGAACTCGCGGAGATCCGCGAAGGGACCTGCACGTAATGCCGTCTCGAGACGCTCGCGCTGCCCTTCACCGAGGCCGCGCACGATGTGAAAGCCGAGCCGCGTAGCGCCCTCGTCGTCGACGAAGCTGTAAAATTCGCTTGCGTTCACCGCGACCGGTTTTACGACGACACCGTGCCGTCGCGCGTCGTTGACGAGGACTTCGGTAGAATAGAATCCCATCGGTTGTA
>JAABUQ010005585.1_pt1 | contig 19858 bp, 19 predicted proteins | sample 5560001 | NCBI WGS metagenome assembly JAABUQ01 (sample SAMN10711888, study PRJNA513371) | rock metagenome | isolation source: Antarctica rocks | place: Antarctica: Victoria Land, Finger Mt nord | collected 2015-12-18
TCGCCGATGAGGAATCCCACCGCCGCACCTGCGGACGGTCGATGTCCGCAAGGGAGCGCAGGCACACCGAAGGGGAAATGCCATGCTTGGCATCGCTGGCAGCAAGGCGACGCTGGTGTGTACCTTGCGCGCGGGATGAGCGGTCGGAAACGGGGCGGCATGGTACGATGGGTCAAACGGCATCCGGCTCATTGGAGGAGCGTGCATGAGCGTCCTTGACCCCCTGTATACCGAGCGGCAGGCACGGTTTGTCACCCTCGCCACCGATCTGGCGAACCGTATCGCCCCCCGCGCCACGACGTATGATCGGGAAAACTCCTTTGCCTACGCCGATTTTGAGGACTTGAAGGCGGCGGGGTATCTCGCCCTCACGGTGCCGGAAGCGGACGGCGGTATGGGCGCGAGCCTGGGCGAGTTCGTGCGGGCGCAGGGACAACTGGCGCAGGGCAACGGCGCGACCGCGCTTGCGAGTACGATGACGCTTTCCACGCTCGGTCGGGAGGGGCACTTCCGTGGCTGGCCCGCAGCGATCCGCGCAAAGGTCTTCGCCGCCGCCGTACGGGAGGGGGCAACGATCAACAGCCTCGCCACGGAGCCGGAAGCAGGCTCGCCATCGCGTGGGGGCAAGTTAGCGACGACCGCGCGGCGCGTGGAAGGTGGCTGGCTCATCAACGGGCGCAAGACATGGAGCACGCTCAGCCCGATTCTGACCTTCATGGTCGTGTCTGCCGCCATTGAGGGCGAAGACGCGACGGGCAGCTTTCTCGTCACGCGCGGCACGCCGGGGATCACCGTGGCGCTGACATGGGACAACCTCGGAATGCGGGCCACGGGAAGCAACGATGTGCTCTTCGCGGACGTTTTCGTGCCGGACGCCGATGTTTTCAGCGCGGGCAGAAAGGCGGATACGAAAGCGGTAGACGCGGCGGCTGGCTCGGACTCCCGTGCCTGGGGCGCCCTCCCGGTGAGCGCCGTGTATCTTGGCGTCGCGATTGCGGCGCGTGATGCCGCCGTGCGCTTCGCCACCGAGCGCGTACCCACGAGCCTCGGCAAGTCCATCGCAACCCTGCCTACCATTCAGGCAAAGATCGGCGAAATAGACGTGCTGCTGATCGCGGCGCGCACGCTGCTCTGGGGCGTGGCGGATGAGTGGGACGCGACGCAGATGACGCGCACTGGCTTTGGCGGGCGTGTCAGTGCCGCGAAAATGACCGCGACGAATACCGCCGTGCAGGTCGTGGACCTTGCGATGCGCGTCGTCGGTGGGGCGAGCCTGAGCCGGGATTTGCCGCTCGAACGGTACTACCGCGATGTCCGCGCGGGGTTGCATAACCCACCGATGGACGACCAGACGCTCGTGATCGTGGGACGCGAGGCGCTAGGGCAATGACTGCAACGCCTCCTTCTTGCGTATCTTGATTGCGAGCGCGTGGGTTGTCCGTATATCCTGTGGTATTGGGGCGCAAATAAGCCTCAAATTACCTGGAAAAGATGTCGAATGTCTATTTGATGTGTGTTATCGTAAGTTGACGAAGAATCGCGGGCAGGGACAGGGTGGGGATCGTGAAAACAAATATGATTTCATCTGCAATATATAAGACAGAGGGAAGTTTGCTTTCCACCCCGCACATGTATGGCGCAGTGGATGGAAAAGCGGTGGTTCCCCTGACACCACATATACGGCGGGCGGCACGGCTCCCGGTGCGTCCCGCGCTTCTCCCCCATCGGCACCGCGCGACACTCATTGCCCTCGCCGCGTTTTATCGGGAAACACGCACGCTTGGGCTTGCGGCGGCGACCCCGGACGGGAGCGCGCGCCTCGCCGCATGGGAGGCGGTGGTGCGTGGTATGGGCGACACACCTGCGATGCCCCATCCCGTGCTTACTCCCCTTGCCGACGCCTGCCTGCCGCAGCGGCCCTTGCTGGACCTTATCGAGGCGCAACGGATGCGGACGCACACATTTACCTATGAAACCTATAATGATCTTTTTCACTACTGCGTGCTGGGGGCAAACTCCCTCGGTCGGCTCGTCCTCGCCATGCTTGGCGACGATGACCTGGAGCATGTCGCTCTCACGGATGCCTTCTGCACCGCGCTCCTGCAAACGCAGCTCTGGCGCGACATCGCGCGTGATTACGTGCGGGGGCGCGTCTATCTGCCGCAGGAAGACCTGAACCTCTTCGGTGTTTCCGTAGAGGATTTGGCCGAAGCGGTGCGGAACCATCAGGCAGGTACGAACCTGCGCGCCCTGATTGCTTTCGAAGTGGAGCGTACCCGGCATCTACTCGATGACGGTGCGCAGATCGCGGGTACACTGAAGCGGCGAGCACGGCTCAATTGCGCCCTGCTGGCGGCGGACGCGCGGGCGATGCTGATGACGATCGCGCGACACGGATACGATCCCTTCGTGATGCGACCCACCCTGGGCCGGTTCGAGCGTTTTGAGGCGATTATCGGCGCCGCTCATTTGCTCACTACCCCGCATCTGTCCGAACGTTAGCGCGGATTAAGGTGCCGTTGGCCCGGTTTTCCTAACCCCCGACCCCTTCCCTCGAAGGGAAGGGGTCGGGGGTTAGGAAAACCGGGCCACGACCGGCAACCGATTGGCTACCGCCACCAGCCGCCGTCACGGATAAGGTCGTTTCCAAGCAGGCCCTGCACGATGGGAAGCGTATTATTCTGGTATTCAGGGTGGTATTCGAGACGCGCACGCTCGAAGTACTGCACGGTGTACAGCTTCCCGTTGTCCAGATTCTTTTCCACCATTGGCTCGCTGATGGCGAAGCCAAACACTTCGAGTCCCCCGCCCTGCTTCCAGTATTTCAGGAACGGCCCGGTGAGTGTATGCTGCGTTTCCACAAAATAGTAGCCGGAAAACGGTTGCGGGACGGGCGGCATCGGTGGTGCGGGCGTTGGGGAGATGGCAGGCGGTGACGGGCCAGGCGTTCCCGCTTTGGTCGTACCCTCCTTCGGTGTGGGAGTCGCGGTCGGCGTCGGTGTGGCGGTCGGGAGGGGAGTGGGTGTCGGGTTGAGAGATGCCGCGCCCGGAGGCACGGGAATGATCACGTCGGTATCCAGCACGGGGCGCATCACTGCGGGAAACGTGCGGTCACGCGTAGTGATCTGTCCGAGGAGTCCGAGTTCCACCTCATTCGGCTTGCCCGCGTTTTCTTTGCGGAACTCGAACCGCGCCCGCTCAAAGATTTGCACGACGACGCCCGCCGTGGTGAACACGCTCGTGCGCGGCATCCCGAAGCGTTCTCGCCCGCCATTGCGTTCCCAGTACAGCCGAAACGGCCCCGCGATCCAGTGTTTGGTTTCGGGAAAGTAACGGGCATCCGAGGCGGTTGGCTTGTTTGCGTCTTCGGGGGCGGTTGGCAATGCTGCGGGGCGCGCGAGCGCGGCATATGCACGCATCGCCTCTTTGCGCGGCCAGGGAGCGCCGGGGGTGTCGCCATCACGCTTGAAGCCGACGAGGCCATAGCGCGCCTGTTGATTCTGTTGCGGGGTCACGAAGTCCTCGTACTTGAACCAGAAGACGCGCTCGACGATCTCGCGCATGTTTCGGAGATCAGTATACACGCGCGTGAGAAACGCCGCCTGCGCCTCTTCGTCGGGCGCGAGGGGGATTACCCCCGAATCCGTGACCGCAGGGGTTTGTGCCTGGTTGCCGATCTCCGTCACCCAGATTTTCTTGTTGCCTTCACCCGCCGCGACCATCACGTCATGCATCGCGCGCACATGGGGTGCGATCTCCTCTGCCCGCAGTTCATACGGATGATCCGCCACGACATCCCACGGCGCTCCTCCTTTCGCGGGGGTATAGCCGAAGTCGCGCAATACGGGCGAGTCATACAATTGCTTCAGGTACGGGATATCATAGTGGTCGGGGTACGACCCGGCGGTATTAATGAGGCCTCCGAGTACCACCGGCACGTCTCCCCCGGTCTTTTTCAGTCGCGGGTACGTGAGCGCCATCACGGCGGCAGTGCGATCCGGGTCAATCAGGCGTTGCTGGCCCTTCGTGAGGTAGTCGAGATGCGTATTCGAGTTCGGTTCGTTGAGAATCTCCCATGCGCCCACATACCCCCCGTAATGGCCCGCGATTTCCGCCGCGCGGTCCGCAAAGCCCCGGATATAGGCGTTCGAGCCGTCGCCAAGGTCTGGTGATTCGTTGAGTTTGTCGAGAAGATACAGGGGATTAGTGTCGCGGACTATACCATAGGAGAGGACACCGAGCACGTTCATGCCATAGCGGGGGCAGAGATCTGTGAGAAACCAGTCATATTTCTGCCAGTTAAAACCCCCCGGTCCACCCGGGTCGCCGTATTCGGCGAAAAACTCCACGCGCACCCACTTCGCACCGCCGGCTGCCATCTCCTTGATCATGTTTTCCAGCAGCGCCTTGTTCACATCGTCTTTGAAGTTCGTGGGGTCCGTGTTCCACTCGTAGTAGGGATCATGGCCGACGATGCCGAAAAAGCTATCCCGGCCAGGGTAGGGATCGGTGATTGCAGCGGCGACGGGTTGCGGGGCAGCGGGCGCGGGAAAATACGGAAGCAGCAACAGCAGGAGCAGGCTCACCCAGGCAAGCCGACGCCCCCCGCGTCGCGGTGTTTCGCAAATCATGGAATATTCCCCCCATCCCGGCCCGGCCTCATCGCGCGTTGTTGTCTCACACCAGCTCGCATGTCACACTGCGGTCGGCGTCTATCCGGCGCACCCCGCGCCGTTCGTGAATGAACAGCTTGAACGTACGCACGATGACATACTATAGAGAGCGTGCGGGTAACGCAAGCAGGGATAGCTCCGTATTGTATTGTATTATTGCGAGAGCAGGGGAACGCCATGACCGAGTCTCATACCAGCGCATCCTTGTACGACCCCGACTACGCGGCGTTACGGCAGCAGGTGGCGCGGTTGGACGCGCTTCACCGGATTCATCGCGCGGCGGCAAGCACCCTTGACCTCGCGCCGATGCTGGATTCCGTGGTGGTAACGGTCGCGGAGGTAATGGAGAGCGATGCCTGTAGCGTGTATCTCCATGATGAAGCGCGAAGCATGCTGGTGCTTTCCGCCGTGGCCGGGATGCCACAGGAAGCGGTCGGGGTAATCACTCTGCGCGTCGGTGAGGGGATCACGGGCCGAGCCGCCGCCGAGCGTGTGCCGATTGTCACGACCGATGCGCGCGCACATGCCGCGTACCTCGCGGTGCCCCTGCTCGATGCCGCCGAACTGCGGTCTCAAGTTTCTGTGCCGATGGAACTGCCCGCAATTGGCAGGCTCGTCGGCGTGCTGAACCTACATTTCCGGGATGCGCATCGGTTGACGGAGAGCGACTGTACCTTTCTCAGCACCGTGGCAAGTGAACTGGCGCTCGCGATTGACCACGCACGGCTGTATCACGCAACCGGCGCCGCACTCACGCGCAAAGTGGAAGAGTTACAAACGCTGCAACGTGTCACCGCCGTTATCACGAGTACGCTGGACCTCTCGCAAGTTCTCGACACGATCGCGCGGCAGGCAGCGGTGCTTGGCGCGGCGGACATGGTGAGTATTTACGAACTCAGCCCGGATGGTGAAGGGCTGAACCTGCTCGCGGGGTATGAGACAAGCACGGGTAACGGCCAGCGTGTGGCGGAGGAGGTGCGCCGGGAAGCGGTGCGCCGTGCGATGCGCGCCACACAGGAAGGAGTCGAGGCGACCGAGCCGGTATTGACGAGCGACCCGACCGCCCCGACCGATGAGAGCGATGAGGGCATGGTCTTCTGTTTGCCACTTCGCACCGCGCATGGCACAATCGGCGGCATCTGCCTGCATTTTCACGACGGAAATCGCCCGACAACCGAACAGGTAGACTTGCTGCGCAGCTTCTCAAACACCGCCGCGATTGCCATTGAGCAGGCGCGGCTCTATGACGACGTGCGCCGCGCGCTTACCAGCACATCCGCGCTGCTTCAGGAGATGCATCACCGCGTGCGCAACAACCTGCAAACAGTGGCGGCGCTCCTTTCCATGCATGTACGGCGGGCGGGTGATGAACCGTGGGCGTGGCCGCTCCGTGAAGCCGTAAACCGCATTCGCTCCATTGCCGCCGTGCATGACCTGCTCACGCGGGAAGACATCGGTGTCACTACCGTGAACGAAGTGGCGAAACTCGTCACGGACGAAGCGAGCACCACCCTCGTGCCCCCCGGCGCGGTGTATATTTTTCGCGTCGAGGGGGCGCCCGTCGTCGTTTCCTCGCGTGAAGCGACGGTGCTGGCAATCCTGATCAATGAACTGGTCGCCAACGCTGTCCTGCATGGACTGGAAGGGCGAATGCATGGCGTCGTGCGCGTCGGCATCGAGCGGGATGCGGGCGCAGTCGTGGTGCGGGTGGAAGATGACGGGCAAGGTTTCCCCCCCGGCTTCCGTGCCGACCGCGATGGTGGCCTAGGGTTGCAGATCACGCAAAACCTCGTCACCACCGATCTCAATGGTGAGGTGGCGCTGGAACCCGGCTTGTCCGGGGGGGGAGCGGTCGTTATCACCTTCACGCCGCGCCTCGTCGCCGTCGAGCCGTTCGGCGTTCTCTGATGCGCACTATGCGCTTGTCATATTGACGTTGCACTAGGAGAGGAAACCGCGTGTATGGTGTCACGTCGCGTGATCGCCCCACCGCAACTGCGCGTTCCCGACGGGAATCGTGGTCGCCATGCGACCTACCTGGAAATTTTCTACGATCTTGTGTTCGTGGTTGCGGTCGGGGCCGCGAGTAATGTGTTCGCCGACGACCTTTCATGGCGTGGTGCGGTGCGCGCGTTTGCCCTATTCGTGCCGGTGTGGTGGGCATGGGTGGGACATACAGTATATGACACACGCTTCGACACAGACGATGTGATTCAGCGGCTCTGGACGTTTGGCATGATGCTTGCCGCCGCCGGAATGGCAGTCGCCATTCCCCATGCCTTTGAACGTTCCGCACGGGGCTTTGCCCTCGCGTACGTTGGCGCGCGTGTCTGCCTGCTTGCCCTGTACCTGCGAGCGCGTCACTACGTGCCCGAAACGCGGCCAATTACGTCACTCTACCTCTTGGGGTTCAGCATCGGCGCGGCGTGCTGGGCCGTGTCACTGATCGTTCCTGCACCCGCACGGTACGTGCTGTGGGCCGTGGGCCTCGCCGTCGATTTCGTGACGCCCTGGCTCGGCATTCGCTGGTTGCAACGCGTGCCTGTAGACAACGCGCATCTGCCGGATCGGTTCGGCTCGTTTACCCTGATCGTGCTGGGCGAGGTGATTCTTGTGATCGTCACGCATGTATCGGGAGATCATCTGAACGTGCCCGCGATTGGTTGCGCGGTCTGTGCGTTCGGCATCACCGTTGCGGCATGGTGGCAGTATTTCACGTTTCTTGAAATCGCGCCGTTTATCGAGAACCTGAGCAGTGGACAGCCCTATATTTACCTGCATCTCCCCGTGCTTGCGGGGCTAACCACGCTGGGCATCGGGCTGGGCGAAGCCGTTGCCGAGGCGGGGCAACCGTATCTGCGTCCCGCTACCTGCGCGGTGCTTGCGGCAGGGTTCGCATTATGGCTCAGTGGCGCAATGGGTCTTAAGCGCGTGAGCATAAAAAAACCGTTCCCCCTGTTTGTATGGACGCGCTATTGCAGTGCGATCGCGCTGCTGATGCTCGGCGCGGGGCTGGGGTTGCGATTTTCCGCGCTTGTCACGCTGGCCACGCTTTGGGCCGTGCTGCTCGTGCATGTCATCCTCGAAACGCGCTACTGGGTGCGATGGGAGGGAACACACGCCAGTCAGCGTGCGTCCGCTACCACCGCATCAAACGCACTCACACCACGGTGATTCCCGTACCCGTCGTCACTTGCCCGACCTGCCATGCGGGTTGCCCCTCGTTCGCGCAGGCCGCGAGAAAGGCGGTGACGGTATCCGGCGGGAGTGCGAGCAGAAGGCCGCCGGAGGTTTCCGCCTCAAAGAGCAGGCCGCGCAGCGATTCATCTACGCCGTCGCTCATCGTGATGTGGGGCGCGAAATAATCGCGGTTGCGGCCACGCCCACCGGTCGCGACGCCTGCCGCAGCATACTCGCGCGCGCCAGGAAGCCACGGGAGGGCGGCGCTATCAAGCACGATGCGTACGCCGCTCTTGGCCGCGATCTCGTCCGCGTGCCCCAGCAAACCGAACCCCGTGATGTCCGTTCCGGCCCGCACACCTGCCGCCACCGCGAGGCGAGACGCGACATCGTTCAGCCGCTTCATGCTCGCTATCGCCGCCGCGAGATGTTCTGGCGCCGCCAGGTCGTTTTTCGCCGCCGTGGTAATGACGCCCGTGCCGAGGGGTTTGGTCAGCACGAGCAGATCACCGGGACGGGCGGCGGCCTTGGTGATAATCTGTCCAGGGTGGATCGTGCCGGTCACGACGAGGCCGTACTTCGGTTCGGGATCGCGCACCGTATGGCCCCCTGCAATTACGCCGCCTACGGACGCCATCGTGTCCACCCCACCTTGAAAGACGCGGGCCAGCAGGTAGGCAGGAACCGTTTCCGGCCACGCGGCAATGTTGAGGGCAAACGTCACCGTGCCCCCCATCGCGTAGATGTCGCTCATCGCATTCGCGGCGGCGATGCAGCCGTAATCGTACGCATCGTCTACCACGGGCGCAAAGAAATCCACCGTCTGGACGAGGGCAAGCTCTGCCGACAGTTGGTACACGGCAGCATCATCGCTCGTATGTAGCCCGACGAGCAGTTGCGGCGGGACAACGGACGCGGTGAGCGGCGCGAGCACACGGGCCAGGTCCCCTGGCCCCAGTTTGGATGCTCAGCCCGCGCAGGCGGCGAGCGTGGTCAGCCGGATCTCGTCACGGTTCTGCATCACTGCCCCTCCTTTCCCACGACGGGTTGCTGCGATCAGCCGACGAATGCACCGTGACAGCATACCAGACCGCGACTGGAACCCGCACGGAACGTGCATCGCGTATCAGGGCGTATACATGCAGGCGTCGAACTGGCCTAACCCCCGACCCCTTCCCTAAAAGGAAGGGGAGGGTGCCTTTGGAGCATCAAGGTCTATGAAAAACATCGTAACCTCGCCATGCCTCACTCCCCTTCCTTTTAGGGAAGGGGTCGGGGGTTAGGGCATTCGGGCCTGTGACGCATCATTACTTGCGGCCATTCTTTCGCAACTCATCAACGATTTGACGGGTGGCATCCACGATGATCTGCGGCTGAAAGCCGGGAATGTTGTGGTTGCTCTGGTCAGCAATCAGGAGCTTGCCCTGCGGCGCGCGGCTGGCGAGATCGGTTTCCAGGTCGCGCCAGACTTTTTCCAGCGCATCTACGGGCCAGCCGGGGGGCCACAGTTCGGCCCGCCCGCGTGCAATCACGATCAGGGGGATGTCCGGCAGGGATTTGCCGATCAAGCGCACGAGCGTGGAGCTTTCGTAGTAATCGAGTCCTTCCGGGTTGCCTTCGCGCCCGCGCTCGAACTCTTTTTCCTGCTCCGGTGTCAGGACCTTGCTTGTAGCGGCAAAGCGGTCTTCGTGTACGGGGTCTACCAGCACCACGCCCACCACGTCTTTGGGGAATTGCGCGGCATAGAGCCGCGCGTTCAAGCCCCCAAACGAGTGCGCGACGAGTACGTAGGGGCCGGGAATTGCCGCGTTGGTCAGCAGATCGTGCAAGTCATCCACGACTTCGTTGCTCGTGCGCGGACGTGGGATCGGGTCACTCCGGCCCAGTCCGGCGCGGTCGTAGACGCAGACGCGCGTGAACTTGGCAACTCCCGGCTGGACGAGCGACCATGCCTGCGAACCACTGTTGACGCCCGCATCCATAATTACCGTCGGCCCGCCGGAGCCATCACAGGCGATCCACAGACGGCGCTCCTCCACGGGGATCAACACGCCTTCGGGCGGGGGCAGAGGATGCGAAATGGCGGCGGTCGGCATCGCCATCGCGGTCGGGTTCGGGATTGAGAGCGCGGTGCCCTCTTTAGGAATTGCATTACCGGTCGGGGTAACGATGGCGGGTGCAATCGTGCGTGCCGCTGTCGTGGCGATAGCGGGGCGCGCGGGCGCGGGTTGAAATGTCGGTGTCACTGCGCGGGGCACGCCTTGCGCCACTGCTGTCACCGTGACGGCGCGGGCCGCCGCGCTGGCTGCGATGCTGGACGCGGGCGAGGCGGCGGCGATGTCTGCCGCCGACGTAGCGGTCGTGATGGCGAGGGTCGCTTTTGCCGCGTTCGGGTCGCGCGTCGGCACCCCCATACCGGTTGCTGTCGGAACCTGCGTCGCGGTCAGAACCGGCGCGGTTGTCATACTTATGGGAGGTGGCACAACGGTAGCCGTCGGGGCAGGTGTGGCAAATGCGGTCGGTGTGCTTGTGGGAGCAGGCGCAACAGTCGCTGTAAGGGGCATAGTTGCCGGAACGGGAGTAGCGCCGGAAGGCATCGCCGTATCCGTCGCAACAGCCTGGGTAGATGGCGGAGAGGTCGTACGCACCGCCGTGCCACAACCCGTAAGGGCAAGGAGTACGGCGATCCCGATACTACAGATGTGCATTCGCCATAACCACTGCCGCAGTTCGCGCCCCAAACGCCCCTCCTTACGCATGTACGTGACAACGCTATTACCAACAATCTCTCGGCACGGCCAGTATCATATCGCACCGTGCAAAGGACGTGCCAGAAGTGGACACGTTCGCCCGCGCCCGATATGCTCAGGTTGTGTCGTACGGACAACATCGCGTTGATGGGGACGTGTATACCGGACCGCGCCATGCGGCAGGCAAGCGTCGCGGATGATCGAAGGGAGCGCGGGACATGGCGGACGAGCGGCGGTTTATCCGGAACATCCCCGGTGGGCGGGGAGACTTGCCCTTCAGCCGGGCAGTCGTAGCGCGGGGAATGGTGTGGGTTTCGGGCGTGGGGGGCGCGGATCAGGCGACGGGCGAGATCGGTGAGACCATCGAGGAGCAAACGCGCGGCTGCATCGAGAACATCCGCAAGATTCTCGCGGAAGCGGGATCATCACTCGACCGCGTGGTCTGGATGCAGGTCGGCCTCGCGGACCCCGCCGAGTACGCACGCATGAATGCCGAGTACGTGAAGCATTTCCCGGCGGATGCTCTGCCTGCCCGTGCGACGGTGAAACAGGGTTTCGATTCGCCGCGCGGCAAGCTCGTGATCGCCTGCACCGCGCTCACAAACGAAGGCGAGTAATCCGTCACGAAGCGAGATAGGCCCGAAATGCCTTACCCCCGACCCCTTCCCTTTAGGGAAGGGGAGGGTGCTACGGGAATATCGAGGCGTGTGAGGAACATCGTCACCTCACGGCGTCTCACCCCCCTTGCTTATCGGATGTGAGAACCGTCAGAAAAGGCTCCAGACCATGACAATAAAGATGTCAATTAACCGTGCATTGAACCCTGAACTGACGGTTTTAGGGGAGAGCGCCTGACAGCAGGAAGGAGTACACCCTATCCTGTGGATGCCAGCGCATGACATGGTCACTACCACGGCAGTTCCAGATACGCGCTAGTAGCTCATACAGGCTGCGCCGCCCGTGAGAAACTCGACGGCTTTGGCGGCACCCGTGATCAACGCATTTCCGACGAGCTTGTCCTCAGCGAGGCCACGTCGCTTGAAGCAGGGGGAGCAGACCCAAATCTGACCGTCGCTGGCAATAAAGGTTTCGATCAATTCCGTGAGCGGCTTGAAGCCCTCCTCGTGGATATCATCGCTGTAACCCTGCTGGCTAAGATGCACCGCCTCGGACGAGAGGAAAACAGCCGTTTCCACGCCCGATGCCGCCGCTGCATTCGCAACCACGAAGCCGATTGTTGCCTTGTCAGGATTGTCCTTCGCGTAGGTGATGCTAACCATCATCTGAGCCATCGTTGTTGCCGCTTTCTTTGGGATCATTCAACTACCTTTGCGGATGAAGTAGTGCATCGGTTCGCCCCGGCGCAGGTCTCCGGTCGTCGCCACCAATTCGTTGTGTGTCATGCGGCACCACGCCGGGAGATCTTCGCGTGCGCCGGGATCGTATCCAACGACCTCCAGCACGGCTCCCGGAGCTAACGCCTCCATGCGCTTTCGGATCACGACTAACAACGTGCCACAGCCCTCGTACCCGACATCGAGCGTCGCAGCGGGGGTAGGGGAAGATTCAGACACATGTACCTCCTCGATTTCCCCATCCTGTCGCGCATCCGCGACCGACATGGTGCGAGCGCGGATACAGACGACGCGCTACCACACGACCAAACACGTTTCTGTTCTTCGAACGCCCACGGCGCCCGCGATTCCCATAGTTGTTCAGTTGCCGAGCGATTGCAGGTCAGGGCTTTCGACATACGCGATCAGGTCGTAGTGTCCCGTCACCGCGTGGACTTGCGTAATCACTGATCCATCCAACTCCATGCCGCGCAGTTTCCTCGACCAACTCCTGCACCCGCGTCGGCTCCGCCTCAATCAGCACGTAGGCGTGAATCATCGTTTCCTCCTCTAATCGTCACTCATCGCACCGCACGCCTCCGTGGTCCGCAGGCGCGGGCACTATACACCATCTCCGTCACCGGTTCGTTTTCATACCACACCGCGTTGCTCCACACGGGAGCGTTCATGTCATCCTCAGGTAAACGTCCGCAGCGGCACGGTGCCGGTACGCGCCATCACGTCGAGCTGGTTCCGCACCGTCTCCACCGCCCCGGCGAGGGGAAAGAGCTTCTTACTGACCTGCATATCGGCATCGGTCGAGAGCGGGTGCCAAAAGATGCCGTCCAGATTGGCGGTTAATTCGGGGAGCAAGTTCCCCATGTTCAGTTCCAGTCCATCTTTGGAGTACCCACGCTTCGCCAGCGGGCGGATGAAGTGGTCTTCCTCCGGGATGCCGAGCGACTCTCTGAACGCGTACAGCGCGTCGAGGTGATCGGCATTGGCGGGCGTTTCGGTCGAGCCGAGGCGCACGCGGAACCCCGCCGCCTGAAGCAGCCGGATTCCGTCAACCGTCTTTTCCCACGAACCCTTGCCGCGAAAAGCATCGTGGTCTTCGGCACGTCCCCCATCGAGGCTGACCTGCACGATCAGGTTCTCGTTGGCAATCGCGGTCAGCTTCTCCAGCCGTGGCCCGCGCAGGATCATCGCGTTCGTCAACACGGTGGTGGTTATGCGCGCCGACGCATACGCGAGCATCGCGTAGATATCGGGCAGGATGAACGGCTCGCCTCCCGTGAAAAAGACATGGTCGAAGCCGAGCGCGACCGCTTCATCCACCAGTTGCCGCACATTCGCCAGCCCGATGGCACGCCGCGGGGCGTTGGGGCTCGATTTCGCGACGCAGTATGCACAGCGCAGGTTGCAATCGTAATTCGTGTAGATCCAGAGCTTCCACGGCATGGCAGGCGTTGAGCCTTCTGCCTCTACCCGCGCAGCCTCCGCACATGTGACTATCTCAACCATCTCGTATTCCTTCACGATGCGACGATGCGGCAACCGCAATGCCACGCGGCACTCAATTTACTCTCGCAACAAAATCTTACAAAACGATTATCCACCGCGCGACACCGCGCAACACCGCGCAGTGGGCGGCGCGTCCGTCACCCGACATTCCGGTCGGCGTAAGACCGATGTAAGGGTTCGCCTCTACAGTAAACGCGCATACCACGCGGAAGGATGCGGCATATGACCGGGACCGAAGCGATGTGCGATACTATCGTATTCCGCAACGAGGTTTCCATTGTGCGAGGAGGAAAAACGCGATGAAAGACGGGATGATCGTGGCACCGAGCCAACCATCGGGGCAAACCTTCACGGCAGGAGAACCGGCATTGCCCGCATGGCTGCCCAAGGCACTGCTCGTGATTGCACGCATCACCATCGGCTATCTCTTTTTCGCGCAGCTCTTGTGGAAACCGCCCCCATCGTTTCACTGCGCGCCGGATTACCATTTCACCACCGCGAACCCCAACGGCAGCCTGAACCGCACGTCGGGGCTGTGCGACTGGATCGGCATCGAATCGGTCTGGGCGACACGCCCGCGCTCGATCCTGCGCACCGATGAACTGCACATCGGTGTCCCGATTGGTTGGGCATCGCGGCTGAATGGCGTGTTCCTTGATAACGTTGTCAAGCCGAATATCCGCTGGTTCGGTTATCTGATCTGGGGAAGCGAAGCCTTCATCTTCGTCAGTCTCTTTTTCGGGCTGTTCGGGAGGCTAGGCGGGCTTGTCGCCATCGGCATCTCGGCGCAGTTGGTCGTCGGTCTCGCGGGCATCAGCGACCCCAATGAGTGGGAGTGGGGCTACAACCTGATCTTCCTGCTCTCCGTTTTGCTCTTTGCATTCCCCCCCGGACGCATCTTCGGCCTTGATGCGCTGCTCCGGCCCCGACTGCGGGCTGCGGCAGCGAACGGAAATGGTGTCGCGCGCGTCTTGCTGCTGCTGACCTGAGGCCGATGTGTGCTTCCTCATCCCCGAAGCGCGGCGGTTCGTGGTCGCGGCCCTGCTGCCCCCGCCCGCCGCGATCCACAATGCGATCCTCACGCTGAAAGCGAAACATTCGCCCCTCACCATCCACGAGATCACGACTACCCGCTGGGTCCGCTTTGGCCATCGCCCGAGCACGCGGACGGTCAAGCGCGTCCGCGCCTCGATATTGCTCCCACTCGACCTGCGCTAGGTAAGTACCGCCGTCGCACCAGGAAAAAGGAATAACACAATAGCTCCAAATCTAATCTATCCTCGTATATCTATGCTTGTTTGCATATTTTAGTATGGTTACGTAAATGTCTATTTATGTCTCGTAAAAAGGAGCGCAATGTTACCGTGCCGCTGGTCGAGGGAGTGTTCTCGCTGATGATACGTCACGAGGGCGAGTTTCACTGCGTTGCGCAACCGCTCGATAAAAGGAAGCCTTGAGAACGGGAGAATCTCTGGCACATTTCGGCGACTGCATAAGTCCTAGAACTGCGTGGTGCGTCGGCATGACATCGTAGAAGATGTCCAACTCGTGTACACCCCAGATGGACATTCGGTCGTCACAAGCACCACTGTTCCCGCTACCGTCTGGCCCTTCGCGTACGCTGATTAACGTGTCGTCAATCAACCCCCTCATCCTCGGGAGGCAGCAGCGCTGCCGCGAGGGACGTCCTCAGCCACTCCTCGTACCGATCGTGCGACCAGCCCTGCTCGACGACGAGGATGTGCTGCAACTCCGGCGTGGCCAGAATCCAGTAGTGGTACCCCCCCTCCTCGATGCTGAGCCCGTCGCGCAACGGCCCGGCCTCGGTCAGCACGCGCACGAATTCGGTCTGGCCGCGGAGGCGGAGCGCCTGCTGCTGCAGTCGGATGGCTGCGACCTCGGGGTCCGTCGCTGCGGCGCTGCGGATCACGGCATGGATCGGACCGGCGCGCTCGAGGACGACGCGGGAAAGATGGGCGAGCAATGCCAGCCGTCGGTGTTGGTCCGGCTCGGCTCGGATTCGCTCCCACGGCTCCCCCTCCAGGACACCCATCGGCGAGCGCGCCATCGCTCCGACCACCGAGGTGGCGATGAGCTCGTCGAGGATCTGCCGCTTGGTGCCGAAGGCCTTGTAGATCGTCTCCGGCGCCACCTCAGCCTCGGTTGCAATGGCGACGATGCTCGTCGCCGCGTAGCCATGGGCGACGAAGAGCCGATCGGCGGCCGCAATGATGCGCCGCCGCGTCTCCGCCGCTTGTTCCTGCCGTCGTCGTGAGCGATAGGGGCGAGAGGGCTTGACAACCGTATCCATGCCGCTATAGTATCACAGTAATCGGTACAGTTTGAATGTACCGAATTGCACCTATAGAAGGAGGCAGCTATCACGATGCGGACGGCTGGAACCGGACGCTCGACGCGCACGGCCATCGGCGGGAAAGTTCCAATCGGGGCGAGACGGTCCTCAGCAACGAACCCCAGAAGGAGCGACCGATTGGTATTCGCAGGGACGAGGTGTCAGGGGCCACTCGCCCCGCAGTGGAATTTCGGGAAGGATTAGGTGCGATGCGACTCTGGAAAGGTTTACTCGTTACGGCGCTAATGCTGCTGATGGCGGGGTCGCCCGTCGCGGCGTCGGACGACCCCGCGACCGTGCTGCAACGCTTCACCGCTGCCCGCAACAGCGGCGACGTCGCCGGGGCAATCGCCCTGCTCGCGGATACCGTCCGCGAGCAGGGAGGGGGAGTATGTTGCACGGCTCATTAACGCGTCGGGCTTTCCTCGGCTGGTCGGCCGCCGGGGCGGGCACGCTCTTGGCGGCCCCGCTATCCCGGGTCGCGCCCGTTCTGGCCGCGCCGGGGCCGAGCGGGGTCACCGTCTACGACGACTTCAGCGGCGGACTCGACACCTACCATCGTCATTACCGCAAAGATACGGAGGTCACCATGTCCGTCGAGGAGAATATCGCGCTAGAGGAACTCATCCGCATGCAGCACGATGGCAACCACCGGTTCTTCAATGGCGACCCTGCGTTGGAGACGTGGATGCACGATGATGCGGTGACGCTGCATGGCGGCTTTGGTCCTTCTGCAAAGGGCTGGGATGCGGTGCGCGACGTTCTCACCCATGCGGCACCCCGACTCTCGGAAGGCGAGATCGCGTTCACTCTGCTCAGCGGTCAGATCATCGGCGATCTCGGCTACCTCGTGGGGGGTGAGGAGGGCACTGTTCGCCTCGACGGCGGTGAGCGTCGACCGATGCAGTTGCGGGTAACGATGGTCTTTCGAAAGGTGGATGGCGTGTGGCTCGTTGTCCATCGCCACGGCGAGATGGTCCGTTGAGTGCATCGCAGTGCAAGACCGGCGGCGACTGCGTGCCGTTCGTGGCGAGGGGGAAGAATCCGCCGGTCGGCGCATAATCGGGGCAGTACCCGCATAGGAAGAGGCCGTCGTCTGTGGGCGGCGGCTTTCCCTTTCGGGCTGATTGGGGTCACGAAGGTCGGCGTGTGGCAGATTGTCAATCTAGGATATACCCTGCCTTACACTGCACTCTGGCTACCGATAATCTTTCCTTATCGAGTGTTTGAGTAAACTTGAAGATATGAGAATAAAACGATACAACCATTTGACCTCTATATAGATCCGGAGACAAGATATATTGACCGGTGTCTATGGTGGCACCAGCTGTTCTTCTGGCGAAAAAAGTGCAGAATGGGGTAGTATATACTGATCCGACCTATGACTTTATTAGAACTCAGACGAGAGGCTATTAAACGAGACATTGATAATGAGACAAGTAATAAGAACGTAAACACTAGGGAGAAGAGTAACGCCTACCAGCGTTCGGGATCGTCTCTTTAAGGTTCCTGTTAGGGAAGGGGCTGAGGGTAGGTACATTCGGGCCACTACACAATCTGCTCTGACTGAGGAACATTCGGCCCCGTGGTTATTGCGGCGGTAAATCGCGCGTGTCCGCATACACGATCACTTCACCGTTCTCAATCGAGACCGGGTAGGTTTTGACGCGCGCGATGGGGTCTACGAGGCAGCGACCGGTGGCGATATCGAACTCCCACAGGTGCCACGGACAACGGATGATTTCGCCCTCCCGTGCCACGTCCATGTTCGGTGCATCCGTGGACGGTGGCGCGTCCGCGACGACCATGCCGCTCACCCGACCCGTGCAGAGCGGCCCCGCCTTATGCGGGCAGAGATTGCGCAGGGCGTAATAGGTGCCATGCACGTTGAACACGCCGATCCCCGCCCGCCCCCGGAACGGCACCACGATCCGCCGTGTCCCCGGTGGTAGCTCCTCCGTGCGTGCAACCACGACCCGCTCACCCGCCATCTCACCCCCTCCTGCCCTCTGAAAAAAAGGCAAACGAACCGCCAAGACGCCAAGAACGCCAAGAACGCCAAGAAAATACTGATCGAGGAGAGCAGGTGCAAACACGCGCTCCCTTGATCCCTGATATTTTGGCGGCTCACCTGTCCTTACAGGCCGAACATCTCGCGGGCGTTCTCCGCGAACACGCGCTTGTGCAGGTGTTCCGGCAGCTTGGGAAAGGTCGTCGCCGGGTCATCCCAGTCCCAGTGCGGCCAGTCGGAACTGTATACTAACGTTTCGTCCGCGTGCAGCATTTCCAGCATCTGAAAGAACTGCTCGTGGTTCTCCGGTTCGAGCATCGGCTGGCTACCGACGCGGATGTGCCCCCGGAAGTACTCACTCGGCAGCTTCTTCACCCACGGCGTCTGGTCGCGCAGGCTCTTCCAGTCCGCGTCCATGTGCCACATCAACCCGACGGACCAGAACTGGTCGCATTCGTCAATCAGCACCTTGAGCGTCGGGTACTTCTCGAACACGCCCTCGGCGATCAGGGAGACGGCATGCGCCATTGCCATCTGCGGGCGGGCCATGCGGTTTTCGATGTAGTAGGTGGGGTAGCCGACGCCGGTGGGTGGCCCCGCCATGCCCGCACCCTCGTTGCCGGGGTGAATACCGACCACGAGGCCGTGCTGTTCGCAGGCTTCCCAGATCGGATGGTAGTAGCGGTTGCCGTACGGCATGCGGTTGCCGGTCGGGAGCATGATCGCCTTCACCTGCGGATGGTCGGCAATGCGATGGATTTCTTCGACGGCAGTACGCGGATCGCCCGTGGACACCGCCATTGCGATGAGGAAACGGTCGTCTTTCGTCGCCCAATGCTCCAGCGTGTAGTCATTGAAGGCGCGGGCGGTGGCGGCGGCGAAGTCCGGGTCGGGTAAAATGCTCGCGCCATAGACCGATGCGCCGGTGAGCAGCGCGTAGTCTACGTGCCACATATTCAGGTGGTGGTCGCGCACTTCATCGAAGTTGTAATCGCGCTTGCGGATGTTGTGCCCGTCCCGGTCGCAGCTTGTTTCGAGATCGGTGCGCGCGGCATCCCCGGCAACATTGAAGTAGCCGGAGCCAGGGAAACGAATGCCCTGCTCTTGTGCCTGCTGACGGTAGGCGCGCGGCAGATATGGGAACAAATCCTCGATCTGCCTGACGGTCTGATGCACGTCGCAGTCAATGAGCGCAAGGCTCGTCCGTTCGGTCCCTGTCCAACCCGGTGCGGTGATGGGCTTCGCCCCTGCCATGATGACCATTTCGGCCTCCTTTGCGGCAATTACGGTGGTTCCTCTGTTCGATCACCATATCACGCACGGCACGCATGTCAATCCGAGGCGTGACGCAGCGAAGGGAACTGACTCAAAGCGGCGTATCTCCCTCCCCACGCACCGGCGGGCAATACGGACGGCAACACGCAGGAGTGAAGCCCATCCGTGCCGGGGTCACGTCATGAATGACGGAAACGTCATTCATGACATTAATCTGGCGGGGTATACCGCCCCGCCAGAACATCACCCGGGGGGCAGCACGCGACCAAACTCTTACACAAATATATACTGTATTTAACTACATAGTATATAAGAGTGCAGTCTTTACTCTCTCCTGACTGCGGCGCGCATGACATTTGCGCAACCGTCACACCCCGCCATGTTAATGTCATGAATGACGGAAATGTCATGAACGTCATGGCTCGAACGCACCCCTCCCCCGGCCCCTCTCCCGCCGCCCGTAGGGCCAGGGGGAGGGGCCGGGGGAGGGGTGCGTTGAATCCACCTAACCCCAACCCCTTCGGGAAAGGGAAGGGGAGTGGACTCAGGGCGAGATTGAGGTGTTCTCCGTACGGTTCGATGTTCTGAAGTTCCCCTCCCCTCTCCCGTGCGCAGCGAAGGGGGCCGGGTGCGGGTGCCCTCGTATATTAGGGGAGGAGCACAGAGGAGGGTGAGAACGTGGGGGCCCAAGCAGCAGTGACTGCGTCCCAGAGATTGTTCCCCCTGCTCTGACAACGGCAGAGTCTGCACCGTATCGA
>JAABUQ010005586.1_pt1 | contig 19856 bp, 13 predicted proteins | sample 5560001 | NCBI WGS metagenome assembly JAABUQ01 (sample SAMN10711888, study PRJNA513371) | rock metagenome | isolation source: Antarctica rocks | place: Antarctica: Victoria Land, Finger Mt nord | collected 2015-12-18
CGCCGGGCCAGGGCGGCCAGGGCGGTCTCCTCGGCGAAGGCGAGCCGGCGGTCGACCCGCCAGCGGTCGAGGTCCTCGGCCAGCTCGGACCCCTTGGCGTAGCGGTCGAGCGGGTCGGGGGCCAGGCACTTCGCCAGGATCGACCGGAGCGACGCGGGGATCGCCCGGTCGGGCAGGCCGACGAGGGCCGCGGGCAGGCGGCTCCGGCTTTCGATCAGGGCGGCGAGGCCCCGGGTGTCGCCGAAGTCCCGGCGGGGCAGGGGGGGCCGGCGGCCGGTGAGGGCTTCCAGGAGGACCAGGCCCAGGGCGTAAAGGTCGGCCCGATGGGGGTCTGGCGCCTTGCCGCCCCGGTCAGGGCCGGTGACGCCGCCCTCGCCGATGGCCCGGAGGCGCTCCGGCGCCATATAGGCCAGGGTCCCGCCGGAGTCGAAGGCGGCGATGCCGGTGGCGTCGGCATCGTGGCGGTCGACGGCCAGGTTGAAGTCGAAGAGCATGGGCGTGCCGTTGGCCGTCAGGAGGATGTTCGACGGCTTGAGGTCGCCGTGGGTCACCCCCCGGCGGTGGGCGTGGTCGAGCGCCCCGGCCAATCGCGCGACGACCCAGGCCAGGGCCCGGGGGTGCGACAGGCCGGCGATCACCTCGCGGGCCGGCCTGGCCAGCTCGGAGGCGGGGAACTCCGGCGGGACGAGCGGGTCGGGGGCGACCGTCGGATACTCGGCGGCGGAGACCCGGTCGAGGTCGGCCAGGAGGTCGCGGCCCGACCGCGCGGGGCGGCCGAGGGCCCGCCGGGCGTCGAGCACCGCGGAGAGCGTGGCCCCGCCCAGGAACGGCATGCAGACCAGGTGGAGGGTGCCATCCTCCCCCTCGGCCTCGGCCTGGCGGAGCACCTCGACGATGTGGGCGTGCCTGGCCCTGGCCAGCAGCTTCGGCTCGCTCGAAGCCCGGGTCGAGACCTTGACCACGACCGGGCGATCGCCGAGGTCGGCCTGCTCGGCGAGGAAGACGCGGGCGAACGTGCCCCGGCCCAGCTCGCGGGCCAGTCGGTAGGGGCCGATCTCGTCGCCGGCCTCGGGGAGGGTCGGCCCCCCCCGGTCGACCAGGCCCCGGACCCCCGAGTCCGAGAAGGCGCCGTGGAGCGAGAAGAGGCGGCCGAGCGGCCCGGCCTGCTCGGGGAACCGCCGGAGGTAATCGCCCGGGTCGGGCCCGAGGCCCGCGGCCTCGGCCAGGCAGTATTCGTGATAGACGAGCTCGGCCTGGTCCCCGGCCCGGAGCCGGTCGACGTACCCTTCGGCCCTGGGCCCATCGCCGCGGTCCCAGGACCGGGTGAAGTCGTCGATCGCCGCTTCGAGCCCGGACCTCGGGTCGCCCGCTGTCGGCGGTTCGTCCCGGAGCGTCGCCGGGGCGACCGGCCGACGCCTCGGCCTCCGGGGGGCGGACGACGGCGTCGGCGGCGAGGGGGCCGGCCTGGGCGTCTTCCAGGGGCGGTGGCCGTCGGCCCGGCGGCGGTGGTTGGCTCGGCGGTTCACTGCCATTGTCGGGCCTCCATTCGCTCACGGGCCGCGTTGATCACCCGACGGACCGACCGCTCGTTCAGGCCGACCCGGTCGGCGATCTCGGCGAAGGTGAGCCCCTGCCTGCGGAGCTGGATCACCTCGGTCTCCTGCTCGGTCCGCCCCTCGATGAGCTGGCCGAGGCGGTCGCCGGCCTGGACGTTCTCGCTCGGCGTGGGGTCGAGCGCCTGGACTTCCCTGGGGACGTCGCGGTCTCCCTTGCGGACGTAGAGTCGCTCCTCGCGGCCGAGGTCGTACTTCCTGGTCCGGGTCCGGCGGCGGTGCTCCTCGTAGACCTTATTCCGGGCCACGCCGGCGAGGAAGCCGCGGAACTGGCCGGCGTCGGCGAACGGGCTGGCCTCGTCCCCCTTGTTCGTGAGGACGCTGGCCCAGACCGCCTGGACGAAGTCCATCGAGTCGAACTGGTTCCGGAGGATCTTGGGGAGCCGGACCCGGACCATGGTCCGGACGTCGGCCTCGAACTGGCCGAGCAGGGCCGCGGTGGCGGCCTGCTCGCCCGCCCTGGCGCGACGGATCAGCTCGGCGAACTCGCCATCGTCCATCGCGGCGTTCCTCGGGGGGGGAAAATCCCGGCCGGCTGCTCGGATGCGGTCGAGAGGAGGGACCGGCACCCGGGCGATTCGCGGCCGGGATCCTGAGGAGCTAAGAAAGCCGTTAGGCCGGGGGCTATTATAGCCACCATCCGGGTGCATCGGAGCGTAATCTCATCCCGCCGTCGCTTTTTTACATCTTCGGCCCGCCGTCGCCCGCCGGGGCGACCGATCCGGCGTCGATCGGGAGGTCGGCAAGCTTCGAACCGCGAAGTCTACGACATCAGGCCGTCAAAATCTCGAAATTTCTCCGCGAAAGGCCGCCGGTTTTCCCGGGCGTTCGCAACTGGCAGGTGACGGTGGCCCTCGAGGTCGCCGGCGTCGCGATGCCGAGGCAGCCACCCGGATCGATCCGCCGGCCCCGAGCGCCCGATTATGCCGCCCCATCGGGCCTCGCATTTTTAAACGTGCGTGGGGTCCGGTCGCGAGCGGTGCCCGGCGATGGCGGCCGGGTCGGGCGGGATGGTCGGGCCCCGTCGTAGTAGCTCGCGGACCAGGGGCGTACACCATGACTCGGATCGACGCGACGGGCAACGACGGCGGGATGATGGACCTCTACCTCCGCGAGATCCGCAACGATGCGCTGCTCACGGCCGCCGAGGAATGCGAGCTGGCCCGGGCGATCGCCGGGGGCGACAAGGATGCCCGCTCGCGGATGATCCGGTCGAACCTCCGGCTGGTCGTGAAGATCGCCCGCGACTATGCAGGCCGGGGGATGTCGATGGACGACCTGATCGGCGAGGGGAACCTCGGCCTGATCCGCGCCGCCGAGGAGTTCGACCCGGCCTTCGGGACCCGGTTCAGCACCTATGCCAGCTACTGGATCAAGCAGGCGATCCGCCACGCCCTGACCAACACCACGGCCACGATCCGCCTGCCGGCCCACATGGTCACCCTGCTCTCGAAGTGGCGCAAGGCCGAGCGGTCCCTGGCCAGGGAGCTGGGCCAGGCCCCGAGCTTCGATCAGGTGGCCGTGACCCTCGGCCTGACCGACGCCCAGCGCGTGCTGGTGGAGCGGGCCCGCCTGGCCAGCCAGCTCCGGATGGAGGGGGGCGACGAGGACAACGGCTGGTCGCCCGACGAGGCGGCCTGCTCCCACGAGGCCCCCGACGCGGCGATGGAGGCGGCCGACGAGCGCCGGCTGCTGTCCGGCCGGCTGGAACGGCTCGACGACCGCGAGCGGACGATCGTCTCGCTCCGCTTCGGCCTCGGCGGCGATGCCCCCCTGACCCTCAAGGAGGTCGGGCGGCGGCTCGGAGTGACCCGCGAGTGGGTCCGCAAGATCGAGGTCCGGGCCGTCAAGAAGCTCGACGGCGACGCCCCCGCCGCGCCCCAGGCCGGCCGCCGCAAGCCCAGGCGGGCCCCGGCCGCCGGCCCCAGGCCGGCCATGCTGCCGGCCTGATCGGGCGTCGAGATCGGATCAACGCTCGAAGACGAGCCGCCCGTAGTCCTCGAACCGGTGGAAGCTCGGCCGTCGCAGCGGGGCCGAGCTGGTCAGGGTCGGCCTGGCCCCTTCGGCCCCGTAGTCGTAGCGGCAGAGGGCGAACCGCCAGGCGTCGCCGGGCTTGGGCCGGCCGCCGGTCGGCGCGAAGGCCGACCAGGGGATCCGCCCTTCGACCGTCCAGGATCGGTCGCGATCCTCGGGGCGGTCGACCGTCCCGTCGACCGAGGCGACGGCCTCCAGGCCCAGCGGCGGGCCCGCGGCGAGCCTGGCGAAGTCGGCCCCCCGCTCCGGGAAGGGCAATTCCAGGATCACCGAGCGGGGATTGACCTGGAACTCGTAGTAGGCCTGGCGGGCGGCGTCGGGCTTGAAGAACAGCTCGAAGACGTCGCCGAGCCAGAGCCGGTCGTTCCGCCGGACGCCCGAGGACCGGACCGAGTCGTCGGCCATCGTCGCGGCGAAATAGAGGAAGTCGTCGTCCCAGAGCAGCCGGGCCCTCGTCCGGTCGCCCGAAGGGGTCTGGCTCCAGGCCGCCGGGAACCGGTCGATCACGGCCGAGCCCGCCCAGGCCGGGTCGTCGAGCTTGCCATCGATCGTCGGCGGCTTCGGAGCCCGTCGGCAGACCGCCTCCGCCGTCGCCTCGACCTCGACCAAGGCGGCCTCGACCGACGCGACGACCCGCTCGGCCAGGGCCCTCGACCCCGCCTCGGTGAAGTGGACCCCGTCGGGCAGGATGGCCGACTCGGGCCCGAGCCTCGCGACCGCCGCATGGAGGTCGTCGACGGCGACGTGCGGCAAGGTCCCGACGACCTCCGAGGCGGCCCGGTTGTAGGCCTCGACGTCGTCGTTGCGGAGCAGGAACTCCGGCCGCTTGTCCGCCTCCCGCCGGGCCTCGACGACCGGCGTGGTCGTGGCGAAGACCAGCCGGGCCGACGTCTCCGAGCCGAGCCGCCGGAAGATCTCCCGGAGGTTGGCGCGATACTCGGCCAGCTCGACTTGATGGGCCCCCGAGGCCGGGTCCCTCTTGATGTCGTGCAGGCCGGCGTTGAGGTGGACGACCGCCGGCCGTCGGCCGATCGCCCACTCGTCCAGGTGCGCCAGGACGTTCCGGCTGTCCCCCGCGTTCTCCGGGGCCCCGAACACCACGGCCCGCCCCTTGAGCCGCTCGGCGACGAACGGGCCATAGCCCAGCCGGATCGAGTCTCCCACCAGGACCACGACGGGAAGCTCGGGTCCGTGGGCGGGCGCGAGCGACAGGCAACAGGCCGCGAGCCAAGGCGCAATCATGGGGTCGGGCTCCCTTGGCTCGCCGGGAGGCCGGGCCGGTCGTCGACCGTGCCAACCCCAGGGACCAACAGCTCGTTCCAACCGGCGACGAGGAGCAGGCGGTCGATCAGATCCTCGACCGCCTTGACCTCCGTCATCAACCTGACCGCCCGGATCGTCTCAGGCTCCGGCGGGCCGAGGAGTTGGATACCCAATCTCAAGAGGATCACCCTGGCCTCCTTGAGCCGGCCCTGGGCGCATCCGTCGAGGAACCATTGGGCCCATTGCAGGACGATGCCCTCGGCCTGGACGTCTTCGATGATTCCCACATAGAAGTCTTCGGGCTCCACGTCGCGACCTCCTCGAAGCTGGTCCTCTTCAGATCGTCCCGCGGCCGGCCCGCTCCGCCCCACCGTTCAACCGGCGGGCCCGCCGTCGGGCCCGCCTTCGAGATCCAGCAGTTCCCCCCAGGTGGCGACGAGCGGCATGCGGTCGAACAAGCCCTCGATCGCCTCGACCGAACCGATCGCCTCGATTGCTCGGGCCTCGGCCGGCCCGGGCGGGCCGAACTTCGGCATCCCCGCCTTCAGCAGGATCGCCCTGGCCCCTTTGGCCTCGCCTTCTTCGAGGATGGCCTGGTAGAAGCTGGATTCTCTCATGCCTTGGACTCCTTGGAGTAGGTTCAGGACGACGTCCTTGGGGTGGTACAGGCCCAGCAGGAGCCCGGTGGCGGACCAGAGCCGGCCGGGGAGCGGTTCGGGCTGGGCCTCGATCCGCCCTTGGATCCGGGCGATCGCCTCGGCGGGGGTCATCGTCGCCAGGTCCGACACCGGCGCCAAGGGGAGGGTGCCGAGGCCGCCGGCGAGGACCGACTCGACCGGCTGTTTCCAGATCCTCAACACCGCGTAGCCGAACTCCAGGAACGGGCCCGACCCGGGCAGCGAGCGGCGGTAGGTCCCGGACAGCTCGGGGCCGTCGGCCGCGGGCCGGAGCAGGACCGCGATCGATCGGACGGGCAAGTCGTGGCGGTCGTCCAGCAACGTATTATAGCGGAGCAGCCGGCGGGGGAGTTGGGACTCGCGGCCGGCCTGGAATTCGACGTGGGCCAGCCAAGGGTCGGGGCCGCCGACCCGGAGGACCTTGTCGGCCTCGGCGGTGATCGTCGAGAGGTTCGCGTCGATCGCCTGGACCGGCCCATCCGGGGGCAGGCCGGCCATGGCGAGCCAGTCCTCGGGGTAGGTCTCGACGAGGTACTTCGTCGTCGCGTCGAAGGGCTTGGCCAAGGTGGTTTGCCTCGATGGCTCGGGGTTGACCGGATCGGGCGGGGGCGGCCACAATCGCCGGCCTCCGGGGGATGTTATCGGCAGGAGGAGTCGGTGGGGATGCCCGACCGTCGCGTCGTGATCGGCCTGATCGCCCTGGCGATCGCGGCGAGGGCGGGGGCGGTCCTGGTGCTCGGGAGCCACCTGGTCCCCCGGAGCACCTACGAGCACGGCGAGATCGCGGCCAACCTCCTGGCCGGCCGGGGGTTCTCCGTCCGGTACCTCGGGGCCGACGGGCCGACCTCGCAGCAGGCGCCCGCTTATCCGATCCTGGTGGCGGCGGCCTATGCCCTGGGCGGGGTCGGCACGCCCCGGGCCCTGCTGATCCTGGAGCTGGGCCAGGCCGTGCTGGGCGGCCTGCTCGTCGGGGCCGTGGCGATGCTGGCGGCCGAGGTCCTGCCCGGGCGGAGGTCGGTGGCGACCCTGGCCGGCCTGATCGTCGCGGTCCACCCGACCCTGGTCTATGCGGCGACGCACGTCCAGGTGGCGTCGCTGGCCTGCGCGCTCCTGGCGGCCTCCCTGGCCTGGGCCTACCGGGCGGGCCGGACCGGGAAGGGGGGCGACGCCATCGCGGCGGGGGTCTGGCTCGGGTTGCTCGCCCTGAGCGACCCGATCCTCGCCCTGTCGGCCCCCGGGATGGCCTGGGCGATCTTGATGGGAGGGGGAGGGGATTGGCGGCGGTCGTCCGGGTTGGTCGCCCGGGTCGGGCTGACGGCGATGCTCTGCGTGGCCCCCTGGGTCGCCCGGAACGCCAGGGTCCACGGCGAGTTCGTGCCGATCAAGAGCTCGTTCGGCTACGCCTTCTGGCAGGGGAACTGCGCCTTGAGCGAGGGGACCGACAAGGTGGTCCGCCCTTCGGTCGAGCGGGCCCTGGGCCGGACTTCCTCGGGCGGCCTCCGCGACCTTAACGCCAGGCTCTGGGAGGCCAGGCACGAGGCGGGCTACATCGACGACATCGCCTTGACCCGAGCGGACTACCGCGAGCTGGGCGCCCTCACCGAGCCGGCCCGGTCGCGGCTGCTGTTCCGGCGGGCCCTGGCCGACCTCCGGGCCGAGCCGGGCCGCTATCCCCGGCTCTGCCTCCGTCGGCTCCGCTACTTCGTCTTCTTCGACGAGACCAACCCCAAGGCCCGGAGCCTGGTCTACCGGGGGGGCCACCTCGCCCTGACGCTCGGGGCGGCCCTCGGCCTGATCCTGGCCGGGCCTCTGGCGCGGCGGCGACTCGGGCCGACCTTGCTCACGGCCGCCCTGATCGCCGCGTTCCACGCCTTGACGATCGTCTCGGCCCGGTTCCACCTGCCGATCGAGCCGCTGATGGCCCTGTGGGCGGCGTCCGGGCTCGGCCGGCGGGGCCCCGATCAGCCCCGGCTGCCGACCACGTCGTAGGCGTCGGGGTCGAAGGCGGGCTTGGCGAGGCTCGCCGGCTGCTGCGAAGCCTGCCAGGCCAGTTGCGAGGCGATGCCGCGGGCGTAGATCATCCACGAGGCGACCAGGGCCGCCAGGCTGACGACGACCGGGGCGAACCAGATCTCGTCGGGCCCGGCGTTCGACTCGGCGGCGGCCAGCGTGATCGCGAACGAGCCGAGCGGCACCAGGACCCCGATCGCCGAGGCCGCCAGCGCCGCCGGCGAGCCCATCGAGGACGGGGGCGGGGAGCAGCCCAACTCCATCCCTCTCATCCGCTCGATGTGATCCAGTTCCCGTTTCCGGGCGGCGTGCTTGAGGATCAGGGTGGTCGGGACGATCACCATCGGGATCATCAGCGCCACGATCGGGATCAGGATTGTGGACATCGGCGGGTTCCTCTTCTCTCCGGGTTGGCCGCCGGCCAAGGCCGGGTCGGCGGGGTTGATCGCGGCGGAAAAGGCGGCGAGGATCGCGACTCGGGCTCTGATAGGATGGCGATGCGGCCGTCCCGCCTCAACTCTTTTCGGACCCGACCGGAGCCCTCTCCATCATGGCACGCGATCACCTGCTGGCGATCGACCAGGGGACGACCAGCACCCGGGTCGTGGCGTTCGACTCCCGGCTCCGGCCCGTCGGCCAGGGGCAGGCCGAGGTCCCGCCCACCTACCCGAAGCCGGGCTGGGTCGAGCATGACGCGGAGGCGCTGGTCGCTTCGGTCGGCCCCCTGGTGATCGCGGCGATGGCGGAAGCCGGGATCGACGTGAGCCGGGTGGCGGGGATCGGCCTGACCAACCAGCGCGAGACGACCGTGGTCTGGGACCGCTCGACCGGCCGGGCGATCGGCCCGGCCCTGGTCTGGCAGGACCGGCGGACCGCCCCGTTCTGCGAGCAGCACCGCGACCGCCGGGGCTGGCTGGCCGAGCGGACCGGGCTGGTCCTCGACCCCTACTTCTCGGCCACCAAGATCGCCTGGCTGCTCGACAACGTCGAGGGGGCCCGGCGGAGGGCCGAGGCCGGCGAGCTCGCCTTCGGGACCGTCGACACCCTGCTGATCCGCCACCTCAACGGCGGCTCGCGGCACCTGACCGACGCGACCAACGCCTCCAGGACCATGCTGATGGACCTCCGGTCGCTCGGCTGGTCCGACGACCTCTGCCACTTCTTCGGCGTCCCGCCCGCGATATTGCCCGAGATCCGCCCCAGCGTCGGCGATTTCGGGGCGACGAAAGGCTTAACTTATCTCCCCGACGGCCTGCCGATCCGGGGGGTGGCGGGCGACCAACAGGCCTCGCTCGTCGGCCAGGGGTGTCTCGAAGCGGGCCAGGCCAAGTGCACCTACGGCACCGGGGCGTTCCTCCTGATCCACACCGGCGGGGAGTTCATCCCCTCGACCCGGGGGCTGGTGACGACCCTGGCGGCGAGCCTCGGGCCCGGCCCGGCCCGCTATGCCCTGGAGGGGAGCGTCTTCATCGCCGGGGCCGCCGTCCAGTGGTTCCGCGACGGGCTCCAGGCCGTCGGCGCGGCGCACGAGGTCGACCGGCTCTCGGAGCGGGCCGACGGGGATTCGGGCGTCCTCTTCGTCCCCGCCCTGACCGGCCTGGGGGCGCCCTACTGGCAGCCCGAGGCCCGGGGGACGATCTTCGGCCTGACCCGCGCGACCTCGGTGGCCGACCTGGCCCGGGCCACGCTCGAAGGGGTCGCCTTCCAGATCGCCGACCTGATCGACGCGATGAACGCCGACCTGCCGACCCCGATGGCCGACCTCCGGGTCGACGGCGGGATGGCCCGGTCCGACCCCTTCCTCCAGTTCCAGGCCGACCTCCTCGGCCTGCCGCTCCGGAGGAGCCCCCAGGCCGAGTCGACCGCCCTGGGCGCGGCGCTCCTGGCCGGGCTCGGCGTCGGCCTCTGGCCCGACCCCGCGACCGCCCGCGGCCTGCTCGAATCGGGCGGGCAGGCCTTCACCCCCCGCCGCGACGACGCCTGGCGGTCCGCCGCCTCGGGCCGATGGCGACGCGCCGTCGAGTCGGTCCGCCAGCACTACCGGACCGAGGCCGAGGGGCATTGACGGGCCGGGCCGCCCCAACTGCCCGGGGCGGCCCGGCCTCCGGCCGCACGGGTCGATCAGAGGAACTTCTGCAAGGGCTTGGTCGGCCGGTTCCGCGGGGTGAACAGCGAGTCGACCGCGCCCTCGTCGTTCGGGTCGCGGACGAGGCCCAGGTGGCCGAGGCTCTCGGTGCGCTCGGACTCGTCGTGGACCGGGGCCTTGGGGGCGGGCCGATCCGGGTCCTGGGGCTTGGGGATCGTCTCGGTGGTCATGGGTCGGACTCCTGGGAAGAGGATCGGCTTTCCGCGCGAGGGCAGGTCGAGATGATGGCCGGGTGGCGTCGATGCGCATCCGGAGGGCCGGTCCAGTCGGTCGGCGGGGACGGTGATCGGTCCGCCGGCGGCCGGGTGTGGTGCCGGTTTGCGTCGGGGCGGCCCGCGAAGGCGAGTCCCCCGGTCCCGTTACAAGAGCAAGCGGCGAAGCCGGATCGATGCGTCGCGGCCCGCTTCAGCCGGGACGGCCTCCGCCCCCTCGGGTCCCCGGCGGCGAACCCGTCGAGCCCGGCCGAAGTCGCCCCGGCCGGAGGGTCGACCTCCTCGCAGGCCGCGTCGACGGCATCCGGCCCGTCAAACCCATCGAAGGCGAGGGCGAAAGCCGACGTCGCCCCGGTCGCCCTCGGGCCCCGGGACAACCCGGCCGAAGGGAGCAAAGCCGATGCGACCAGGCCCGCGATCATCAGGGCGACCCGCGGGCATGGCCGGCGGATCGCCGACCGCTCGCGACCTCGGTGCATGGCCCGGTGCTCTCGCCGGTCGGGAATAATGTCGTGGGGGATACCGATACCCTATCTCGCCGGACAGAAATCGACAAGTCGTCCCGGTCCCCTCGCGGGGATTTTGCTCCGACCGCCGGGGTCGCCTTCGCGTGTCCTGGACACCTGGTGCTAACACTCGTATAGTGTCTTTCGCCCTCCCGGAGACCGGGATCGGCGCACCTCGAAGCCGTACCGCGAAGCTGAGGAACACCCAGGGATGGCGACGACGGACATCAGGATCCGGGGCGCTCGGGAGCACAACCTCCGCGACGTCTCGCTCGACCTGCCCCGAGGGGCCTTGATCTGCTTCACCGGCGTCTCGGGCTCGGGCAAGTCGAGCCTGGCCTTCGACACCCTGTACGCCGAAGGCCAGCGGCGATACGTCGAGAGCCTCTCGTCCTACGCCCGCCAGTTCCTCGGCCAGATGCCCAAGCCCGAGGTCGACCGGATCGACGGCCTCAGCCCCTCGATCTCGATCCAGCAGAAGACCGGCGGCCGGAACCCCCGCTCGACCGTCGGCACCATCACCGAGATCAACGACTACCTCCGGGTCCTCTACGCCAGGGTCGGCCAGGGGCATTGCCCCCGGTGCGATCGGCCGGTCGCGGCGCAGACCCGCGAGCAGATCGTCGGCCGGATCATCCAGCAGCTCGACGGGGAGGCGTTCTCCGTGCTCGCCCCGGTCATCCGCGGGCAGAAGGGGGAGTACAAGGACCTCTTCGAGGACCTGGCCAAGGCCGGCTACCTCCGGGCCAGGGTCGACGGCAAGACCTTCGCGCTGACCGACCGGCTCGAGCTCGACCGCCAGATCAAGCACCACATCGAGGTCGTCATCGACCGGCTCAAGGGGGGCGGCCCGGCCGGCCAAGGGCGGCTGACCGAGGCGGTCGAGGCCGCGCTCAAGCTCGGCGAGGGGACGGTGATCGTCGCGGCCGAGGGGAAGCCCGACCTCCTGCTCTCGTCGCACTATGCCTGCTCGCACTGCGGGATCAGCTTCGACCCGCCCAGCCCGCAGTTGTTCAGCTTCAACAGCCCTCAGGGGATGTGCCCGAGCTGCGACGGCCTCGGCGTCCGCCACGACTTCGACCCCGACCTGCTCGTGCCCGACCCGAAGCTGTCGGTCTGGAAGGGGGCGATCGAGCCCCTCGGCCCCGTCGCGGGCATGGGCAAGTGGCGCAGGCACATCTTCGAGGGGGTCGCCGCGAACCTCGAAGGCGATCCCGGCGGCCCGCCCAAGGGGACGATGCTCAAAGGTCCCTGGCGCGACCTCGACCCGGCCTGGCAGGCCGCCTGGCTCCAAGGGCTGGGCGACCGCCCGATCGTGATGCACTGGGCGAGCAAGGGGAAGCGAGTCGCCCACTCCGAGACCTGGCCGGGCGTGGCCAGCGAGCTGCTGGCCAGGTACAAGGCGGCCACCGGCGGGCCGACCCGCGCCGCCCTCGAACCCTACATGCGGAGCGTGACCTGCCCCGACTGCAAGGGGGCCCGGCTCAACGCCCGGGCCCGGGCCGTCCGGGTCGGCGGCAAGAGCCTGGTCGACCTCGGATCGAGCCCGATCGGCCGGCTCGCCCGCTTCTTCGACGCCCTGGCCGGCGAGCCCGCGAGCGACCTGGAGGCCGCCGACGCCGCCACCGAGCTCGACGGCCTGTCGCGGACGATCGCGGCCGAGCTCTTGAAGGAGATCCGGGGGCGGCTCGGCTTCCTCACCAACGTCGGGCTCGACTACCTCACGCTCGACCGCTCGGCCCCCACGCTCTCCGGCGGCGAGGCCCAGCGGATCAGGCTGGCCAGCCAGGTCGGCGCGGGCCTGGTCGGGGTGCTCTACATCCTCGACGAGCCCTCAATCGGCCTCCACCCGCGCGACAACGACCGCCTGATCGCCACGCTCCAGCGGCTCCGCGACGTCGGCAACACCGTGATCGTCGTCGAGCACGACGAGGACACGATGCGGGCGGCCGACCACCTCGTCGACTTCGGCCCAGGCCCCGGCGTCAAGGGGGGGGAGGTCATCGCCGCCGGGACGCTCGAAGACGTCGCCGGCCACAAAGGAAGCCTCACCGGCGCCTACCTGTCGGGCCGCAAGGCGATCGCCGTCCCGGCCGCCCGCCGCTCGCCGACCGACCGCAAGCTCACTGTCGTCGGCGCCCGCCAGCATAACTTGAAGGGGGTGGACGTCGAGTTCCCCCTCGGCCTCCTGGTCTGCGTCACCGGCGTCTCGGGCTCGGGCAAGTCCTCGCTCGTCGGCGACATCCTCCGCGACACCCTGGCCCGCGACCTCAACAAGGCCATCACCCAGCCCGGCCTCCACGACCGGATCGACGGCGTCGAGCACCTCGACAAGATCATCGACATCGACCAGTCGCCGATCGGCCGGACCCCCCGGTCCAACCCGGCCACCTATATCAAGCTGTTCGACCTGATCCGCGACCTCTACACCAAGCTCCCCGAGTCCAAGGCCCGGGGGTACAAGGCCGGCCGGTTCAGCTTCAACGTCGGCGGCGGCCGGTGCGAGGCCTGCGAGGGGAACGGCTCGAACAAGCTCGAAATGGACTTCCTCGCCGATGTCTGGGTCACCTGCCCGGTCTGCGAGGGGAAGCGGTTCAATCGCGAGACCCTCCACGCCCGGTTCAAGGGCAAGAGCATCGCGGACGTTCTGGAGATGGACGTCCAGGAGGCGTTGGAGCACTTCGCGAACGTCCCCAAGATCAACGGGATGCTCCAGACGCTCCACGACGTCGGGCTCGACTACCTGAAGCTGGGCCAGGCGTCGCCGACGCTCTCCGGCGGCGAGGCCCAGCGGATCAAGCTCGCCCGCGAGCTGGTCAAGAAGGGGACCGGCCGGACCCTGTACGTCCTCGACGAGCCGACCACCGGCTTGCACTTCGACGACGTCCGCAAGCTCCTCGAAGTCCTCCACGGCTTCACGGCCCTGGGCAACACCGTGGTCGTCATCGAGCACAACCTCGACGTCGTCAAGACCGCCGACTGGGTGATCGACATGGGCCCCGAAGGGGGGGCGGGCGGCGGCCGGGTGATCGCCCAGGGGACGCCCGAGGCCGTCGCCGCCGTCGAAGGGAGCCACACCGGGCGGGCCCTGAAGCGCATCCTCGAAGGCCCCCCGGCGGCCTCCAAGGCCAGGGGGAAGGGGAAGAAGAAGAAGGCCGCGCGGCGGTCGTCGGAGTCGACCCTGGCCGACATCACCATCCGGGGGGCCCGCCAGCACAACCTCAAGGGGGTGGACGTCACCATCCCCCGCCACAAGATGACCGTGTGCAGCGGCCCGAGCGGCTCGGGCAAGTCGAGCCTGGCCATCGACACCCTCTATGCCGAGGGCCAGCGGCGGTACGTCGAGAGCCTCTCGTCCTACGCCCGCCAGTTCCTCGCCCCCTTGCAGAAGCCCAAGGTTGAGCACATCAGCGGCCTCTCGCCGGCGGTCTCGATCGAGCAGAAGACGACGAGCAAGAGCCCCCGGTCGACCGTCGGCACCGTCACCGAGATCCACGACTACCTCCGGATCTTGTTCGCCCGGCTCGGCCAGCCGTATTGCCCGGCTTGCGGCGTGGCGATCGGCACCCAGACCGCCGACGAGATCGTCGAGAAGATCCTCCACCTGCCCGAGGGGTCCAAGGTCTACGTGATGGCCCCGGTCGACCGGGCCGACAACGAGTCGTACGACGCCCTCTGGGACGACCTCCGGGGGTCGGGCTTCACCCGGGTCCGGGTCGACGGGGCCTCGCACAGCCTCGACGCCCCGCCCGAGCTGAGCCACCGCCGCAAGCACCGGGTCGAGGTCGTGGTCGATCGAGCCATCGTCCGCCGGAAAACCCGGTCGCGCCTGGCCGATTCGATCGAGTCGGCGCTCGACCTGGGCAAGGGGGTCGTCCACGTCGCCCGGGTGGGCGACGACGCCGACGAGGCCCGATGGCCGGTCGACCGCTACAGCCAGCACCGCTCGTGCGACGGCTGCGGCCGGAGCTTCGAGGAGCTGTCGCCGCACCACTTCTCGTTCAACGCCCCGCTCGGCTGGTGCCCGGTCTGCGAGGGGCTCGGCACCCAGCATGGCGCCAACCCCGCCGCCCTGATCCCCGACGGCCGCCGGAGCCTCCGCGAAGGCGCGGTCCTGCCCTGGCCGAGGTTCGCCGAGGTCCCCGCCTTCGCCCGGATGATCGAGGCGATGGCCGGGAGCCTCGGGATCGACCTCGACATGCCGTTCGACGACCTCGAAGGCCGCCACCGCCGGGCGATCCTCCACGGCTCGGGCGACGCCTGGTTCGTCGTGCCCGGGGCCGAGGGGCAGCCGTCGTTCTCGTTCCAGTACAAGGGGCTGTTCCCGGCGATCGAGGAGGCGGCCCGGGTCTCGTTCCTCTACCGGCACAAGCTCTCGGGCATGGTCGACGACGTCCCCTGCGTCGCCTGCATGGGCGGCCGGCTCCGCGACGACTCGGCCGCCGTCCGGTTCCGCGACGCCACGATCGACCAGGTGGGCAACTGGCCCCTGGGCCGGGCCCTGGCCTTCTTCAAGGGGCTCGGCCTCGACGCCGACGAGAAGCACATCGCCGGCGACCTCGTCCGGGAGATCCGCGACCGCTTGCAGTTCCTCGTCGACGTCGGGCTCGACTACCTCAGCCTGGCCCGGGGGACGCCCACCCTCTCCGGCGGCGAGAGCCAGCGGATCAGGCTGGCCAGCCAGGTCGGCAGCGGCCTGACCGGCGTGCTCTACGTCCTCGACGAGCCGACGATCGGCCTCCACCCGCGCGACAACAAGAGGCTGCTCGACGCCCTCCGCCGGCTCCGCGACCTGGGCAATACCCTGGTCCTCGTCGAGCACGACCGCGAGGTGATCGAGGCCGCCGACCACATCGTCGACTTCGGCCCTGGCTCCGGCTCGCTCGGCGGCGAGGTCACCGCGGCCGGGGCGCCGGCGAAGGTGAAAAGCTCGAAGGACTCGCTCACCGGCAAGTACCTCGGCGGCCGGCTCGCCATCCCGGTGCCGACCAACCGGAGGCCCGGCAACGGCCCGAGCATCGTCGTCCGGGGGGCCCGGCACCACAACCTCAAGGACGTGGACGTCGCCTTCCCGATCGGCCTGGTCACCGCCGTCACCGGGGTCTCGGGCTCGGGCAAGTCCTCGCTGGTCGAGGACATCCTGTGGAAGGCCGCCGCCCGGAAGCTCCACCGGGCCCAGCTCACCCCGGGGGCGCATGATTCGATCGAAGGGCTTGAGCAGGTCGACAAGGTCATCAGCGTCGACCAGGACCCGCTCGGGAGCACGCCGACGTCGACGCCGGTCACCTACTCCGGCGCCTACGACCTGATCCGCGAGCTGTTCGCCAAGCTGCCCGAGGCCAAGGTCCGGGGCTATTCGGCCCGGCGGTTCAGCTTCAACCAGGCCGGCGGCCGGTGCGAAGCCTGCGAGGGGGCCGGCCAGAAGCGGATCGAGATGCACTTCCTGCCCGACGTCTGGGTCACCTGCGACGCCTGCGCCGGCCAGCGGTTCTCGGCCGAGACCCTGGCCGTCAAGTTCCGCGGCAAGACGATCGCCGACGTGTTGGAGATGAACGTCGACGCCGCCCTGGACCTGTTCTCCGGCGTGCCCAAGATCCGCAAGATCATGCAGACCCTGCACGACGTCGGCCTCGGCTATCTCCCGCTCGGCCAGTCCGCCCCGACCCTCTCCGGCGGCGAGGCCCAGCGCGTGAAGCTCGCGGCCGAGCTGGCCAGGCCGGACACCGGGCGGACCCTGTACATCCTCGACGAGCCGACCACGGGCCTGCACCTCGACGACGTCCGCAAGCTCCTCGACGTCGTCCACCGCCTGGCCGACCTGGGCAACACGGTGGTCATCATCGAGCACAACCTCGAGGTCATCAAGACCGCCGACTGGCTCGTCGACATCGGCCCCGAGGCCGGGGCCGAAGGGGGTCGGCTCGTCGCCGCCGGCCCGCCCGAGGCGATCGCCGCGACCAAGGGTTCGCTCACCGGCGCGATCCTCCGGGGGGTCCTCGCCGCCGGCCCTCGGGCCGAGCGCCCCCGGTTCGACCCCAGGGCCGCCGCCAAGCTCGCCCTCGCCGCGGCCAAGGCGGCCCGCGAAGGGACCCGCGACGACCTCGACGCGAAAGCCCCCTGGGAGGACGACGGCCGGAAGTGGCACACCGTCGACCGGGTCGCCCGGACCGGCAAGCCCGCCCGGTGGGATGGCTCGGTCCTGGCCAGGGTCGTCGACCGGATCGAGCAGGTCGGCGGCTTCCCGAAGGCCGACTGGTCGCAGAGGGCCCTGGTCAAGGTCGCCGGCCCGGGCAAGGACGACCCGCCCTTCCTCCAGGCCGTCACCGGCCACGAGTGGGTCCTGACGCTCCGCTTCCTGGTCCGACGGAACGCCTTCCACGCCGAAGCCCTGGCCCGCCAGCTCGCCCTGACCCCGTTCCACGAGGCGAAGCGGCCGGTCCTCAGCGACGCCGAGCGGATCACGATCGCCGAAGGCCGGGGGGGGTTCCAGGAGGTCACCATCACCGCCCACCACGCCGCCGAGTTCGAGACAGACGCCTTCGACGCCTTCCTCGTCAAGGCCGCCGTCTCCTACCAGAAGGCGGCCCGGGTCGAGCCCGACGAGCAGGCCGAGGCCGCCGCCGGCCTCGCCGACGCCCCCGGATGGAAGGTGATCACGCCCGACGAGATCCCGCCCGCCCGGAAGCGCCCGGGCCCGGCCAAGATCCAGGCCGAGGCCAAGGTCCGGTCCAAGGCGAAGTCCAAGTAGGTGATCGACCGGCCGGGGGAGGCGCGGCGTCGAGCCTCCCCCGTTCGGCCGGTCGACCGGAGAGGTCGGTCGATCAGTAGGAGTCCGAGCTGACGATCTCGCCGCGGGCCCGGGTGCCGAGCGACCACCAGGTCTGGCGGTTGATCGAGTCCTTGGCGAAGCGGACGCTGCCGTCGGCGAAGAGGGCGTTGACGCCGCCGGGGTGGTTGCTCGTGGCCGGCAGCGAGTTGCTGCCGTTGTCGCTCTGGCTGGGGTTCCCTTGCCCCCGGCAGACGTTGAAGGGGTAGGTCTTGTCGTTGGGCGTCTGGGCGACGTTGAAGGCCGACCCCTCGGAGAACGAGCCCCAGCGATATCCCCGGTGGCTGGTGATGTTGGTCGAATTGGGGTTGGCGAACTCGGCGGCGCAGGCGGCCAGGCTGTTGAGGATGCCCTGCGCCGTGGTCGCGCTGAGGGTGAAGTCGTCGACCTCGTACTTGGCCGAGGCGATCACCACGCCGTTGCCCCGGTAATGGCTGCCGGGGCTCGTGCTGCCGATCCCGCGGTTGTGGTTGCTCTCGTTCCCCTTGTTGTCGCCGACGAGGGCCTCGGAGTACAGCAGGGTCGAGGACGTGCCGTCGAGGGCGTCGCGGATGCCGTAGCTCACCCAGACGGCGAACATGCCGGTGCTGCCGTTGCCGTCGGCGTTCTGCATGCTGCCGGACCCGTTGTTCGAGCCGCTGGGCCAGTCGCTGGTGGTCCCGTAGCAGGCGTGGTAGTTGTTGATGTTCTGGGCGCCGACGTTGGGATCGCTCGGGCACATGAACGCCTTGACGACCGTGCCGAGGACCGTGGAGTTCTCCGGCGCGGGGGAGGCGTCGTGGAGCTCCTCGGCCATGTTGAAGTTGATCGCGTTGAACAGCGGCGACTGCTCGACGTAGGGCAGGGCCGAGCCCAGGGCGCTCCAACCCCGCCAGTCGGCGTAGCCCGGGCACCTCGAAGACGGGTCGGAGTTGCAGTTCTTCGACGCGGCCATCGGGAAGACATCATACGTGCTGTGGTAGTTGTGCATCGCCAGGCCGATCTGCTTCAGGTTGTTGGTGCACTGCATCCGCCTGGCCGCCTCCCGGGCCGCCTGGACGGCCGGCAGCAGCAGGGCGATCAGGACCGCGATGATCGCGATGACGACCAGAAGCTCGATCAGCGTGAAACCTCGACGTGCTCTCATGCGAAAAGTCACTCCAGGATGAAGGCGACCGCGGGCAAGCCCCGTCCGGATCGACACCGAAGTGCGCCATCCCGGAAGGGGCAGGGTGCCTACTTTAGCCCCCGCCCGTGTGGGCGACGTGTCCGGCGACGGTCGTTCTCGTGAAATCACGATTCAAACGAACCGGACATCCATCCCATCAGCCACGACCCGCGACCAGACCCCAGGGCGTCGGGCCCGAGGTTATGGTAAGTTGAGCCTTGGATATGGGCGGGGAGCAGGTTGGAGATAGATCATGCAGCCACGCACAGAGGTCCAGAAGCCGACGGTGGCTACGATCTTGAGTCGAGCGTTGGAGATGAAGGGCGGGGGAATCCCCCTCGAAGGGGCGAAGTTCATCCTCGACTTGAGCATCCGCGACGAAGATAACAAGCGGATGCTCGAACTCATGGCCAGGAACCAAGAGGCGGCGATCACCGCGGAGGAAGCGGAGGAACTTCAGTCCTACATGCAAGCTAACAGCGTGCTCTCGATCTTAAAGGCGAGGGCGCTCATCGCCGTGAAGCAAGCCGGGGGAGGATCTTGATTCGATGGGCGGACCGCTGGAAAGGCGGGTCCGCGAACGAGCGATGGGCCGTTGCGAGTATTGCAAGATCCCGGCCGACCTACTGGGCTTTACGTTTCCCATCGACCATATCATCGCCCGACAGCATCGGGGGGCGACGACATTCGGGAACCTCGCCCTCTCCTGCCTTGATTGCAATGCCCACAAGGGGCCGAACATCGCGGGGATCGATCCGTTGCTCGGGAGGCTCGCGAGGCTTTATCACCCACGCCGTCACAGATGGTCCGCCCATTTTGCATGGGAGGGGCCGATCCTCATCGGCAAGACGGCAATCGGCCGGACGACAGTTTCCGTGCTCGACACGAATCATGCCGATCGCGTCGAGCTTCGGAGGCTCCTGATCGAAGGTGGAGAGTTTCCGCCGTGGCCGGCGCGGGGGACTCGGCGAAGGATCGGCCAACGCCCGCGGATCGGAGCCCCCTCGACCTCTATGCCGTCCGGTCGCGGCCGGACTGGACCAGCGTGCCGACCATCGCGGTCAGGAGGATCAGGACCGCCAGGGTCGCGGTGGCGATCCATCGGGGGGTCGTCGCGTTCCGGAGCGCGGCGCTGGCGACGGCGCAGGCCGCCACCAAGAGCATCAGGGACGCGATCGACCAGCGTCGGGGCATGATCACTCCCTCCAGTCCGCCGGACTGCGAGATAGTCTGCTAATTTGAAGCCCGATCGGTGATAATATCCCGGTCAGGGGATGCCGGATTTGCCGATGTGGTCAACATTGGTTCGACAAGGTTTGTACACAACTGGCGTTCTGATGAAGGTTTGTGCCGATTTGGCTTCGTTTCGTAGTTTTGCTTCGCGGGGGCGAAAGGTCAAGCCCCGGATCGGGGGTGATGGGG
>JAABUQ010005587.1_pt1 | contig 19855 bp, 13 predicted proteins | sample 5560001 | NCBI WGS metagenome assembly JAABUQ01 (sample SAMN10711888, study PRJNA513371) | rock metagenome | isolation source: Antarctica rocks | place: Antarctica: Victoria Land, Finger Mt nord | collected 2015-12-18
AACTATGTCATTCGGCAAAGTTTTATTTTTGGCTGGGGCTATCTGAACTACAACAAGATGTATAACTTGATGAAGTTTCATGAGGCATACAGAGCATTACCAGCTAAGGTAAGTCAACAAGTGCTGATGCTTTTAGACAAGAATTGGCAGTCTTACTTCGAGGCTTTTGTTGCCTATAAGCTAGAGCCAGAGAAGTTTACAGGTTTGCCACAAATCCCCAAGTACAAGGATAAGGTAAAAGGTCGAAACGTCCTAACATACACGATTCAAGCAATTAGTAAGCGTCAACTGAAGAAAGGAATTATCAAACTTTCAGGCACCAATATTCAAATCCGTACACAGGTCAGTCCAGAAAAGATTTGTCAGGTGCGAGTAGTACCAAAATGTGATTGTTATGTGATTGAGGTAATTTATGATAAACCGGAGTCCACCCAGCTTCAGAATAAGTTAGTGGCTAGCATTGATTTAGGACTGAATAATTTAGCAGCGTTAACTTCAAATCTACCAGGATTTATTCCCTTGCTGATTAACGGACGACCGCTAAAATGTCTCAATCAGTTCTACAACAAACGCAAAGCGCAACTCCAATCTCAACTGAAAGGGAATCGTAAAACCTCATCCAGAATCCAACGTCTCACCCGTTGCCGCAATCAAAAGGTTGATAATTATCTGCATCATACAAGTAGATTTATTATTGACTATTTAGTGAGTGCGGGAATTGGTACGTTGGTCATTGGTCTCAACGCTCAATGGAAGAACGAGATTAATTTAGGGAAGCGTACTAATCAGAACTTCGTAAGTATTCCGCACACTCGCCTAATTGAGATGTTGCAATATAAGGCTGAATTGGTAGGAATAAAAGCGATAGTGCATGAGGAATCATACACGTCACAATCCAGTTTCCTGAATTTAGACCCGATTCCAGTCTATGGCGAAGAGGTGAAGAGTGAAGTTGTCTTTAGCGGCAAACGAATTAAGCGTGGACTGTATAAAACCAATGACGGTCGGTTAATCAATGCCGATGTCAACGGCTCTTACAATTCACTCAGAAAAGCAATCCCTGATGCTTTTTGCCAGGGGATAGAGAGCTGCGTAGTTCAGCCAAGGCGGGTTAATCCGCTTAAAGTGAAAGCGAAGGGGGAAGGGCAGAAGCTTCCCAAGGCTGTTTAATATTTGCCTATACTTTTACTAACTATCAGATCATCTTATCTAAGTTGGAACGGGCTTATGTCATCCTCTCTAGGAGAGCGTTTAAGAGCAGAGCGGCATCGCCGATTCGTGGGGCGAGTCCAAGAGTTAAATATTTTTCAATCTGCACTTACCGCCGCAGAATTACCATTTCATGTCTTGTATGTCTTTGGTCCTGGCGGCGTTGGTAAGACAACTTTACTAGGGGAATTTACTCTTATTTGCCAGCAAGTCCAAGTCCAAGCGATTTATCTAGATTTACGCAACGTTGAGCCAACACCTGAATCTTTCCTCAGTGCCTTGCGATTCGTGATGGAATTGCCGCCCTTAGACTCTCCTCTGCAAGTGCTAACATCTCTTGCCCGTCGTCATGTGATTTTGCTTGATACCTATGAAACGTTTGTGCCACTCGACGAATGGCTGCGCCAAGTCTTTCTACCCCAACTTCCAGACAATACATTGATCGTGGTCGCTAGTCGCCATTCTCCGACATCAGCTTGGAGAACAGATCTAGGCTGGCAAGCTCTAATTCACCTGCTACCCCTACGTAACCTGAATCCAGACGAAAGCTGCAACTATCTGACTAAACGAAAAGTCCCTGCCGCACAACATCAGGCAGTGCTTGGTTTTACTCACGGTCATACTCTTGCCCTCTCTCTCGTTGCCGATGTGTTTGCCCAAGGATATGCGCTCGACTTCCACCCGGAAGCAGTGCCAGATATCATCAAAGTGCTGCTGGAAAAATTTCGGCAAGAAGTCCCCACACCAGCCCACCGGATGGCGTTAGAAGCCTGCGCTCTTGTACGCTTGACGACTGAGGCATTACTAGCTCAAATGTTAGATCTGCCAGATGTCCACGAGTTGTTTGAGTGGCTGCGCAGACTATCATTGATTGAATCGGGATTGCTCGGTCTATTTCCTCATGATTTGGCGCGGGAAGTTTTGATTGCAGATCTGCGTTGGCGGCATCCTGACTGGTATACGGAATTGCATCGACGCGCCCGCAATTACTACACCGCACGTTTAGAGCAAACCCAAGGTCAAGAACAGCATCGGATTCTATTTGACTACATCTTTCTCCACCGCGACAACCCAGCCGTCAGCCCCCGGTTCACCTGGCAAGAGAATAGTACTTTGCTGACTGATAGCTTGCGGCAAACCGATCGACTTGTCCTTCTAAGAATGGTGACAGAACACGAAGGCGAGGAATCAGCACAAATTTTAGCTCACTGGTTAGAGCGGCAACCCCAAAGAGTTGTGATTTTTCGCGATCTTGAGCAGCAACCGGCTGGATTTATGGTGATGTTAGCACTACACCAAGCAAGTAGCGCCGACCTTAATCTAGACCCTAGCGCTCGTGCTGCGTGGGATTACCTCCAAAATCATGCCAGTTTACGCCAAGGTGAGGGGGCAACCCTGTTTCGGTTTTGGATGGCGCGTGACACTTATCAAGCAGTTTCTCCAACTCAGAGCCTGATATTTATTAACTTTGTGCAGCATCATCGCACTACACCAGGGTTAGCATTCACTTTTTTCACTTGTGCTGAGCCTGATGAATGGGCAGCAATGTTTGCCTACGCTGACTTGGTGCGAATTCCTGAAGCTGATTTTGAGGTGGGAGGGCGGCGCTACGCTGTATATGGGCACGACTGGCGAGTGTTACCCCCTAAAGCTTGGCAAGAGTTATTGGCTCGCCGAGAAATCGCTGCTTCCGCTCAAGCCTTGCCACCACAGAACACAGAGGAATCTTTCGTTGTCCTCAGTCAGTCTGAGTTTGCTAAGGCAGTACTGGATGCTTTACGGCATTTTTCTCGCCCTGACGCGCTCTATCAGAATCCATTGCTACAGTCGCGGCTCATTATCGGACGGCTAGCAACCTCATTAATGCCAGAGCGAGTTGCTACTTTGCAAACTCTGGTGAGGGAGGCGGCAGAATCGTTACAGTCATCACCACGCGAAGCCAAGTGCTACCAGGCAATATACCACACGTATATACACCCCGCACCCACTCAAGAACAAGCAGCAGAAATCCTCGATCTGCCCTTTAGTACTTTTCGCCGTCACTTGAAAACAGGAGTCGTGCGAGTTACAGAACTCTTGTGGCAACGAGAAATTAGCTAAGGCCCAAAAGTGAGTAAAAAATGAGCAGCTATTGGTCTGGAAAGTGAGCAGTAGAGGCTAATAAGCTATTGAGCAAGAGTTTGTCTTGGTATACGAAATAAGTCCGCTTTTGGGGCTATTCGTTTCCTCATTGTATTCGATATGAATGTTTTGTGGTATACCAGATTTTTCTGGAACGTGCAAGCCCTCTACCTTGCTTTCCTCCGGGAGCAACGCGAAAAAGTGAGTTGGAATTTTCACTGTCAGTAATCCACTTGTACTCTCATCAGCTAGGCATAATCTCCCTGGCTTTAAGTGTTTCTACAGAGGTGGATAAAAGCAGACGTGTGTTTTAATATTGGCAGCTAGGCAATCCTGGTTTTTCTCACTTTTTAAAGTTGCATCCTTTCCTCCCCTCCCTGCTGCGCGAGGCTCTAGGGGGAAACTAGATAGATGAAGGCAGTCCCCCTCTACATCATCAAATGTGTTGAAGGAAGAACTAACTGATGCTGAAATTGTTTACTCGAAGTTTGTTCATTGCTCTCACGCTCATTGTGACAGTGATTTTGCTGCTTTCCCCTGAAGTTACAATGCCTGCTATGGCATCAAGTCATCGTGAGGCACCGCTGATTACTAGCGACCCCTTGGCAGACAACACCGATGTCTATGCCTTTCGCAGCACGGAATCAGGTCGTAAAGGATTCGTCACACTAATTTGGAACTACATCCCATTTGAGTTGCCTCCAGGCGGCCCACACTTCTACAAGTTTGACGATAATGTTCTCTACGAGATCCATATCGACAATACTGGTGACGGTGTTGCAGATGTTACTTATCAGTTTCGCTTTAAAACAAACTTCACGAATCCGGCTTCTATCCTTGGCATGGCCGCACCTAATAAGACTCCGTATGCCATCACCTCCCTCAACGATCCTAATTACAATGAGCCTCAGACTTACAGTGTGACGGTCCTAAGACGGCAGGGAAATATTGCCAAGGCAATGAGTTTCCTTACCAAAGGGCTAGTTGGTGGCAAGGCTAAAGAGATTCTCGCTAACGGGCTCATTGTGCCACCAAACAACATTGGCAGTCGGACTACGCCTAATTACGAGGCTCTGGCTCAGGCAGCAGTATACACATTGCCAGATGGCAGATCGCGGGTCTTTGCCGGGCAGCGTGATGAGGGCTTCTATATTGACTTAGGTGGGGCTTTTGACCTGCTCAACCTCCGGTCGATTAGTGCGACAGGTAGTACCGATTCACTTGCTGGCTTGAATGTCAACTCCATTGCGCTTGAGGTGCCAATTGAGGATTTGACCCGTGATGGTCAGACACCCACTGGTCCGACGGCTAGTAACGCAGTCATTGGAGTGTGGGCAACTGCTAGCCGTCGTTCTAGCACTGTGTCAGGTGGATCTACCAGCAATTTGTTCACTCAGGTTTCCCGACTTGGCAGCCCGTTGGTCAACGAACTTGTGATCCCGCTTGGACTCAAGGATACCTTTAACGTCTCGCAGCCGAGTGGCGATTCGCAGTTTGCTGGTTTTGTGACGAATCCGCAACTTGCTACACTGCTTAATGCAGTCTTTGGTATTACTATTCCACCAACACCGCGCACCGATCTAGTGCAGATTTTTGCCACAGGGATTCCCGTCAACTCGATAACAGGACCAAGCTACACGACTCTCCTGTCAGATGGGAAGCCCCACGAACTAGAACGGCTCAACCTCGCCATCGAGCCAACGTCTTGTAATTTTAATGATTTTTCACAGCCTCAGCCATGTCGGTTGGGCATCTTGGGTGGCGATGTGGCAGGCTTTCCCAACGGTCGACGCGTGGGAGACGATGTTGTTGACATTGAGCTGCGGGCTGTGGCAGGCGGCACTCCATTCACGCCCGATACCAACATAGCACCGAATAATACGCTGGGAGATGGCGTGGATCACAATGACGTACCGTATCTCGATCGGTTTCCCTACCTGGGAACACCCCATTCTGGCAATCCCGCTCCCACAAGCTGAGCTTTAGGGAAAAAAGTGCTGAGGATTTCGGATCATTCCTCAGCACTATTGAGGTGAAATTTATGAGCGCGATCGGAATTGGACAAGCAATCATGTCGCTGGCGGTGATGGGAATATTCTGTGTTATTGTCTTCATTAAAACTCAGCCAATGGCTGTAGTTCAACCGCTTACTACCGTCGTCTCAGGTTCAACGGCAGTTGTGCAACTCCAAGCCCCAGTTGATCTTCAAATCCAAGCGGATCGGGATCTGGTCCAGAAGGTGCCAAACGATCCCGATGGCTACAATCGACTCGCTGCCACATATATGCAGAAAGCTCGTGAGACTGGAGATTTTGGACTCAATGCTAAGGCTGAGTCGGCGCTTAAGTACTCATTTAAGGTTGCTCCAAATAACTTTAGAGCGATTGAGCTACAGGCAGTACTCTTGCTAACCTACCACCAGTTTAGTGAAGCACTCACGGTGGCGCGTCACGCTCAGCAGCTACGCCCGCGAGATCCTGAAGTTTATGGTGCGATGACAGACGCGCTGGTTGAACTCGGTGACTATGAAGGAGCACTTGCCGCAGTGCAAACGATGCTTGAGTTGCGACCAAACTCCACAGCTTATGCAAGGCTCTCTTATCTTTGCGCCTTGCATGGCGATACAGAAGGTGCGATCGCCGCGATGCGCTGGGCTGCTAAGGTCGCAAATCCTTGGGATCGGGAGAGTGTGGCTTGGTATCGGTTGCAACTCGGCAACGAACTGATGAACGCTGGCTCACTGGCAGAGGGGGAGCGCGAGGTAGATCTAGCCCTCCATACCTTTCCCAATCATCACTTGGCACTGGCTGCTAAGGCCCGCGCTCGGATTGCGGCTGGCGATCTGGAAAGCGCCGTTGATTTTTATCAGCAAGCTCAGGAACGTGTGCCTCTGCCAGACACTGCCATAGCGCTTGGCAATCTATACACTTACCTGGGCGCTCTTGAGCGGGCACAGCGACAGTATGACTTAGTTGAATTCATCGAACGCGCTGGCGCAGCAATTACTCAAACCTATTCCCGCGAAATAGCACTTTTCTGGGTCGATCGCAATCTAAAACTCGATCGGGCACTAGCGATCGCGCGGCGCGAACGACTTACGCGCTCTGACATCTATACATTTGATGTGTTGGCGTGGTGTCTGTTTAAGCAGGGGGCGTTGCTGGAGGCTAAGACAGCAATTGACAGCGCTTTACGGCTGGGGACGCGCGATGCTCGGATTTACTACCACGCTGGCATGATTCATCACGGTCTTGGCGATCGCCTCAAGGCTGAGAATTATCTCAAACTAGCACTGCGAATTAATCCCAGCTTTGACATTCTCCAGGCAGATATTGCCAGACAAACACTCAACTCAATCACCAAAGAAGAGGGTGACGGGGGGAGTTCTCCTCTCCCTAGCTCCCCATCCCTTTGAGCGCCTAAGAGCTTTATGACAAACACTCGTCTATCAAATCTCCGACACGCAGTAGCGACAATTCTGATTGCCCTAGTCTTTTGGTTCGGTTCTACCAACACGGTTGTCGCGCACCCACTAGGTAACTTTACTATCAACCATTTCGCTCGCCTTGAAGTTGGCACCGATCGAATCGCCATTCACTACGTGGTCGATATGGCAGAGATTCCGGCTTTTCAAGTGTTACAAGCAATGGATATAGATGGTGACGGCTTACCATCACCCTCGGAGCTTAACACCTATCTCAAGCAAGTCACCGCCCAGTACGCTAACGGCATTCTGCTCACTGTCAACGGCACATCAATGCCGATCGAGTCCGTTCCCAAAACAGTCACCATGCCGCCGGGAGCTGGTGGACTGCCAACTCTGCGGGTAGAGTGTGATTTCACTGGCGCGTTACCAGCAAACGATCCGAGCGCTATACAGCAACTGCGCTTCGAGGACAACAACCATCGACATCGACTCGGATGGCACGAGCTAGTTGTGACTCCGACGGCTGGAGTTACTCTCTTCAACAGCTCTGCCTTCGGTACTGCAGTCACTGATGAGCTTAAAGCTTATCCCGAAGACTTGCTCACCGCACCTTTAGACGAGCGGGTGGCGGAACTGTCATTCACCTCCGGTCAAGTGCCAGCCAATGCCACTGCGCTTCTGACTCGTGATGGCCGCCCAGCTACTCCCTCGCGCGATCGCTTAGCTGAGTTGATCGCAGCACCAGAGATTACACCCACTGTGGCGCTCTTGAGCCTGCTCATTGCTACTGTGCTTGGCAGTTTACATGCGTTCTCTCCTGGTCACGGAAAGACGATTGTTGGTGCCTATCTGGTGGGTTCACGAGCGACAGCGCGGGATGCGGCTTTTCTGGGCTTGACGGTGACGATCACACATACAATTGGTGTCTTTGCCCTTGGACTCGTGACACTCTTCGCCTCCCACTATATTGTTCCCGAACGCCTCTTTCCCATACTCAGCGCCATCTCTGGTGGAATAGTCTTAGCTATTGGCTTGAGCCTCTTTGCCCGTCGGTTGCGGCTAGCGATCGCCCTGGGCGAGGACAACCACTCCCATAACGAACACCATCACCACGATCACAGCCACGACCATCCACACCACGAACACGCTGAGGCTTCAGCCGTAACCCATTCTCACGGTGGACAACCACACTCTCACTTGCCACTAGCAACCGAAGGTACTGGAGTGACTTGGAACAGCCTGCTCGCACTTGGCATCTCAGGCGGACTACTCCCCTGTCCTTCAGCACTTGTTGTTTTGCTCTCTGCCGTTTCGCTACACCGGATCGGCTTTGGGCTCCTGCTGGTACTGGCATTCAGCCTCGGCTTAGCTGGCACACTGACCGCTATCGGGCTAGTTGTCGTTTACTTAGGAAGTCTAATCAAGCGTCCATTGCCCTTTCAGAATGCCCTCCGCGCCCTGCCAGTTGCTAGTGCTTTAGCGATCGCCTGCATTGGCGCAGTGATCTGTTATGGAGCCATACAGGGGGCAGCAGGTGTGTTCTGAATACCGCATTCGCGTCAAGGAGAGATACAAGGGATCAAATGAAAATTGCCCTGACTAAAGTCAAATAGTTAGTTTACCAACCTGTAAGTTCCGTTCTCACTTCAACCTCTAGAAATTTTGGAGAAATAGATTGTATGTCTAACTTTACACTTGTAAAACGTTCTACCTTAACAGCTAGCGTTGCCAGCCTAATTAGCTTGTTAAGTCTCTTGAGTGCTAGCTCCTCCCGAGCGGCAACGATTAGCAATGGTAATTTTACAACTGGTAATTTCAATCCTGAACAGCTTCCTATCGGCGATGCTAGTGTTCAAAAGTCATCAGATTTTGGTAGTGTACCGCCTGAAGGACAACAATTTGAAGCCTTAGTAACAACTGCAACTACCACACCAATACTTTCGGGCTTCGATCATCCTAGCTTCTCAGGGACAGACCCAGCTTCTACAGTAGCTCTGGAAACATTTCTAGGTTTGCCGACTGGCAGCCTGAATTTACTCAGTAATAGTGATGTTAACTATTCCAAGAGGAAGGTTATTGCCGGTTCCGCCTTCAAACAAACAATCAATGCGAATGCTGGAGACCAGGTTTCTTTTGAGTGGAATTTCCTCACCAATGAAATGGTTCCAGAACCAAGTAGTACAGACTATGCCTTTTTCTCGGTTGTCCCGTCTAATTCCTCCAGTAGTCCCATATTGCTAGCTAATGCCGATCCTACCGATCCATCAGCTTTCATCACTTCTGGGACACCATTATCTCTATCTCCAGGCTCAACTTCAGAGACTGGATTTCACACCCAGTCTTACACAATTCTGACCACTGGAACATACACTCTAGGATTCGGGGTGGCTCAAGTAAATCCTGTAACTCCGTTTCCAGATGATAACACTGGTAACTCCGCATTGTTGATTGACAACGTTTCACTCACTTCTCCTAGCGCTGAACCGAATCCAGCCGGTGTTCCTGAACCGAATTCAGCCTTGGGTATTTTAGTCTTGGGTATCTTCGGTGCAGGTTCGCTGCTTAAACGTAAGCAGCAAAATTAAGGTTCTGTTATCTATAATGGCTTTGAAGGCAAAGACATTTTTAGAACATAATCCAAAAGAGGCAATCTTTTTGGTTTTGTTGCAAAATTTTTTAAGAGTAGAATAACCATGTTCTACTCTTTTAGTTTAAGTAACAATTCCGAATCTTTCCACTAACGGTTATTTGTATTGTAAAATAACATGAGCATAACTTGTCAGAAGCGGAAAAGCTATTTTGGCTCAATGTGGGTACGTAACTCCTGATGACTCTAAAACACTGGAATTATGCCAAATTACTCTGTCAAGTACTATTTTTGGGTGTGAGCGCTAGCATTCTACTCCACAGTTCTAACGTAAGTGCAGCCGAACAAGTGATTTTAAAGTATGGAGACTTTCGAGGAACAATCTCTGTTAAAGAGCTAAATCAGTTTGTTCAAACTGGCGAAACTACCTCAACGTTGAGAGCTTATTTGCAGGCATCTGGACAAAACCAAGCCCTAGCTCGTAAAGCATTAACAGCGAGAATCAAAGCAGACACTGGCTTCTTAAATAGCTTACTGTCAAGTTGGGCGGGACCGATTCTGCTTGACCAATTTGGTGAAGTGGTTCATCCTCTTTCAAATCAAGCAGATAGCCAGGGTATACGCACGGCTCTGACGCAATCTATTAAAAAAGATGGCGAGGTGACGTTGTTAAAAGCAATTCAATACTATCCCACCAGCCCAGTTGAACTTGAGGGCGATCGCTTGATCCCAGTTTACAAACGGCTCAGTGGATTGGCGAAAATGTTTTGATCGCTCAATCAAACCACTATTTGTAATAGTTTGAAGCGTCTTAGTATCAAAGTTTGCTATGCTTTCTCTATACTGTAAGATTGTGTCGAGGCTGGAAGTCACTTGATGGACGCACAAGGAAGGGGTGACTCGCAGCTTTCAAGAATGTTTAGATGGCAGAGGCACATACCACCACCTTTACGCTACGTGTTGTTGGTATTGCTATACCTAATTGCTTGGGGAATACTGGACAAGTTAGCACTAGCTTTTGAAACAACGCCGGAAGTGCCAATCTGGTATCCGCCGTCAGCTCTCGATATCACACTGACGTTGGTATTTGGTCTGCGCTATACCCTGGCGCTGTGGCTCAATACTTTAGTACATGTATATATTGTAACGCACCGCCATCTCAACCTTACTACAATAGAACTCTTCGATGTATTTACAACTACAGGTTATGCTGCAGCCAGTGCCATCTTGCTGTTCAAGCTGCGAATTAATCCTCGCTTACGTACACTCCGAGATGTAGTGTGGTTTATTGCCGTTGCTGTCCTCCTTGCACCACTCTTAGTTGCCTTCCTACAAGTCATGAACTTAGCTGGGAGTGGACTCTTACCTTGGTCCATGCTTCCCATTTATACCTTGCATTACTGGGCGGGGAATGCTACGGGAATTGCAATGCTGACACCAATTCTACTGATTTTGCTACGTCAACTGCCGTGGATTTGGTTGTATAAGGAGGCGCAAGTACCGACGATAGAGAATAGGTTGCGTTGGCCTAGCCGTCAGGAAGTCCCAGAGTTGCTGGTGGAAAGTGTTGCATTAGGGGCGGGAGTCTGGATGGCTTATGGCATAACACGAGGGTCTCATCTAGACTATACCTATTTTGTTTTTTTACCACTGATTTGGATTGCTTTACGGCACAGGTTTGAAAGAGCAGCGCTAACAGTGTTGTTGCTCAATGTCAGTATTGCACTTCTAGTGCGGATCAAGTTTGGTCAATCTAATCTTTTGGCATTACAGTTCGGTTTAATGACATTCTCGTTAATAGGTCTACTTTTAGGAGCGATTAGCACTCAGCGCCGACAGGCAGAGAAAGCCTTACACGATTCGACTGAGCAACTAAGGTACAATGCGTTTCACGATGTACTAACAGGCTTACCCAACCGAGCATTGTTTATCGAGCGCCTAGAGCGTGCGATCGAACACAGAAAACGCGATCGGAATTATCTGTGCGCTGTACTCTTTCTTGACTTAGATCGGTTTAAGGTAATCAATGACAGCCTGGGGCATGCAGTGGGAGATCAATTGCTAATTGCCATTGCCCGTCGCTTAGAAGCTTGCCTGCGCTCGATAGATACGATCGCACGTTTTGGAGGAGACGAGTTTACAATTTTGCTGGAGGAACCCAATGACATCAGCGACATTATACGTGTGACCGAGCGAATACAGGCAGAACTGGCATTGCCCTTTACTCTTAATCAGCAGGAAGTGTTCACTACTGCTAGCATTGGCATTGCTTTAAGTGCAAGTGAGATTGCAGCCGAAGACTTGTTACGTGATGCTGACATCGCTATGTATCGAGCTAAGAGTCAAGCTAAGGGATGTTATGAAATTTTTAACACTAACATGTATGTGACTGCTGTAGCTCGCTTGCAGATGGAAACAGAACTGCGCCAAGCAGTTGAACGCCAGGAGTTCCAAGTTTACTACCAGCCGCTGGTGTCCCTAACAAGTGGTAGAATCATAGGTCTTGAGGCTCTAGTTCGTTGGCAACATCCACAACGTGGTCTCCTCCCTCCAGCTCAATTTCTTTTAGTAGCCGAAGAAGCTGGACTGCTCGACATCATCGATTGGTGGGTAATGCGTGAAGCCTGTCGCCAGACAAAGCAGTGGCAAAAAGTTCCTTCTCGCTATCAATTGACAATAAATATCAATTTAGGTAGCAAACTGTTTGCTCAACCAAATCTCGTCGAGCAAATCAGCCAAATTTTACAAGAAACAAGCTTGGATGCCCAGAATTTAAAGCTAGAAATCACTGAGAACACAATTGTGGAAAATGATGTGTTGGTACCTGCCACGCTTTTGCAACTCAAAACATTAGGGCTGCGGTTAGCTATTGATGATTTCGGTACAGGCTATTCATCATTGAGTCGTCTTCACCATTTTCCAATTGATGAATTGAAGATCGATCGAGCGTTCATTAGCCAAATAGCTACTAAGTCGGGAAATGCGGCGATTACCGAAACTATCGTGATGCTTGCCCGGAAACTCGGTGTAGAAGTGACAGCAGAAGGCATAGAAACGGCAGAGCAATTGGCACTGGTTAAAGAGCTGGGATGCGATACTGGACAGGGATACTTCTTTTCTCAACCTTTAGACAGCTTTGCTACAGAGGCACTCATTATTGCTCAGCCAAACTGGTAAGTCAGATAAGCTGCTGGAGACACAAGTGTTTGCTTTGGCTGTCGCTTGTCGATCTATACTCCTGCTAAGATGCAATTAGCAGTTGGCTATGGCAAAAATGTGGGTTCTGTATTTAGTTAGCTTCAGTGTCAGCTTTGGGCTGAGCCTATTGGTAAGCCGAGACATCAAGGCAGCTATGCTTACAGGTTTAATTAACCTGCCTGCTACCTTCTTCGTAGTAACGATTTTACGCCAACAGAGACAACGAAAGCTACCTTTTAATGATTTACCTCGGCAACTTAGTCAGCTTGAGGCAAGAAAGAAGCAGTTAATTCAGTCAATTTCAACTACGGCAACAGAACAACACAGAATAGAAGCTAATTTAAACTTTTTAAAAGCTGAGCTGAGTCAGATGTATGCTCAAACTCAAGAACAGCGCAGTCAGAAGCAACAGTTAAATCAAGAATTGATTGCTTTAAAAGAACGTAAAAGCCAAGTAGAGACAGAATTTCAAGATTTACAAACTCAAATTAGTAATATTAAACAACGAAGAGAAGAGTTATATGAATCTGTAAGATCTAAAAGGGCTGAAAGGCTGAAGTTAGAAACTGTGAATTCACTACCAGTTCAATTGGAGCAGTTGCAAGGAGAAATTACCGAACATCAAAAGCAGAAGCAGGAGCTAGAACTAAATTTAGCTGCCTTGAAAAAAATGCATCCTGAGTTAGAAGAAAAAAAGCAAAACTTGCAAACTCAAATTCAAGAACTTGAGAAAAGTAAACTTGAGCTAACTCAATCTTTGTTAGCGATCGCTAACGATTTGGCGATTTCAGAAACTAGCTGTAATTCTTTACAATTAGAACTTATTCAATTACAAGAGCGAGTCATAGAGCAACAAAAAATCAAGGAAGATTTAGAAATTGAAATCGGTCACCTAAATCGGCAAAGAGAATATATAGAGGATGAGGAAGTTGAAATTACAGAAGAATGGCACGAATTCATGAAGCGATTACCTAAATATGAACTCCAAGTACTTAAAGCACTTATAGAACCAGGTAATCCGAATACGAAAATAAAAAAGATTGCCGAAGAGAATATTACCATGCCGGAATTATTAATTGATTTACTTAATGAACGGGCTTTTAGTATCATTGGTGACTTAATAATTGAGCCAGGTAAGGGAGCGTTACCGCCAGAAATTTCCGAGGAGTATTTGACAAAAGTGAAGCAGGTGGTCAAAATCAAAGAAGTGAATTAAGACTCATGGTAAAGCTCAAGATCTCTAAAAGAGTTTCGCATGCCCTGATTAATTCCCTTGGTGCGGGAGTGGTGCCGAGGGTAGGGCTTGAGCATATTGCTGTAGGGAGAGAACAGGAAGTTGCAGCGCTTTTACAGGATTTAGAAAACATAGCTGAAGGCGGTGGGGCATTTCGGTTTATTGTTGGGCGCTATGGCTCTGGTAAAAGTTTTATGCTGCAACTGATTCGCAACCATGCTATGGAACGGGGCTTTGTTGTAGCTGATGCTGACTTGTCTCCCGAACGCCGATTAGCAGGGGCAGATAGTCAGGGTGTTGCCACCTACCGCGAATTGATGCGAAACATGGCAACAAAGACTCATCCTAGTGGTGGTGCAATGGCGCTGATCTTGGAACGATGGATTAGCAGCCTTCAAACTCAAGTTGCTCAGAATACTGGTATCCGTCCTCATGATAGTGGTTTTGATGACCAAGTAGAATCTAAAATCTTGGCAGAGGTGAAAGAGATTGAAGGTTTAGTTCATGGGTTCGCCTTTGCCACTGTTGTGACTACTTATTGGCGTGGCTATCGCTTAGACGATAATGATAAAAAAGGGGCGGCACTCCGTTGGCTACGCGGTGAGTTTACCACTAAAACTGAAGCAAATTCAGCTTTGGGAGTCCGGGATATTATTGATGATGATAGTTGGTATGACTACGTGAAATTGTTCGCCAAGTTTGTCTCTGATATCGGCTATAAAGGGCTGATTGTGATATTTGATGAAGCGGTGCATTTGTATAAAATTAATCACTCAGTTTCTCGACAGCACAACTACGATAAGCTGTTAGCAATGTTTAACGATACAATGCAGGGCAGGGCAGAACATCTAGGAATTTGTGTTGGTGGAACGCCGAGATTTTTAGAAGATCCAAAGCGGGGACTATTCAACGATCGCGCTTGGCAAAGACGCACAGCAAAAAGCAGATTTAGTAAAGATTTAATTGATACTTCTGGACCAGTGATTCAGCTAGAAGCTTTAACTTCACTAGAAATTTTTAGCCTATTGCAGCGATTAGCTGATGTCCACGCGGCACACTTTGGTTACGAGCAGACTGTCACGGATCATCAGTTTAATGAGTTTGTGCAAGAGGTAGAAAACCGTTTAGGTGCAGAGGCATTGCTCACCCCAGGAGAAATTGTCCGCGATTTTATTAGCATCTTAAATATCCTGCAACAAAATCCTAGCACATCTTTTAATGAACTACTGCATGGGGCTAACTTCTCACTAACTGCTATGACTAAAAATGATGGTCGTGATGGCAACAGTGAAGTTGCAGAATTTACAGTATGAGCGATTCGTCAGCTAAAGAAACTATAAGTTTCAAAAGACTAGCACCATTTATTCAAGAATATGTCTACACTCGAAGTTGGACAGAATTACGACCAGTCCAAATCGAAGCTTGCAGAGTTATCTTTGAGACAGAAGCTCATTTATTATTAGCTGCTGGCACAGCTTCCGGTAAAACAGAAGCGGCTTTTCTCCCAGTTTTAACTTTATTGCACGAGAAACCAGCAACGACTATTGGCGTATTGTATATTGGTCCACTCAAAGCGCTAATTAACGATCAATTTGAGCGACTAAACGATCTACTACGAGAAGCAGATATTCCTGTGTGGCATTGGCATGGGGATGTTCCCTCCAGTCATAAAAAACAACTACTGAAAAATCCTCAAGGTGTTCTACAAATCACGCCAGAATCTTTAGAAAGTTTGTTAATTAACAAAAATACTGAGCTGGTACGTCTGTTTGGAGATTTACGGTTTGTCATCATAGATGAACTTCATACCTTTATGGGATCTGAACGTGGCTGTCAGATTCTTTGCCAACTAGAACGGTTGTCAAGGTGTGGGCACTCCCCGCCGCGTCGCATTGGTTTATCGGCAACGCTGGGTGATTACTCTTTGGCTGCAGATTGGCTGCGTTCAGGAACTGAAAGAGTAGTTATCACTTCCGATCTAAAGGCTGGACAACGAAAGCTGCATTTAGCTATGGAGCATTTTTACGTTAGTAAGGATAAGGTTACAGGAGCAGCAACGACAAATCCTTACTATAAATATATTTTTGACCACACCAAATCTCGCAAGTGCTTGATTTTCGCCAACAATCGCGCCGAGACAGAATCAGTGATTGCTAATCTGCGTCAAATTGCCGCAACTGAAGGACTGCCAGACATTTATCATGTCCACCACGGCAGCATCTCTACCCAACTGCGCCAAGCGGCTGAGAATGCGATGCGCGAACCAGAAGCAGCGGCAGTTACTGCGGCAACTGTGACGCTGGAGTTGGGAATCGATCTAGGTCAATTGGAGCGAGCTATTCAGTTAGAATCACCTTTATCTGTATCTAGCTTTTTGCAAAGATTGGGACGATCGGGGAGACGTGGTAGCCCTGCGGATATGCGGTTTGTTTGCGCTGAAGATGAGCCATCTGGTGAGGAATCGCTGCCTGAACAGATTCCCTGGCAATTGATCGGGGCGATCGCGATCGTCCAACTCTATTTAGAAGAACGTTGGATTGAGCCGATTCGCCCGATTCAATATCCTTTGAGCTTACTGTATCACCAAACAATGAGTATCCTCGCTGCCAGTGGGGAACTCTCACCCGCCGCCCTTGCCCAACTCGTACTGAGTTTGTCACCATTTGCCGCTATTTCCCAGGATGATTTTCGGCAACTACTGCGTCACCTGATTAATATTGAGCATATCCAAAAAACCGAACAAAACAAGTTAATTATTGGTTTAAAGGCGGAAAAAATAGTGCATTCTTTCCAATTTTACGCTGTATTTGCGGAAGATAAAGAGTATGTCGTCAGAGATGACTCAATGGAAATTGGCAGCGTTCTTATGCCTTTGCCTCCTGGAAATCAATTTACCTTAGCAGGCAGAACTTGGGAGGTTTTGGATATTGAACCCAAAGCTAAAACTATTTGGGTGAAGCGCGTTGAAGGGATAGCTAGTGTTGCTTGGCGCGGTGGTAGTCACAATATTCATACCAAAGTTTTAGAGCGAATGCGTCGAGTTTTGTTAGAAGATATCGAGTATAGTTACTTGCAGACTGGTGCCAAAGAAAGACTCAAGACAGTCCGCCAACTAGCTTTACAGGTTGAATTAGATCGAAGGCATCTAATTTCACTAGGAGGCAAGACTTGCTGGATTTTTCCTTGGATGGGGACTGTAACTTATCGTACTTTAGAAAGATGCCTCAACTTCTGTTGCCAAGAGCTGGATATTAAGAGTATCGGTGGTGTAGCGCCTTATTTTTTTACCGTTAAACTTGGCAAGAATAAATTAGAAGATCTATATACCGCAATAATTGCTCTGGGCAAGCAGAGAACCTCGGTACAGGATTTAGTCAGTCCTAAAGAAGTACCGAAGCTGCAAAAATACGACGATTTTATCCCACCCAATCTACTACACCAAGCATTTGCCAGCGATTGTTTAGATGTAGTAGAACTAAAAAAGATAGTTGGTGATTGGTAGCATCAACCAAATTTAATCAGATGAACAGCGAAGAAATACAAAGAACAATTGAGGGAATGTTATCGGTTCAGCTAGAGCTACAGAAATCGCAGCTCCAGTTTAATGAATCCCTCGCTGAGTTAAGAGCAGGCATAAGCGATCTTAAAGAAATCAGTCAGCGTCACGAAAGAAGAATAGAGCAATTGATCGGTTACTCAATTACTCAAGAGTCAGATCGATTGGAATTACTGCAAGGATTGCGCAATTTAGAGCGCAGAGTTAAAAGAAACCCTGTGCGTATTGCCTAGCTGTAGTGTAACTAGGGAAGATGATTAGCAGTTTCTCAATATCATTTCTTCCCTAATCCGGCAATTAAATCTAGATTGGTTCTCTCACACTTGGTCCTGGTTCAATAGCAGATTCTTCAAATATGGCAGCATAGAGAAGTCCTGCTAACACTGCTCCGATGATTGGTGCTGCCCAAAACAGTCAAACTTGAGCAAACAGCTCCGTACCAGCAAACACGGCAACTCCAGTGCTACGGGCAGGATTAACCGAAGTGTTGGTCACAGGAATACTAATTAGGTGGATTAAGGTGAGTGCCAGTCCAATAGCTACTGGTGCTAACCCTTGTGGGGCACGCCGATCGGTCGCACCCAGGATAATGAACAAGAACATGAAGGTCAACACGACCTCGGTAATTAGGCAAGATATGAGCGAGTATCCGCCCGGAGAATGAGCGCCATAGCCGTTAGTTGCCAAGGGGTTACCACCAGAGAGTGCAAATCCAGCTTTACCACTGGCAATGATGTAAATAACGCCTCCAGCTACAACGGCACCAATGACCTGCGCGACAATGTAAGGTAATAGTTCTGACCAGGGAAAACGCTTACCTGCACACAGACCAAAGGAAACTGCTGGATTGAGGTGACAACCAGAAATGTGACCGATTGCAAAAGCCATTGTCAGTACAGTGAGTCCAAAAGCTAGAGATACACCTAGAAAACCCAATCCTAGAGGAAATAGAGTGTTATCAGCAATTTTCGCACCATTAGCAGTGAAGGTGGCGGCTAACACGGCACTGCCACAGCCACCTAAGACAAGCCAGAAGGTACCAATCAATTCAGCCAAACAACGTTTCATTAAAGGCGTATCCATAACAAACTCCTTAATTACTTGCCTGAACTATATCAGGAAATGAATTAAGAAAGAACAAGAATTGAGACATTTTTCTAAGAGGAGAATCATCTCAATTCCGTTACTTCTGATGAAAGTTCCCCAACAGAATTAGAATGGCGCAATCAGCTTGCTTGCTGTACTTACTTATTAATTAGGATTTGTGTAGGGGCCTACATTCGGGTCTGCGTAAGGTTCGGGTTCGGGATCTACATAGGGGCCTACATTCGGGTCTGCGTAAGGTTCGGGTTCGGGATCTACATAGGGGTCTACATTCGGGTCTGCGTAAGGTTCGGGTTCGGGATCTACATAGGGGTCTACATTCGGGTCTGCGTAAGGTTCCCGTTTTGGAGTTCTATTGGGATCAACACTAGAGGGTGGGATATTCATTCGCTGACTCAATTTATCTACGCCACGATTAAGTATAAAGCTGTTCCATCAATAAAATTTTCTTTGTTTGAATAACCTGAGCTAAAAACTAAAACTGTTTAGTGAGTTGTTATCTGAATAGACAAATATAAATGGACACTGTGATAGGTTCTGTTAAGCTAAAAGCGCTACTGCAGAGGAGTAAAGTCAGTGTCATGCACTGGGTATTATCTGGTCCTTTAAGTGTTGAAGAAATCACAGTGGCGATCGCTGGGCTACCAGAATCGTTGCAAGGTACGAAGCTAGTACAACTGTCGGATTTTCACTACGATGGTTGGCGGCTTTCGGAAGATATGTTAGAGCAAGCGATCGTCGCTAGCAATCAAGCCGATCCCGACTTGGTTTTCTTGACTGGGGACTTTGTAACTGATGACCCTGCCCCAATTCATCAATTGGTACTACGACTTAAACACTTACAAAGTCGGGCGGGCATCTATGCTATCTTGGGCAACCACGATATTTATCAGCGACACTCAAAAGCCGAAATCACTTCTGCTCTCAAGGGTATTGGTATTCACGTCCTTTGGAACGAGATCGCCTATCCCTTGGGACAAGCCTTGCCACTAGTGGGCTTAGCTGATTATTGGTCTCACGATTTTAACCCAGCATTAGTTATGAGCCAGTTAGACGCAAATATTCCTCGGATAGTATTGTCCCACAACCCAGACACAGCTAAATTATTAAAACAATGGCGGGTAGATTTACAACTGTCAGGGCACACTCACGGCGGTCAAATCGTAATTCCAGGCATTGGGCTAATAGTGCCGTGGTACAAAAAGTTCCGTCAAAGTCTCCCAAAAACAATTCGTCATAATATCCCATTTCTACGCAAAGACTGCGTTAAGGTAGTGCGTCATTGGGAATGGGCACAAGGATTTCATCAGGTGGGAAATAATCAGATGTACGTCAATCGCGGACTAGGAACTCATCTTCCAGGACGCTTGTTTTGCCCACCAGAAGTTACGACAATCGAACTCGTAACGAAACCAGTTT
>JAABUQ010005588.1_pt1 | contig 19853 bp, 20 predicted proteins | sample 5560001 | NCBI WGS metagenome assembly JAABUQ01 (sample SAMN10711888, study PRJNA513371) | rock metagenome | isolation source: Antarctica rocks | place: Antarctica: Victoria Land, Finger Mt nord | collected 2015-12-18
TTCGCCAGTGGCTTCACCGCGGCGCTGTATCCGGGTGCGAAGGCTATTGATCCGGAGTTTGGAGAGGGGTTTCCGCAGGCGGGGCTTTTTGGGGTGGGGTTGGGGTGTGCGCTTGTGGGGGGGTGGTTGGAGGGGAGGAGGGTGCGGTAGAGGTGGAGGGGGGGGAGAGGGGAAGGGGAAGGGGTGGGTGGAGAGGGATTGCTCTTGACAAAGTGGATTGGGGGTGTTTTGGTTGGTCCATGTGCCAGCAGGGTATGGGTGCACTGTGCCCTGGTACCTGGGAGACAGACACTGAGGGCTTTGTTCTCTTACGAGATGGCTTGTGTTCGTTCAAGTTGTTAGAAGACTTGGCTATGTAAGGGTTGTCACTGGCGGATCAGCCCATCGTCATCCTCCAGTAGTCTTTCGGGAGTCGTAAGAAAGAAATGCTCGTCTGGCTCACTGAAGAACGTATCCTACTGGATAAGGCAATCAAATGGAAAGACATTCATTTTAGAGTGTAAAGCGATATCGCACGACAAGCGTTCGGAGTCACAGTTATCTGCAATTGCACAAGAACATGATGAAAGAAATATGTATGCTATGCTATCGCTCCCAAGGTCTCCATCAACTACTATAGCATTGCCACACTGCAGCAGTCTGTGACAATGCCGTTCGTTGGCGGGTGGGACCTCGGGGTTGATCGTGCTCGCTAGTATCGCTTGCTATTGTACACATGAAGCCTTCAAATCCGTGGTATCATCGCCGCCGTCCGGTCGCTATGCATCGAATCGACAAATTCTCGAAGTCATGGATCGACTAAAGGAAATACTCGGTGCGCCTCCCGGTGGCCGCGGGGACAGCGCGCTGGTTGTCGGGCACGGCGGAGAAGATCGTGAAGCGTGGGTTTAGGTCCTCGCCGAGGTTCATGATGGAGGCGACGTTGCCGCAGCGGTAGCAGTAGTTTGGAGCGCTCCATACTGTGACGACGGATTTGTCTTCGAAGTGCCACTGCGTGATGGCATCTGGTCAGCGAAGGGAGTGTGTGACGTGCAATGGGTGAGTGGGGAGATTCACCTTGTAGCCCTCGTTGACCAGCTGATGAGCACGCGCAATCAACTGGAATCCATTGACATGGTTGAACTCCGTTGCGACTTTATCCCCGAACAGCCACCCCGCCCCACGCGGCGAAACAGCCCAGGTGCCAATGTCCTCCGGATCACTCCAGACGAGATCGCAGAAGGCGCCTTCGTGGGGGATCTCCTGAGCGCGAGCAATGACACGGATCTGGTCAATTGTGCGGATTTCAGGACTCAGCCCACCGTGGACGCAGAGGACTTTGCCGTCAACGACGGCGCCGAGGACGAGGAAATCGAAGACTTGGCAGCAGGCTTTCCAGACGGAGGCGTTGCCGTATTTCTGCTGGCATTCTTCGTAGAAACCGTACACTTGGGTGATCTGGCGCGACTCGTGGTTGCCGCGGACGAGGGTGATGCCGTCGGGGTAGCTACGAGGCGCGTTAATTGTTGTCGCGCAGAGGTGGGAAGAGAGGAGCTTACCGGGCCTTGAGGCATAGAAGTAGAGTCAAGGTCTCCAAGCTGAAGTAGCCACGGTCGACGAAGTCGCCAAGGAAGATGTAGTTCTGATTGCCAGGGATACCGGTGTTGCCCTCCTTGTGCACACCCAATGTAGCTGGGCTGCTGCCACTACCGCGCTTACGTCCACGCTCTTCCTCCTCTTCGGCGTCATCTTCATCGTTGACACCACTGCTTTCACCGCCACGGCTGGGGGAAGTGCCACTCTTCATCTTCTTCTTGAGCTTGGGGTCGGTGATTTCGGTAGGCGGCTCGATGTCTTCGGAGGTGATGACACCCTTGGGGGCGGAGGAGGCTTCTTTAATCTCGTCGCTTGGGATACCGCCGGCGACACGGAAAAGCTCGAGAACATCGTAGAACTGGCCGTGAAGGTCTCCACAGATGGTGACGGGGGTAGATACAGGTTGGATGTTGGATTCTGGAATCAATGGCGCGTTAGCTGCAAGCTTGATATGAGATGAGAGTAAAGTTACCTTCCATGAGAAGTTCCTTGCACATCTCACATAGCCTCTTCATCACATGCTCCGGTAGATGCTGGTTGCGCAAAGCACACTGCAGCCATTCGTCAGGCCCCGAACGCGCCGTAAGCTTGGCCGGCCCGGGCTGAGGAATCTTCTTGTCCGGCATCTTTCGTGATGGCACGTAGGTCAAATTGGGAGAGGTGTGCTGGGTAGCAAAGATCTGAGGCCTTGACTGGGGTGCTGTAGAATTGCCACGCTCAAATTGTGCAATTTGGTTTGTGATAAGAGCACGATACTCGGCCTGCTGCTCAGCTGTTCGCTCAAAGTAAGTTACGTCAGGCACATCAGCGCCTGCCAAGTCGGATGTACTGGGAACCGCAACAGGTGAGTATGGCTGTGAGATCGCATTGGATCGACGGCGACCTCGAATGTGTAGGTTTGGTCCATCATCATCTGAAGCCATGGCTGTTGACCTAATCGCGTTAGTCGTGCCGTGGATTAGCCGTCGGAAAATTGATTCAGCGTTATCGATTAATGGACATGAAAGCTCAAATCCCAAGCAAGTGGCGATCCACGCACCTTGCTGCAACAACCCCCAAAGTCTGGGCAGTCGTTGCTTTTGATGTTGAGATTCTGATGTTTGGATTTGTGATTTCAAGAACTGAGCTCAGATAATATCTGCACTAGTGCATGATGGCGACCACGACCAATCAGGTGCAGGCTAGAAACCCTGGTCCTCCCCGTCCGAATGGCCTGTTATCAATACCGGTGTCTGCCACCAAGAAGCAAGCTCCAATTCGCACAGAAGCTATGTCTCTGAGATCGACAGCCCCTCGACCCAAATTGGTCATAAGAAGATTACCACCAGGTCTCACTCAAGAAGAGTTTGAGTCTTCAATGGGGGAGCAATGGCAAGTCCATGCTGGCAAAGTGGACTGGGCTGTTTACAAGCCAGGCAAGATTTCAAAAGAGTATGTCCTTGTCTCCGTCTTCACTTTCGATAAGTAGCGCTAAAGGACAATATTCAGTCTTGCAAAACCTTCGAAGCCATCCCGCGCCTATCTACATCTGACGAATCCAAAATATATCAATGAGCTTGCCGATAAGGTCCGCTCTGTCACCTTCAACGATGCCAAAGGCTCTGCCAAAGAAAAACATACAGCCCCTTTAGTAGCACCGGTAGTCGAGTTTGATCCCTTCGGACGTATTCCAAGCAACAAAATACGCAAGGACCTTCGTCAAGGGACGATTGACCAGGACCAGGAATTCATTGATTTTCTTGAAAGCCTCACGAACCCTATTCCAAAGGTGGCCACTGTGGACCAAGAGGACGAAGCTGGAGCTAAAGCGAAGGAAAAAGTAACAGTTACACCACTTGTCCAATATCTAAAGGATAAGAAGGCGAACAAGGGCAAAGAAGGATCCACATCGAGCAAGGGACCTAAACACAATCGCCAGGATGCGAAAGATGGCAAGCCAAGCCCGAGCATGGAGAGAAAGGCTGCTCTCAAGCCGACTACTATATCCCCTCCAGATCAGCGAAGTACACAAGCTATCAAAGTAGAAAATGCTGCTCGTGACGCAGTCAAGGTGCTGAACAAACAGGCCACGAATGCGAGTAAGCCTTTGGCAACGCCAGTTCCTGCGTCATCAGCGCCCATACCTCCGAAAGAGGCAGCCTCTGCACCGTTAGCCGAGAAGAGACGTGAGCGAGGCAACGCCAGCGTCGCTGCTGGTATCCTACAACGAGATCTGGGAATCAATGGAGGAAGAGGCGGTCGAGGAGGTCGGCGTGCTGCGCCAACAAATCCTACTCGACCCGAAATAGAGAAGGCACCACCACCGACGATGCCCTCAACGCCAGTGAAGGAGCCAACGACCGACTCGAAACCTGCACCTACTGTCAATTTGCCCATACCTAGTCAGACCTCAATAACGATACCCGATAATTCGGAATCTGTACATACGAAGCCCACATCTGCCCAACCACCCACCGGCCCCTCCGCATCCCGCAACCTACCGAAAACTCCACCTCATTCTCGCGGCAACAATGCTGCTCCGGCTGCACCTCGAACACCCAGCGTTTCCCCTACCGCCACACAAGCCTTTCTCAAACACGCCAACCCCTCCCAAGGCATCACCGAACCTCTTCTCGAAGTTGCTTTTGTACCCTTCGGCGCTGTTACGAAGGTCGAGATCGACAAGAAGAAGGGCTTTGCTTATGTGGACTTTGCTGAGCCGGAGGGGCTACAGAATGCCATCAAAGCGAGCCCAGTGAAGGTCGCGCAGGGACAAGTGGTAGTCTTGGAGCTGAAGACAAGGCCAGCGCTGCAAGCGAGGAACATGAGAGGAGGAGCACTAGGACCCATGAGAGGTACTCAACAGAACATGACGGGAAGTAGAGGTGGAGCCTCTACAGCTCCAATAGTAGTAGTACGAGGAGGAGCAGGAGGAGGTCCACCTAGCGGACCAAGAGGGGGGAGAGTAGGAGCGAGAGGAAGAGGAGGCATGAGTAGAGGAGGTATGGTTGGGCACAACACTGGCGCGACGAAGCCTGCTCAGGCGGCAGAGAGCGTACCCGAACAGGTGGTAATTTCAGCAATAACGGCCAACCCGTCATCTGAGCCAGAGATGTCGCCGCATGAGCCTTAGATCATCATCTGCTTATGGGACATTATAATAATGCATGGCCGCCACAACTCCGTTTTGATGGTGGACCTTGGCTCTAACTTGGGTCGCTGGAAACTACCTCGTCCTGGGTGTGCGGCCGAGCATAATCTCGACGAGAAGACAAACGAGCTGGTAAGCTACACCGACTTGATGGTGTCCTCGACGGATTCAGCTGGTGGGGAAGTCACTCGTTCAATTCTTGAAGTCGACAGCTAGCTTGAGCTTGTGTACTGTCCGATTCTCGAATGAACAACGAAGAATAGTCACGGTCAGTCCCGGCAGGTAGGCATCGATTCTCTATATCTCGTCACATTCTCCCCTGGTGCCAAATGCTTGATCAAATGGGAAAGGCAGCAAGATCAGACGCTAGCTGATTGTGAAGCGGCATACCTGTAACAATAAGAATCACCGAAAGATTGAAACTTTCATCTTGCCGCTTGCCTCTAGATTCTCCACCAAGTACAGCAGCATTACGCTTCAGCAGTTCTTTCGCTATCTCACCGATGCCTATACTTCCAGCAGTTAATCCTCGACATTGAATTCAATGCCAACAATCGGGTCAAAATTCAAGGCAACCTGCTCCGACTGTTTCCGAGACAACATGCAATCAGGACTGCCTCTGTCAACCAAGACTTCATCTTTCGTTCCCCAACGCCACCATAGACCCTCCAACTTCTCGGGTACCACGTCCAATCTATAACGGTGTCCGACTTCCAGCCCATCTACACCTTGAGCGTGCACGCTGCGACGAATCTTCATCTCCTTTCCATTTTCGTCAAGCTCCCATCCCCTCTCGATCACGCTTTTCGGCTGAGGACGAGCGTTGCCTCCCCGACCGAATGGGGTGGAGACAGTGATGGGGGACTTGGGGTAAATTGTCAGATAATACCTCTCATCTTGACTGCCGCGGATGCGCGAGAAAGCTTGGCGCTGAAGATGAATGAATGTCTGCTTGACCTCGGCACCAATCGTGAGGTCTGTCATGACGAAATCGCGCTGGACAAGTGCTAAATTAGGCCATAGGATACTATGCCAGGCGAAGACGGTCAACGGCCTTTCGCTGTTTGAAGTTATCGTCAATGATAGTCCTGGCGGCGAAGGTTCCGAAAAATGGTAGGTCGTTGCGGACAGCGAGAGGATGATGGAGAGTGTTGGTGACGCTGTTGTCGGCATAGTCGCCGGAACCACGTCATTCGTGATGCACGAGCACCGAGAAGGAGGTCGTGCAAGCTCAATATCTCTTTTATGAAAGTATTCCTGTGTTAGAGTCAGAATAGAAAGAGTTCAGTATTGGAGCAAGCAAGGAACCACATGCGAAAGAGAGTACGTTACCAGATGGTGAGATCGAGGCTGTTAGGTGAACCGAAAGCTCGAGGAAGATTAAATCAACAACAAGTATTTACGAGCTGACTATGATCTCATACCTGGAACCACACTATGATACATATAGTGAGCTGGGGCTCATCGATGTCGACAGTGCAAAATCCGTCTCCTCTTCCGCGAGGCAATCAAATCGAGCTTTGTGGCAATACCTAATAAGCTTCAAGGGCCGGGATCGACGACAATGATCCAGGTTGCGGTGGATCGACGTGCAAGCCCTGATCACCCGTGGTAGGTTGCAACACCTTCAGATATACGTCTTCTACTTGGAATGCATCTTTCTCGAACGGTTTGGTGAGGCGCGGTACCGGGGGCTGCTTTTTGATCTTTTTCTTAACGACGTCCGAAAAGTTGGAAATAGATCCGAATTCATCAATTAATCTGCACCTCATAATTCCCAAGTTGAAGAATCTAAGATATTACGTCTGTATATCAGGTGTAACCTCGCCGTATTTGCTCCTTGGTAAAAAGTGGCCTGAATCGAGCGAATGTCAACTGCCCAACGAGCACAGTTCTGGAGCGCAAAAGATTCCGAAATGTACAAGAATAATGCACATCCGGCAACTCCATCAGCGCAGGTCTGTTGTTGATACACCGTTACATCCTTCCCGTAGCCCTGATGAGAGTGCGACTTGAAATATTCGAATTCGCGTAGCTATGCCTTCAGAAAGAACCGGCCTTGATTGTCAGGATCACCTTTGCGCTTCAAGATCCATTGCACCATACGAACTTGTCAAACATGGACTAATTTCCTATTCCAGCGCAGAGACGTGATGTGAAATGCTGCAATTGAAGTAGGCTGGACTCTCCCTATCGCCTTCGATCTGCGTTTTCGGTGAAGATGGCCTCCCTTAACGAGCCTCAAATCTTATCGATAAGAGCAAACCAAAATATTTGAGCAGAACATCCCAGCTACACATTTATCATGTCCACCACAAATGCCTGATCTGCTCCTCAGCGAGCTGTGCTCTATATGGTCCGACTCTGGTTCCTCTTACTTTGACGTCGACATGCTGATCGCCCACAAGCCACATCCGACCCCATAAATACCGCTGCCCCCGCTGTTCGGCTCGCACATGCTCCCTCCCGTGCATTAAACGTCACAAGCAATGGTCGCAATGCAACGGCATCCGCGACCCTGCGCTTTACATCAAACGCTCTGATCTTATTACTCCACACGGCATCGACCACGATTACAACTATCTTACAAGCATTGAGCGCCAGCTTGACGATGCCGATCGAAACGCTCACGAAAGGGGCATTGTCTTACAAGATGCGCAAACTGATCCAAAAATTTGGAGAGCAAAGGGACTGGATGGACCCAAGAAAGGTGAGGAGCCGCTGAGAAGAGCGTTGGAGAGCTGCGGCGTTGTTATCAAGAGAGCACCAGAGGGAATGGGCAGGAAAAAGCAGAACGCAACGCATTGGCATAAGAAGTAAGTGTCGGTCGGCTACCCTGCTGGCTGTAAGCTGAGGAACATATAGGAAGAAAAACATCCTCTGGACAGTTGAATGGATACACGCCGATGGTCGATCGGAGCTGGGGAGCTGCCTGGGGGATGTTCCAATCGCGAGAGCATACACTGCGCAATTCGAGCAACAACTATTCAAGCGCGAAGACGAAGGACCTCTCAGAAAGCGGCAGAAAATGCACAAAATCAAAGATACACCACAGGATGCTACTACTCTGGCAAACGGAACAAGTCTTGAAGCAGCAACGGGCTCTCTTGAGGCCACAGTTGAACCAGCAGAATCTGCCACAGAAGCTCAAGCTACCACTTCTCCACAGACCGGCTTTTCCACTGAAGCCCCCTTCCGTCACAAGATCCCCGAAGAATCATCAAACAATTCCGGGACAGGGACTTCTCTTCCGCCAGAAGATTCCCCATCTCGTCTTACGTCACCTATCAGGGCACCTGATCCAAACAATGATCCAAACAATTATTCAAAAGTCTCGGCGAGCGATGCAAATCATATATCATGTTCTGATGATTACGCCAGAAAATCGGATTCGCCAAAGCCTTCCGACGGAGCTCGAGCTTTATCAGTCCATTTCTACCTACACGCGCCTTGCCTCCCTTCGCCTCGCCCCGTGCTGATACCGTTTCCTCCGGAGGCTAAACTCACGGAACTTCTTCGGAGCCGTCTTGTGCTTGAATTCGCAACCATATATGTTAGGCATGATCCACCGGACAAGCTTGGGAACAATTTCATCCTAGAGGAAGCCTTATCTAAGAGGATGCAAGAGAAAGAGTATAGAGAAAGAATTGAAGCCAGACTGACAGGTCAGGAAGAAGGGCAAGTGGTTGAAAATCTAGATCAAGTAGAAGACACGGTAGATGAGAGGAAGCTGGAGGAAGTCTTAAGGAGAGATCTGACATCGTTTCAAGGAGTGGCCGTGTGAAATGGTAAAGCCAAGAATATCCGAGAGACAAGAGATCATCTACACGAGATCTGGAGTAAGTTAAGACTATGGCATTGTCCGACGAGCATGCAAGTCTCATGTCTTCTCTATCAAGATCTCATTTCCCATCCAGCATCCATCGCCAAAATCAACCTCCTGTTCAATCATACTGCCACGCCGAATGACCATCAAACGCCGTCGCCAACGCATCAAATCCAATACACGAGCTCACATTGTTATTCGGCACATTCTCATCACTCAGGCTCGACAAGTCGGCGTACACCTTGTACACAGTCTCGTTGACCGGACATGCCAAAAAGCCGCTCGCTTTCCCCACGCCGGAAAAGGTGAAGAAGCTATACGTCGGGCCTTTGAAAAGCGCAAAAGACTTGACCGATGCATTCACAGGGATGACGTTCGAATGCGCGATGGTGTATTGCAGGGCTCCGTCGGTGCTGTTGACATAGATGGCTTGACCGGCTGGAACCTCGACATCCTGAACGAATTTTAGCGATGGCTTCACAGCAGCCGTCGAGGGAGGGTTTTCTCACCATACTAGCCCTACCAGTGGAATACGTCTGCAGCGCCGTGACGTTGCCAGTTGGACACTTCACTCCTGGGATTGTCGGACAGGAGGATACGGTGGTGTTGCCGATGTAGAAGGCGTTTCGCTGGGCGTTGATGGGGAGCTGATGGATGGGGCTTTCGGAGTGGGAGGCTGTGATTGTGAAGGGGGTGGATGCGGAGGGCTTGACGATGGCTTTGAGCATTTTCCATGCTGAGGAGGAGGAAATGAGAGAGGCGATGAGGAGGGTGGTCGGGAGAGTGGTTGTTGAGAGGTACATCTTGGCTCTGGTGTGGCTTTGATTCCTCGAGGCTACTCTAATCGAACAACAAACGATGGAAAGGATGGCCTGGAAACCTAATTGTCACAGAGATACTTGCTTGCTGTAGTTGTCGGAAGGCGTAAGCATTACCTCTTATATACGCCCTTCAAGTTAACCACTCTGCGCAAGTAGGTACATCCCCGCAAATACTCGATACGAGCGTATACTCGCACAGTTCTTCAACCGCGCAGCTCATGACTTGCGGTCCGTGCTGTGTCGATTGGTCGCTTGTCCATATAATCTCCCTGTGAAACACGCACGATGCGCCCCAGCCGTTCGGATGCAAGAGCGGCTGCAACTCATTCTTACAGCGGAGATGCGTTCACGCGCAGAGCCGCGAGGACGTTGACGTAGCGGGTCGATGTAGGGCTGTTTGTGTGTGTTATTGTTGGAGATTGATCTGGGTTGGGGGTGGTTGGTAAGGTTCTCCTGTGTATCTCTTGATAGGTGTGGTTGTTGTTTGGGTTCACTTTGAAGAAGTATGTCTTTTGTCTTTTTGCGAGAGATGTCTACGGAAGGGAATAAAAGCAGCTGAATCTTAATGGCATTTCGAGCTTCTGTTTAGCTTGATACTGTGGGCTCGCGATCATGGTTGCTGTGCTCAGTCCTTGGCTTAGAGTTGTCGCCGGGCTCGAGATGTCTACGTTTCGTGAGTGAGGTTGGTTCTCTTGTTGTCGCTATTCTGTCTCAAATGCGGATCGCAAAATTGTCTGTGCCGAAGAGTTCGAAAGGTTCAGTTTGGATGTCAAAGTCGGGTGGAAACTTGCTGTCAGATGGTGAGATGACTGCGTTTTCGAAGAGTACACAAGATCTGGGCTCTGGAGAGATGGCGGACACCATCGTCAATCATCTAAAAGCTCTATGCCAAGTTCAATTCCTGATACTTCAATTCGTCAAACAATCCAACCATACAACCGAAGGGCTTTCCATATTTCCATGCTGGCATCCATATCAGTCTCTGTCCCTATCCGCCGCTCAATCAGGCCATCTTCCCCAACAGAACCGGATGCCCAGCACTCAACCCCCCATCCACCGCCCACGCCTGGCCATTGACATAGCTACTTTCCTCGCTGCCCAGGAAGAGCGCCACTCTCCCAACCTCGTCCGGCAAGCCCCCTCTTTGCAGCGGGTTCAGCTGCCCAATTTTCTTTCCACTGCCTCTCGCTCTCGCAGCATCGTATATCTGTGCCGTCATGCCGGTCTCGATGAGGCCGGGACAGATGGCATTGCACCGGATGCCTGTCCCGGAGAGCTGGTAGGCGGTCGTCTGCATCATGGAGATGACGGCGGCTTTGGAGGCCGAGTAATCGGTAGGCCCGGCGTTGGACCGTAGACCGGCGACGGAGGCGGTGGCGATGATGGAGCCGGACGGGTAGGGTTTGTCTTTCGACGTCTTCATCATGGCTTGTGCGGCGTACTTCGCGGCGACGAAGACACTATTTCCCCCCAATCGTCAGCCGCTTCCCATGTTTGTACGTCGACATTTCCTGTCCCCCGTTCAGTCTCGAATCTAGATGCACTCACCTCACAACATTCGTCCTCAGAACCCCCAATACCTCGTCCGCCTCCACATCCCTGAAGTCCCGGAGCGAGCCCGAAACGCCCGCATTCGCGAACATGACATCCAGCCGCCCGTATTTACTCACCGCCTCCTCCACCACCGCCTTCATCGCTGCTTCATCCGCGGCATCGAACTTTCTTGCATGGACCTCCGTTTCTGGATACAGGCTCTTGAGCTCTCGCTCATGCACCGTGAGATACTGATCGTTGAAATCGCAGAGGTAGATTGCGCGAGCGCCATTCTGCGCGAATTGGTGGGCGGTGGCGCGGCCGATGCCGAGGGGGGAATTGGCTCCGGTGATGATGGCGACGCGGGATTGAAACCTTCTGGGAGGGAATCAGCTGGAAGGGCGATGGGGGAGAATGGCAGGGAAGAGAGGTGACGGACGGGCCGCAGGAGTCAGGCGCTATGCGGCGGATCTTGGGGATGTTCTCGAAAGTGCCGGGGTCGGCGGCGGGGACGACGAGCTGCTCGCTGAGGGCTTGGACGCGGCGTTTGGGGGCGGAGGTCATGGCTGGATAATGTGGAATGGGACAACCGTACAGACTGTCAGGTCAGTTTCTCGGTGGCGGACTATCATATCGTTGTGAAAGCGCGGGTGAAGGATGAAGGATGGGCTCAGGATGGGGGGTTTGTGGGTTAAGCCGAGGTCCTGAGGTCTTGTAAGCTAGCCGAAGTGTTGCCGACACTAGCGTTCCAAGGCCAGCATCAAGGCAGTCAAGGCATGTATGTGCTAGTATTCGTACATGGAACCTCCACCTTAGAACGGATTTCAACCTACTATAAGTACGCAAGTCGACTTAGAAGGCACATAAGGGCTGTTACCCTGCCATCCTGGTAGCAAAGTCATACTGACGATCGATATGATGCGGGTCCTGGCCTGTAATATCGACGGAGCTGCACGCATGTAACGAAAACTTGCAATAATAAATCAACTTCTTTGATCCTTCTGGTTCCCACTGAATCTTCTATGATAGTTGCTGCCCGTTGCCCATGGATTTGATGATGTTTTTCCCTGAGACAATACGGTCAGATGAGCGAACAGGTCCAATGCACAACGAGCTCAACGTCCGTTTCATTAGTAGTCTCCAAAGTATCCCATCTTGCTGCGCTTCCAATTTATGTTCACGACACGTAATTGGCCGGTCAGATCGTTGCTACTATGAGCCACAGTGGGTGTGAATGTTCACCGCCAACCATTTTATGTTTTAATGCAATCAGTGGATATTCCGCCGCTGGCTGGATGCATCGCCCAGTAGCTTCAGCCGTGATGAGTTGATAAACCAAGGTGCTAGAGCGAAGGCTATTGATGAGACTTGGTTGAAGGAGTACCGAAGTGCTTGGAGCATATCGTGTCTCTCATTCCCCTCTTGCCAATATAGTCTATTTGCCAGTAATGTCTGCCTTGAGACTCGAAATTCCGAGCAGAAAGAGAATGCGGTTCCTGGGCTGTCAATTCTGGAACAACAGGAGTTCCTGTATCCTCACCCCGGTAACCATGCGGCTTCGTGTACAGCCCAGAGAGAGGTCCCTCCATTCAGAAAGCGAGCTTTGATAATCATTCTCCTTCGGGCGAGCGACTCGGACGACAATGTGGATTGCTTTTCCTCGTTACCGACTTGACCTGCGCTTTCAAATGTCCTCCCCAAATACTTTCCTCAACGATCATTAAATTTCGGACAGAGGGCAGGGTTATGGAAATCAATAAGATAGAAATCTTAGAATGAATCATGTAGCAAGGGGAAAGAGCATTTGAGAAAAAGAGGAAGATCGTAATGTCCTACATGATGTATATTAAGTTGGTTCTTGAGTGCTCGATATCATAGGTACTTCGTGTTCGGGGAGTTAAATGTTATATCTGACAGGGTTTATTAAGGTGAGGGCTAGGCAAAATAAACCCTGTCAGAAATAACAATTAACCCGCCGCATACGAAGTAGGAAACAGAGCTAGCACGAGCTATCCTCTGTGCTGGCAGCATGCTTAATTTGAGGGCTCTGATGAACGTGCTAATAAAATGGCGATGGACTGAATGGCCATTGGCCATTGGTCAGTGATCATTCCTTGCCAAAGCTGCAAAGCGTGAAAAACTTTGAGTGACATAATTGAGGAATCTAAGGAAGGAGCAAGCGACGGGTTCCCTGTGGCGGGCTGTTTAAACGAATTAGCGCCCGCTAGAGCCAGCGCAGGGGATAGCCTTTTCGTATTCTGTGGGCTAGATGCTCTACGTAGAGTATATATTTAAGATATATTAATTATAGTATACGCTTGTTTTCGATGCATTATCATCCTAATGTAGACAATATAATATCGAAAACAACACTATCTACAGTTATTTGTCTATAGCTAATAATTAGAATATTGTATCTTGCTTGCGATCTTGTATAATTTTATTACCTAGATTGTTGCGATTGCAAAGACAATAGTTGTAATTATATTAATTGCTTCAAATTTTATTGTCTATAAACTCAATTAATAGTATTATTGCTAGCTTTATTAATATATATAGATTTGCTAATTCTATTATTCTAATGTTTAATCAAGAGTCTAGCAATATAGATATTAAGAAAACTAGTAAATTTTACGCTTTATTAATTTGTTAACTTTGCGACAATAATCTTATCTATTGTATTTCGCAATTAGAAATAATCGAAATAATATATAGTAACTTTTAGTAATATATATAGATATTATTTTTAAGTTTTAAATTAATAGTAGTAGTAAAATAAAGATAAAATTGATGCGCAAAAACAGTAGTCGAATTTTTTTTCTAAAATCTTCTTTTAATTAAATTTCTATTTAGATAGATTATTACAAAGTTCTAATTTAAACTTTAATTAATATCTCGAAATATTATTATTTAAATACGCAAAACTTATTAGAGAAACTTTTAAAGAAATCTTTAAGAAGTTTGTTTAAATTGTTTGTATCTTAATTCTTTTAATTTTTAATTTATTGTTTTTATATTATATTTTGCATAAATTTTTTGCTTGTTTGCAAGACTATTGTAATCTTTCTATATATACTATTTCTTGCAAGTATTTGCAACGCACAAATATCTCGCAAATACTTTTAATACAATTAATTTAAATTTTGTTCTATTATAATAGTATTTGCGCGCGTATTTCGATCTAATACAAAAATATTACGTCTAGATCTTAAGATCGATTTCTTCTAACTCTATTAGTAGCAAATATAAGCGCAAAAGTTTGACGCTATATATTCTTTGCAAGATCTAATAGTCTAAGTTGTATATTACGTTGTCGTATAAAGCAAGATATAAGTATACTTGTTTAATGTAAGCAATATATTGTGCGTAATCTCTAAGTATAACATATAACTGTGCTAGTCGAACGCGACAAAAGATAATAGTATGTACTAAGTATTATATCTTTAAAGTAATCTCTAAGTGCGCAATATATCAAGAAGTTTTCGATAATCCTAAAGTAATTCTTAGTAAATTCTAAAATAGTCCTAAATCTTGAGACGAGATTCTTGAGAGAAAAGATAATTGTAATCTTTCTATATATATTACTTTCTACAAATGTTTGCAATGTGCAAATATTTTGCAAATACTTTTAATATAAATAGTTTAGATTTTGTTCTATTACAATTATTTCTTCGAATTTTATTTAGATTAATTAGAAGTTTCTAATATTAATTGTCTTTAAAAATATTATTGTCAATATATCTATTTGTAAGAAATAGATATTTTAGATAACTTTTTTTAATTGCACGCAAGTTTGTCTTAAATATAGAGATATTGCAATTTGTTTATTTATTATAAATATATACTATATTAGCTATTAGAACAAAGCTTGTATTACTAAAATAATTAATTAATATATCTATTTTAAAAGCTAGTCTTGTTAGAGATAAATTACCTCTATATATATCTAGCTTGTCGATATTATTTCGAGAATTATAAATATAAGTATTATAATATTTATTATTGCAATTTAGATTTAATTGCAACAATAATTCGATATACTTGTTTAAAAACAAGTAATATTTAGAGCAAAAATCGAAATTATCGAAACTTATATAGAGCAAATAGATAGCAATTTTAAACAAATTAAAAATTATTGTTATTATATTCTTAAATTTGTGTTCTTCGATAAATTAGATTAAAGAATAGCAAAGATTTGTTATATTAATAATAAGAATAGATAATACTTTTAATATATATTTGTTAGTTTTAAAGTCAAAATCTATTAAAGTTAATTTACTCTATTGTTTATTGCAATTAATAAATTTATATTAGAAATTGTTTTGCTATAATCTTGCTTGCAACAACTAATTATAACAACAAAAACTATTATTTTCTATTATATTAAATCTTAGTAAAGTTTAAAATAAAAAATACTTAATAGTAGTTTCTTTAGCAATTAAATAAAATCTATTTAAAGCTTAGTTAATTTTATATATATAAGAATTAATATTGTTTAACTATTATTTTCGATTGTATCAAAGAATACAAAGTTATCGATAATATATTTATTATTATTTTTTGTATCTAGTATTTAGCTAAAAATATAAAAAAGAGATTCGATAAAAAGTGCGCAAAAATAATAAAATAATTAGTTTATATTAATATCAATATAATAATAAATAAAGATATAAAAAAGATACTTAAAAAGAGTAATTCTATAAATTAATATTATTTTGCAATAAATATTATTTTTCTATATACAAATTGCTATTTTTTTCTTAGCGTTGTCTAGAGAAAGATTTTTAATAATAGTATTATATAATTTACTATTGAAATCTTGTCTTTTGTTAATATATAATCTCGATTTACGTTAGAATATACAAGTCGAGAATTAGTTAGAACTAATTGTATAAACAAATCTTTATTTATTTCTATAGAAACTACTATTTTTTGCAAATCTTCTCTATTACTTTTAATTTGCATTAATATTAGCAATCTTTTATTTTCTTATTCTATTAATTGTATTTTACAAACAATTGTATTTACTAATATATATTTACTTAAATTAGATTGCAAAGAGCTATTTATTAAATAAAACTTTTCTAGTTATTAATATAACTATATCTTTTTTAGTATTACAAAATCGAACAACTTCTAATTATGCAAAATTAGATATCTTTCTTTTGTTTAGATATTAAACAATTTATAATAAATAATTATAAAACAAAGATACAAACGTTATTAGAAAACTCGAAAGTCTTATACAATAAATAATATTAAAAGTTTCTTTATATCTTTTGTTAAAAATCTCTTAATATAAAATTAAGTCTTTAATTATTAATACAATATTAAGATAATTGTTAATTACTTAAACTAAATAAAAGATTATATTATAAATCTATAATATAACAATAATTATTGGACAATTTATATTTGTTTCTTTAATCTTTAATAATTATTACTTTAATTATTTTAATTGCAAATATTAATAAAATATATAATTATTATATAACTATAATATTGTTTTAATAATCATAATTCTTTGTAACTATTTATTATATATTCTATAACTTTGAAAACAAAAAATATAACAACTTATATATAAATAAATTATCAAATTAATTAGAATTAATAATTTAATCATAATAGATTAATTGTATTAAATTAAATTATTAAGTTCGAATTAAATATTTAATTTAAATATTAACAATTTGTATTAACTTAATTAAATTAACTATTAAATTAAATTTCGATTTTAACTTTAGAAATTAATTTAACTTGTTAATTTTAATATTAGAAATTAACTCGAAATTTAATTTAATTTCTATTATTTTAAAATTAATTTAATTTAACTCGATTCGATTTTCGATTTTAATATTAGAAATTAAATTAAATTGTTAAGAATATTTATTTTAATTTTATTTATACTTGATTCAATATCTTAAGAATCTATGCGAGAACTATATACTTTCACGATTTTTAAATCTAATCAATCACGAATAGATAAGTAGCACTAACGTCTACTTGTCTAATTATAATTGACTAGAATTTGCGATTGTTATTTCGTTCGTAACAAATTGTTATAACAACGCTACGTTTTTGTCTTCTATATTGTAATATTTATAATACAAGAAAATTCTTCAAACGAGAACTCTACAAATCTAAGAGAAACTCGAATATTGTTAACAATATTGTTGTCTAAAATTGACACAACAACTTAATAGTTAAAATTATACGCATTGTTGCGACAATAAATCTAATTTTGTCTAGCAATTGTCGTAGATTCGTAATATTAATTTTTTGTTCTATTTGTGTTCTTTTTTGTTGCTATCTAAAATAAATTAATAAAATATGCTTGATTGTTATGCGTTCTTAATCGCAATTGCAAGTTCTTGTTGTAATTTCAAGCATTTGTTGTTTACATAAAAATTAATTAAAGTTGATTTTGTCTATTTTTAATTATATTAAAAGTGCATTATGTAATTTAAAATAATCAATATATAATTGTATATATTTATGCGTAATTTTAAGTGTGAGCTTGCGATACTTTGCATTGTTCTTATCTCTTAATTATTTTAATTATTACTTTTTTCGAATTTTGTTCTAAATAAGCGTCTTTTTAATAACAAGTTCGTCTAACATTTAATTTGCGAAAAATAGACGCTATTTGTGCGTCTTGCTAGCGACTTCGTTTGCAATCTTGTTATCTTTTATGTCTTTATATTTTAAAATTTAATAAAGTTTTAATATAATGTTGTTACAAGTCGCGTGCTAATAGATACTATTTATTGCGCATCGTTCTTCACAAGATAATCAAAAAAAGAAGGTCTATTAACAAAATCAAGATAATTAAGATAACTTAATTCTTAAGTATCTTGAATTTCGAATTAAAATAATTAAGATAATTAAGATCTTAAACATTTTAAACATCTTAAATCTTAAATGATAAAAAATTATATAGCTTTCGAACGCGACTCTTTTATGAATTGTGTTCAACTTATCTTAAGTCTTTACTTATTGTTACTTTAATTCATTGAATTATCTATGAAAATTTATTAAACATAAGATTGTCTATAATTGCAACTCTTGTTATCAAATGATTGCTTGCATTGTCTAAAGACGTTTACAAATCTTTTTAATAACATAATTCGCTTTAATATCTTTTACGAAAGTATTAGCGTAACATTTTAAACACTTTAAGAATGTCTATATTAAATCAACGCGTTTTTATCTCGAATAATAGCTCAACAATATTACGTCGACTCTCTATTGATAAAGACGACAAAATAAGAATTAGCAAGCTTGACATCTATTATAAAGATCATATTGATTTAAAGAACTAACTTATGCAAATAAATATTTATTTTATTTTTTATCTTGTTTTAGCGAACAAGAAGACAATTTTCGCATCAACATTTCTTAGAGAAAAAGCTTAACATTGACTCAAGTTAAACTTACGCAAATATTTGAAAAATTATGACAAAAACTCTCGTATAATGTTTACGAACTTCAATAATTTTAAAAAAGAGCTTCGAAGAATCTTCGAAACATTTAACGAAAAACAAATCGCAAAAAGAGTAATTTAGCACTTAATTTAACAAATCTTTGCAACAAACTACGTAATAAAATTCTAAAAGTATGTTAATTTTATTAAATAAAACGATGTCGCATTTATAACAATGTTTTGACGAAATCTTAAAAACAATTTTAAGAACGAAATTATGCGCGATAACAAATTCATTAGCGACATGTTTAATCTCATCGAAGTAATTATCGATTTCGACAACAAGTTATATAAAAGAGCTATGAAAAAACGATACGATCAATTTCACGAAAAAGCAAAAATCTTCTTTGAATTAACGATCGAATATTATTAAAAAGAATTTCGTTCTAATTAAAAATACAATAATTTAAATTATCGTAAATTTGCATTTATAAAATTAAATTTTACTTAACGACGCAAAGAGAAAAACTTTAGAAAAAAGCAAAATAATAAATTTCAAAAAACGTATTATTTATGTGACAAATTAAGTCACTTCGCAAGAAATTGTCGATTACGAAATTTAATAAATTGTTAACAAATCAATGTTATGTTAAGAGAGATACTTGATCGTCAAGACGACATTAGAGAGTAAATTAACACAAAGACGAATACTCTCGAAATTAAATCGAACGACAATTATTATCTAATGAAAAACTTAAATTAGTTATAGAAAGTTCTAAATAAAATATTATCAAACAAGACATTTGCATTTACGCAAAAACTTAATTAAGCATTTTAAAAGACTATTAAATCTTATAGTCTAATTATTGACTTAAACGAGAAATATAATTAAAAGAATTTTCACGAATGCATAAAAAATATTACGAATTATTTCAAGACTTTAGTTAATTTATCAAAGATCGTAAACGAATGCGAGAAAAAACTAAAAAATAATGTTACTACGAAAAAGAATATATTTAACATTATAATGAAACAATCGAACTTTACAATATACGCAAATCTTAATCGAACAACTTGTTACAACAACTTATGTTAAACTTATTTAAAAAAAAAGAATAAAATTAATTAATTTTTTAGAAAGTTAAAGTTAGCAATCTAGCAATAAAAGAAAACTTAGCGCAAATAGACGTTTAAAGCAAAAGTTACAACTAGACTAATCGTTGGGCCAGGAATCGATATCAACTTTCTAACCTGGCCCAAATACTTGGTATCAACTTTCTGACCTAGCCCAAATACTTGGTATCAACATCGTGACTCAACTCGAAATCGACTCAAATCAACGATTTCTTGACTCGACTCGATCGACTCGCCAAGCAATCGAAAATGACGTCAAAATGCCAAGATTTTCTATTTTAAAAAAAATTCGCATTATTTGAATTACTAAAAATAGTTTAAAAATAATAACGCACAAATAACGTACAAATGCATTATCTAAATGCATTACTATATAATATTATAAACAAATTAATTAAATTAATCAAC
>JAABUQ010005589.1_pt1 | contig 19850 bp, 19 predicted proteins | sample 5560001 | NCBI WGS metagenome assembly JAABUQ01 (sample SAMN10711888, study PRJNA513371) | rock metagenome | isolation source: Antarctica rocks | place: Antarctica: Victoria Land, Finger Mt nord | collected 2015-12-18
AATTCTAGAAGAAATAGGATACTAAATGGTAGATCGAGCTGCCAAAAATTATCAATAGATTTTCCATTTATCCAGATTTTGCGATAGTAATTAGTTTGAATTATCGGTTTTATATGCGTGTTAAAAAACTTAATTTCTTGTTGCCAGCCTGTTTGAGAGAGATAATCGTAACTCCAAAATAAATTAAAGGCTTGATGTGCCGATGCTCTGTTCGTGCGATTCCGCATCTGATTTTTGATTTTTTCTAGAGATCCGCTTTTATTCGCCACAGCAAACGGATTATCCTGAATCATTTCGTTACTCAAACTACGTAATTTTTCTAGTAAGTTTTCTACCTGGGGTGATTGAAGTCCAGTTGATGAAATCTGCCTTTGTAACTCCTCTATCTGAGTTAGATAATTTTGCGTTTCTCTATGTGGTTGAATCCCTTTAATTGGATCGTATAACTGGGTTAATTTGGGTAATTCTTGAAAGTACAGATCGCGCCAAGGGACATAAGTTAGGTCAAACAACACCAAGCCTAAATTCACCACAGCAATAATTGCGATCAATCGTTCAAACCAGCGATTACGGCGGACTGGAAGCTTAGCTAATTTTAGGGATAACATGAATGACAGTAATATTTAACACCATTATTTGCCTTGCACAAACCAATCAATCAAACTACGAGCAATACTAAGTTTGGGTGGAATTAGTGGTAGATTTTCCTTAGTAAACCAAGCTGCATCTACCAATTCGCTTTCATCGATCTTAATCTCGCCACTGGCATAGGTAGCAGTAAATCCTAGCATCAGTGAATTGGGATATGGCCAAGGTTGACTGCCAAAATATTTGATGTCTTTAACTTTAATACTTACTTCTTCATAGATTTCCCGACTGACAGCTTCTTCTAAAGACTCTCCTGGTTCGACAAAGCCAGCTAAGACACTATACATGCCATCAGGAAAATGACGGGCGCGGGCTAGTAAAATCTCTGTTTGGCGCTTGACTAAGACAATAACTGCTGGCGAGAGACGAGGATAGCTAACTAGTCCGCATTTAGGGCATTTTTTCGCTCGTCTGCCTGATGACTGGAGTGTTGGTGTACCACAATGACCGCAAAACTGATGCGTTCGATCCCACTCCATGACTTGAAAAGCTCTACCAGCCAGAGAAAAAAAGTCTTCCTCTAAATCTTCGTACAACTGGCGCAGCGATTCAAAGGACATGCCAGTTGGAGCAACGCAATCTCGGCTGAGTTCGGCTGAGTAGCAATCTTGACCATCAAGCGTCCCTAAGTACTGCTTGCGAATCGGGGTGAGACCAAATTCCAACAGATCGAGCGAACAAGGGATACTAGCTGTACTTGTCTGAATGAGAAGCTTGCTGCCAACAAAGGCAAACCACCACGCAGGCTGGGACTGTTCCAGAGGTAGTTCGGTGCCGGGAATAAAGGTTCGCATCGTAACGATTCATCTAGCACTACTATACCTATCCTCGCTCATCAAACAGTCAACGGACTTAAGAAGACGATTTTTGCTAGCTATTTTACAGGAGGAGAAAGCTTTGGATGATGGGAACTATCTATCGACCTCCACTTGGCATCCGTAAACAGGTTGTTTGTATTTCAACATCCTACGAATAAGGAAAGCCTATGCTTCTTGTTTTAAAGCCCGATGACGACTTTGCCAAAGTGCCGACCTTGTTCTAGATACTCAAATGCCTGTTGGGTTTGCTCAAAGGGAAAAACTTGATCGATTACTGAGTGAATATCGTCAGTTTCGATCGCCCGATTCATCGCAGCAAAATCCTGCGTACTCCCGACTTCCATGCCTTTGATTGTGGCTTGCTGTTTCATCAGTGTTAAGGCATTGATACTTGTGTCAAAGCCATTTAGTAAGCCCATGACCGAAATATGCCCACCCATGCGAAGTGCGTTAAGCGATCGCTGTAAGTTTTGACCACCAACAGTTTCAACAATCAAATCGGCACCGCGCTCCTTGGTAAACTGACGAACGATCGGTTCCCACTCTGGCGCAGTCTTGTAATTAATTACAAAGTCAGCACCTAGTTGCTGAGAGCGCTTGAGCTTGTCATCACTGCTAGAGGTAACGATCGCCTTTGCACCTCGTGCTTTAGCAAACTGTAGGGCAAAAAGCGATACACCGCCTGTACCGTGCAGCAAAACTGTTTCACCTGCCTGCAAATTGCCATATTTCAAAGCATTCCAGGCAGTGAGTGCGGCGATCGGTAAGGTTGACGCTTCAATTAGCGAGAGGTTGGTTGGAATGTGAATCAGTTGGGTTGTTTGAAACGATCTGTATTGTGAGAGTTGCCCTGGAACGCTACCTAAACCTGGCCGAGTCGAGTAATCTGTTTTCTCCGGAGTCGGTTTACCATCAAACCAATTGGGAACAAAAGTTGTTGCCACGTTGTCGCCTACTTTAAATGCTGTCACTCCTGACCCAACCTGTTCTACAACTCCTGCACCGTCACAAACTGGAATGTAAGGCAAAGGCAGATTGGGATTGAGTAATCCTTTGACAACGAGCAAATCGACAGAGTTGAGAGAAACTGCTGCCAGTTTGACCAATACCTCATCTTTAGCTGGAGTCGGGTGGGGTTGCTCGATAAATTCAAGCCGCTCGATACCCAAACCGTTACGTAGTGCGATCGCTTTCATAGAGTTACCTAAATGCTTTAAATCGATCATGCACTTGCTTCAGGTGACTTGTCCAAGACCTATTTTGAGCTAAACTGATACTCAATCGGTATCACCGGAAATGCTGAGCGATTGACTATGGAACTGCGGCAACTCAAGTATTTTGTGACTGTGGCAGAAGAACTGAACTTTAGACGGGCAGCAGAACGCTTGTTTATGGAGCAACCGCCCCTCAGCCGTCAGATTCGCCAGCTAGAAGATGAGCTGAGTGTAAAACTATTTCATCGTAGTACGCGGGGTGTCACGCTAACGAGAGCAGGGCAAGTTTTTTTAGATGAAGCGAGACTGACGCTTGCCCAAGCAGAACGAGCCGTAATGGCTGCTCGACAAGCAGATGAAGCAAAGAAATTGACGATTGGGTTTTCCATTTGTACCTTTAACCGCGTATTCCTAGATATCATTCAAGCGTTTCGTCAGCAGTTTCCTAATGCGGTGGTGACGCTGACTGAGATGGCATCAGCAGCGCAGATTCAAGCACTTCTTAATAACGTCATTGACATTGGCTTTGTTGATGCTCCGGTTAGTCATGCCGATTTACTGACGCTAACGCTCCTGAGTGAGCCATTTGTGGTGGCTTTGCCGCCTCATCACCCTTTGGTTGAGCAAGAACAAATTGAGTTGCGATCGCTTGCCAATGAACCCTTTGTGCTATGTCCCCAAGCTGTTAAGCCGGATTTGTACTTGCAAATTATGCAGCTTTGCCAGAACGCTGGTTTTCAACCGAAAGTCGTGCAGGAGGCAAGTCCACCAGAGGTGCTGCTCGGTTTTGTAGCATCCGGGATGGGAGTTGCTTTAGTGGCAGCAGGGGCTGAACTTCGCCATACAGCAGGAGTCATTTATCGCTCTCTAGCGACTGAATCGCTCATCTTAGAAATTGCAGCCGCTTGGCGGAAACAATCAAATTCTAAAGTGTTGAATGATTTTTTGAGTTTGTTGGAGCAGATCCACAGTATCGAAGCTGCATAACGCAAATGAAAGCCCTGCACCTTCCTGGCTGCGATCGCAGCTATTTCTTGTCGGCTTATGCTGCCTTGACTGGCAATTTTAAATGCTGTATCTAGGTTAGGAGCGTGTTGATAATTTGCTCTCCTAGATTAAGTGAAGTGATAGAGAATAAATTTCTCACTCATGGCAGGCAATTTCCTGACGCTACTAGCACTACTAGGTTTAGCATAGGTATTGGGACGTAGCCAAGATGCCTTGAAAAAATGAATCTTGGCGGGAGTAAGGTTACGGAGGCATATATGGCTGTGAAGTTGCGCCGACCGATTTTAATGGGTGGAATTGGTTTATCATTTGGACTCTGGATATTACAGAGTTTGCATCACTCAATAGCTCAGTTGGGTTTTGGGGTATTTGGTGCGATCGCTCTCGGCACCGGATTTTGGTTATTTCGTCCGGGTATCAAAAATGTTATACCAGCAGATGACTCACCACTAGATCGGGCAACAGTGGAAAAAGCGATCGCAGTGGCAGAAGGTGCAATTAGCCAACTGGTAGTAGAAGCACAAAACCATCCAGCTAACTTGGCATTACAGCAACGGCTGGCTCAGCTAACAGTCGAATTAAACCGCCAAGAAATTCATCTAAGTGTCACTGGTGGTAAGGCAGTAGGTAAAACTACTTTAATTAAGGTTTTATCAGGCTGGACAGCAGAAATTCAGCCTCCTCTACACTGGAAGGAAACACCAGCTTTATTTGCAATAGATACCAGTAACACTTCAGAAATGGCAAGTGCGCTCGCTTCTGACTTAGTGCTATTTGTAACGAATGGCGATTTAACTGACTCAGAGTTTCAAACCTTGCAGTATCTAGCCGCAGCAAATCAGCGTTTGGTGCTAGTTTTTAATCAGCAAGACCAGTATTTACCAGAAGAACGAGCCATAGTGTTACATACTCTACAACAGAGAATGTCAACAATAGGAGCAGAAAACGTTGTAGTAGGCGTTGCCACATCTCCTAACCCCATTAAAGTACGCCAACATCAGCCAGATGGTTTTGTACAGGAGTGGCTAGAATCATCAGCTCCACAGACAAAACTGCTAACTGACTACCTGACTCAAATTATTGCACAAGAAAGCCAACAGCTAGTGTGGGCAACAACCAAGCGGAAAGCCGTAGCGCTCAAACAAGAAGCAAAAACGGTATTGAATGGAGTCAGACGCGATCGCACTCTACCAATCATCGAACAATACCAGTGGATTGCCGCCGCCGCCGCCTTTGCTAACCCAGTACCAGCCCTGGATCTACTAGCAACAGCCGCAGTTAATGCCCAACTAGTAACGGAACTGGGTGCTATCTACCAACAAAAGTTTTCACTACAACAGGCGCAAGCAATAGCTGCGACAATGGGCAACCTGATGCTAAAGCTAGGTTTAGTGGAACTTTCGACTCAAACAATTAGCAGCTTCCTGAAAAGCAACGCCATCACCTTTGTGGCTGGAGGAGCATTGCAGGGAGTCAGTGCTGCCTATCTAACACGATTAGCAGGTATGAGCCTAATTGAGTACCTCCAACAAGATACTACAACAGACGAAACTCAACGTCCTCTAAATCTCGACCAATTGAAGCAGACAATTCAAAAAACTTTTCAACAAAATCAACAAGTAGCTTTCCTACAGTCTTTCGTTAACACCATCTCGCAAAAGCTAATCCCTAAAATGTCATAGTCCCAATCTAAATATTTGACTTGCAACTTGCGACTTGGTACAGCCCCACCCAGATTAAGTTTGGATGGGGTATTTGCTTTGTCCCTGCTTCAGAAACGCTAAATCTCAGCTACTGCTCGCTCAATCAAACGACGAGCTAAAGTCTGAGTACCAGTGTGTTCGTAATAATTAGTTGTTACATCCAAGAACGCTCCTAGATAGTCCAACTTATCGTCCGCAACTTCAACAAACCGTTGCAGGTTGTTAGCAACTTTTTCTGGAGTTAAATCCTTAGATGTCACCAACCCACTCATCCAACCTTTAACTGAGTCAAAGCTCTCATTAATAAAGTTCAGCTTACCTGCGGAGTTACCACCCGGAATAGCTTCATTCATTTGTTGAAAAGTCGAGTTCTTCTCTAACTCCTGTGGACTTGTCTTTGCCAGAGCTGATTGCGCTTTTAGGATAAAATCGGGACCAAGGGGAATTAAGCCATCTACGCAAACCAGGGCAACCATCCGCATCAACGACTCCCCACTATATTCACCCAAAGACTTGACAAAATCGCCAATACTATCACCCGGAATGCCATTGATACTACAAAATGCCACTAATTCGGCAACTAGTTTCAAAGACAGATCGATTGTTTGTGCTTTATCAGCTTTGGGGGTAACGCGGTTTAAAAAACCCAGTAGAGGAATTTTCTCACCCACTTTGTTCGCCAAAGCTGCTGTACCAAGAGCGCGATCGGTACTATCAACCGTTTGGTAAAGCCACATACCCCGTTGGTAGCCTTGGGAGCGATCGTTGTAGAGATAAATCGCTCGTTCACCAATTTGCTGAATTAAGTCTTCGTCAGTTTCACCAGTGACAGTCCGAATCGTGTTGTCAAAGCCTACTACGTTTTGCCACTCACCAGGAACAACAAAGTCGAGCGATCGCAGCATCGAAATCGTCAAGTTGTTGGTTGGCAGTTCATTCACCAATGTTTGAATTGGTTTGCTCACAATAGCCCCCTTAAAAGTATCAAGTGTGAAGTATCAACGACAATCAGCCTTTGAGTTGAGCTAAGCCATTAAGGTTAAATTTTCCCAGCCAAGCAACGCGATCGCTATCGGTAAAGGCAGGATCGCGAGAAAGTACTTTGACTTGGTAGCGATTGTTAACAAGAATACTCGTTGCTGTTTTTCCCTGGTTGACTGCTGGATATCCAGCAATTTGTAGAGTACTATCCTTGTACTTATTTGCTGCTACAGGATTGCCAGCAACATCAGAGATCGAGAGCATTGCCACATCAGTACCTTGTTTCTTTAACTTCGCCTCGGCAAAGCCTCGCTTTTCCTGGGTGTAGACTCGCTCATAACCTGCTTGAGCTGTAGGGAAAAATTTGTTGAAACTACCGCCCGTTACAGGCTTGCCAGCAACTTCCCGCTCTTTGACTGGCGTTATGACTTTATCTTTTCTTTGGGTGCTGTCTTGCTGTGCCTGATCCCAACGAGAAGGAGCGGCTGCGGTATCACAAGATGATACTAAAAGCAAAATAGATAGCAGTAAAGCAACAAAAGTTTTACGTCCACCAGGGAAAATCATTGTCTTCTCCTAATTCGAGCTGTTATGTATCTAGTGTGCCTGCTTTTTTTCCTACTCTCCTCCATCCTTGTAAGCAATTACGGCATAGAAAGGATCGCCACCACCAGCACCCAACCACTGGAGAAAATTGGGAGCATTCGACTGACGAGCGATCGCTTTTGGGGGACTAAATCCTGGTACTGACTCGAAGTAACTTTTGACTAACTCAACCCGACTAGCTTCAGATCCCTCCCGCCATGCCTCAATTGCTTTTTGATAAAACATGCGATTTGAGAAGCTAAAAATTGCTACTCCTCCTGGTTTGAGGATGCGGTAGATCTCAGCAAATATGGCTTCAGGATACTGTAAATACTGAACTGACACGGTGTTGAGAACGGCATCAAAATCTTCATCTTTCAAAGGCAGTTGAGGATCTTGATTCAGGTTCTGCACAAAATAACTATCCAACTGGGGGTTACGTGCTAGTTCCTCAGCATTTAATCCATGCCCTTCAACATGCGCAAATTTTATTTCTTCTGGTAGATGCGAAACCCAACTGCTCATCATGTCAAAAATCCGCGTATTGGGTTGCAGCAGTTGGCGATACAAATCTGTTAGCTGTTGGATAAAACCTTCATCCACATGGGTAACAAAACGTGGATCGGTATAAAACAGGCGATCGTCAGAGGCATCTAACTTTAGGCGTTGATTTGGTCGGAGCGGCATGAGTACTGGTATGGTGTCTTTACCCTTACTAGTTTAGAAACATAAACTTATCCTTTTTGGCAAAGACTTTGCACTTGCATAAAACAAAGTAACTGAGCTAAGATAATACGTATGCGAAATAATTTAGGCATCCGGGCAAGTGGAAATGCAAATAACTTCTGTTCCGTCTGAGCAAAAGCTAGTCAAGCCACATCGCCAAATTTTGGCACCCTATAGCGTCGGTTATCGGATCAAGCTACTTTCTCAACTAACGACTCGTAAGTTACAAGATCTAATGGAGCCGTTTGGCTTAACTCCCTTTCACTGGCTAGTGCTGTGCTGTTTGTGGGAAGAAGATGGTTTACCCACCTGTAGTATTGGTGAAAAACTCCAACAAGTAGGAGGCACAATTACAGGTGTACTCGATCGGATGGAAGAACGAGGGTTGGTGCGCCGTGAGCGAGACGTTGAAGATCGTCGTATTTGGCGAATTTGGCTGACAGCAGAAGGCAAGAAACTAGAAGCTGTGTTACCCCCACTTGCAATGGAACTCCGAGAGCAACTCTTAGAAGGAATTTCTCTACAAGATCGGGACAAACTCTCTCAACTGGTAGATCAAATGATTATTAACATGTCCTAACCATCCCAGTTTTATCGCTAGAAGATATTTCTTCTGGTTGTTGCTTCCTCTGGTTGAGATTTGTAACATTATACTAAGTGTACTAAACAATAAACTGCTGATATAAATATTGGAAGATAGTAAGGGTGCTAAATAAAAGTCAACTAACTAAACAATTCGTTGTGTGACACAAACACTGAGAGGAAAAATTATGGAAAGCCAAAGCAATAACTCAAACGGAAAAGCCGCCGCAGTATTGGACGAAGAACTAGTCTTAGTGACTCAAAATGGCAAAAATGTCCATCCAGAAGCAGCCACCGTAACTCCAGAAGTAGAGGAGCGAAAAGTACCTGTAGCAGAACCTGATAATGATTCCAAGCAAGAACCAACACCACCGTCAGAAAAAGAGAAGTCGGCTGCACCCAAGCAAAAGAAACGTCGGGTGATAATATTGGCTGCTTTAGGAGTAGTAGCTGTAGTTGGAGGTGTCTTCGGTTTCCGTTGGTGGCAGTACGGTTCTACTCATGAAACGACAGACGACGCTTATGTAACTACTAACGTTCACCCAGTTAGCAGTCGGATCAACGGTACGGTATCTAATGTATTAGTAAAAGATAACCAGCAAGTAGAGCCTGGTCAATTGTTGGTAACGCTAGATCCGCGCGACTATCAAGTGCAAGTGCAGCAAGCTCAAGCGTCGTTGGAAGCAGCTCAAAGGCAGGCAAATGCAGCACTATCTAGTGTGAATTTGGCATCAGGGAATGCTTCAGGCAACACGCAACAGGCACAGGGAAACGTCTCAGTTGCCAGTGCATCGATCTCAACTGCCATTGCCGCAGTTAATGCAGCAAGAGCGGGAGTCCCAGCAGCGATCGCTCAAGTAGCTCAGGCTGATGCTAATTTACAAAGATCGCAGGCAGACTATAACCGTTATTCCACTTTGTATCAGCAAGGAGCGATACCAAGGCAGCAGTTAGACACTGCCAAAGCCACTTACCAAGTGAACCTCGCCCAGAAAAATTCAGCTATCCAGGCAGTAGCCCAAGCTCAAGCAAATCTGGCTCAAGCTCAAGAGAATGTAGTGAAAGCCCAAGCTCAGCTAGCAGCATCAAAAGGCAGTTTGCAACAAGCTCAAGCTACCACAAATCAAACTAAGATTAACCAAAGTCAGTATCAAGCTGCTCAAGCAGCGATCGCTCAGTCGCAAGCTAGTTTAAAAAATGCCCAATTACAACTTTCCTACACCAACATTTACGCTCCTAGTGCAGGGCGAGTGGGTAATAAAACTGTACAAGTTGGGGCAAGGGAGCAACCAGGTACTCCGATGATGTCAATTACAGAGAATGGTGACTGGGTAGTTGCTAACTTTAAAGAGACTCAGTTAGAAAGAATTCATCCAGGACAACAGGTGGAAGTGACGATTGATGCTTTCCCCCATCATCCCTTTATCGGGCGTGTTGATAGTTTTTCCCCAGGTTCAGGAGCAACCTTCGCCCTCCTGCCTTCGGATAATGCGACTGGCAACTTCACCAAAATTGTGCAACGGATTCCAGTCAAAATCCTCTTCGATCCAAATAGCGTCCGGGGATATGAGTCACGGATTGCACCAGGAATGTCAGTTGAAGTGAGTGTAGATTTGAAGTAATGGCTTTCTCAGCTCTAAGTTCTAGAAACTACCGCCTATTTTTTGGCGGACAAGGTATCTCGTTAATTGGTACCTGGATGACACAACTGGCAACAGTTTGGCTAGTTTATCAGTTAACAGATTCAGCTTGGTGGCTAGGAGTGGTTGGGTTCACCAGTCAAATTCCTAGTTTTGTTCTCGCTCCTATTGGTGGCGCACTTGTCGATCGATGGAATACCCACCGGATTTTAGTTATTACTCAAACCTTGGCAATGATCCAGTCGTTAGCTCTGGCGACTCTGGCACTAACTCATACAATCGCTTTGTGGCAAATTATCTGCTTGAGCTTATTCCAGGGTTTAATTAATGCCTTGGATGCCCCAGCTAGACAGACGTTTGTTAGAGAAATGGTCGATCGCAAAGAAGATTTATCAAGTGCGATCGCGCTGAATTCATCTCTTTTCAATGGAGGGAGATTAATTGGTCCTGCGATCGCGGGGTTAGTAATTGCTAGAGTTGGAGCTGGCTACTGTTTTCTGATTGATGGCATCAGCTATGTTGCTGTAATTGCCGCGTTACTCGCTATGAAGATCAAGCCCAAGAAAATAGCTGTGCAGAGCAATCCTTGGCAGAGAGTGAAAGAAGGATTCAGCTATGCTTTTAACTTCTCGCCAATTCGCTCAATTTTATTATTACTAGCATTGTTTAGTTTAACAGCAGTACCTTATATGACCCTAGTGCCAATTTTTGCTACTAAGGTTTTACACGGTAGTGCCCATACCCTCGGTTTTCTGATGGCAGCTTCGGGAATCGGTGCTCTTAGCGGTGGGCTTTATCTCAGTACTCGACGAACTGTAATCGGTTTAGGCAGAATCATTGCTTTTGCCCCAGCAGTCTGTGGCATGGGAATTGTTGTATTTGCTTTATCCCAGGTTCTGTGGCTTTCTTTACTCATGTCACTAATAATTGGCTTGGGTTCAATTCTGGCAGTTGCCTCTAGTAACACCGTCATTCAAACAATTGTTGAGGATGATAAACGCGGACGAGTGATGAGCTTGTTTACGATGGCATTGCTAGGGATGGCACCCTTTGGTAACTTAATAGCTGGTAGCTTGGCGAGTAAAATTGGCGCTCCAACCACATTAATTATTGGTGGTATATGTTGTATTTTGGGTTCATTGCTGTTCACCAGACAGCTACCTACCATTAGGCGTTTAGTTAGACCGATTTATACCCAAGCGGGAATTATATCTGCGGCAAATTCATAGTTTAGTTTAAGTTCATACAATAGACAAATCCTTTCTCTTAAAACCTCCGTCAGAACTGGAGCAATCGTGTGGCTAATCCAAGTGCAGCAAATCAAGGTCGAAATCCTACCCAATCACCCTCTGACAAGGTACCTCTAAAAACCTGGATTGGGATTTTTGGTGCGATGTTGGGTGCTTTTATGGCAGTACTCGACATTCAGATTACCAACTCCTCACTCCAACAGATTGATGGCGCTTTGGGTGCTACTCAAGAAGAAGGTTCTTGGATCTCAACTGCTTACCTGGTAGCGGAGATTGTGGTTATCCCTTTAACTGGTTGGTTATCACAAGTATTCTCTGTACGGTGGTACCTGGTAGTTAATTCCATCCTATTTCTGTTCTTTTCGATCTGCTGCGCCCAAGCCTGGGATCTTGGTTCAATGATTGTGTTCCGCGCTGGACAAGGATTTACTGGCGGCATACTGATCCCCATGTCTTTTACAATTGTGTTGACAAACTTACCACCAGTCAAACAACCAGTCGGCTTAGCACTGTTTTCGATTACAGCTACTTTTGCCCCTTCAATCGGTCCCACAATTGGGGGATGGCTGACAGATAATTTCGGCTGGGAGTATAACTTCTACCTAAACATAGTTCCAGGAATATTATTGATTGCCATAGTTTTATACGCCATTCCTGCTCAACCACTGCATCTAGAAAGACTGAAGCAAGGAGACTGGTGGGGTATACTATCTATGGCGCTGGGATTGGGGTCTTTAGAAGTTGTCCTAGAGCAAGGGCAGCAAGATGACTGGTTTGGTTCCAAGCTAATTATGCGCTTAGCCATAGTTGCTGCAATCTTTATTACCCTTTTCCTCTGGATTGAACTTACCCGTAAGAAACCTTTTATCAATCTGCGCTTGTTGGTGCGTCGCAACTTTGGCATTGGTAGTATAGCTGGACTAGCACTCGGATTAGGGCTATACGGTTCGGTGTACATTTTGCCGTTGTATCTCGGTCAGATTAAAAATTACAGCCCCTTTCAAATTGGCGAAGTGATCATGTGGTCTGGGCTACCGCAACTGTTCTTGATCCCTTTAGTACCTAAACTGATGCAGCGCTTTGATGTTCGTTGGTTGGCGGCAGTAGGGTTTAGTTTATTTGCCGTGAGCTGTTTTATGAACTCCAACATGACTCACGATACAGGTATCCAAGAATTACGTTGGTCGCAGCTTGTACGAGCTTTTGGACAACCGTTGATGATCTTGCCCTTAACATCTATCGCCACAGCAAATATTGAAAAGGAACAGGCTGGTTCTGCCTCTGGTTTGTTTAACATGATGCGTAACCTTGGCGGCTCAATGGGAATTGCCGCTCTGTCAACTCTGCTAACCAGACGAGAGCAATTCCACTCTCAACGGCTAGGAGATGCGATTAATCTATATAGCCCTCAAACTCAGCAGCGAATCAATCAGCTAACTCAGTTTTTCACCAGTCGGGGAGCAGATGCGAGTACTGCCCACAACGAAGCAATTAAATCTATTAGTAACGTAATCCGTCGCGAAGCTTATGTAATGGCATACAACGATTGTTTTTACTTTATTGGTATAGCTCTGCTAGTTTGTGGCATTGCCCTACTATTCTGTAAAAAGGCAAAGGCAGGTGCTAGTGCTGCGGCTCATTAGTTAACTAGGCGATCGCATCCACCAGCTACTTGGTTAAGCCTTATTCCACCAAAATAAGTCAGTCTTTGCAAAACATTTTACAAAAATGCCCCAGTATTAAGATAAACACTGAGGCACATTTGTGTCACTGGCTTAGAGTAGAATAGTACTCAGACAGCCAACTCAACCTTTGGTTAAGCGAACATGTTCTAGAATTTGTTGCTTACGTTGTTCGGAGTTCGACGATAATTTAGCAAAATCGAATGTACTCCGAGACAAATGTTCCATGATTCGCTTCTGACGGTCAGATTGTGTTGCCATGATTAACTAAATTGACTCAAAATTACCCGTCTCTCTTATTGTAAAGAAAAGTATTGCTCAGTAGCAGCACCATAATAGGTAAGTTTTGCACTGCCTAGACTTACAAGTAATTATTAGCACGCTATGTATGGGCTTGGCGATCGCGCGATTGTACCTTACCGATTTTTTGCTTTCCTAAGCTGGAAGCCACAATAAATTAAAAGGCAGTCCGCAGTACTTTTTCTCCCTGTTGGTAAATCTCACGCGCATAATCAGTCCAAACTCCTTGCCCCCAGTAACGAAAACAGCTAGTTTGAAGCAAGAGGTTGTGTAATAGAGCGCTACGGTAGCGAGATTGTTGAGTTAGTGGTTCGGTAAAATGATTGCTTGCTAAACTCACGTTATTAGACTCAGATAAAAGCAAGGGATCGACTTTTTCATGAAATAAAGCACTAAGCTGGTTCATCGGATTCAAAACATTTTCATATCCTTTTACCCAACTCAAATGATTAGTCCAAGAAGCTCCATCAATGTGAAAATTAGGGTTAATCTGTTTTAACTGTTCAATCGCATTCGTAACTGCCTCAGCTCCATCATTATTTGCTGAAAGCTCCCAAATTTGGTGTTGCCCAACTGCCTGACAAGTCGGATAGTCATCGGGTGTGCAACCAGCAGCTTCAATCAATTCTAAATATTCTGTACCTGTCAATCCGACTGTGCTAGTTCCATCCGGCGATACTTGGTTCCACACTTGATGGAAAGCGCTAGGAAACTCATTCATCATCACACCGCCATTTTCACCATCTCCAATTTGGGTGACTAAAGGTGGTACTAAAACCTGACCTAGTTTTTGCGGTGAACGTGTCTTTGCTTCATAATAAGGTTGCATCTGACCGACAAGTTTAGTATCTGAACCTTGAGTTTTAATTAAAGCTGTAATACTCAATGTTTCCCCAGCAGAATTGCGGGCTACCAAACGGTGGGGTAAATGTTGAAATTGTAAGGGTTGACCAGTTAAAGTTTCAACTGAATGTTCTTGTACTAATAGCCAACGATAACCACATTCTTTCAATGCTTTGACAAACTCAAACAAAGTATCAGGATGGTTGGGTAAATTCATCTCTGGAGGAGAAAACCCTTTAACGCGAGCTAACGCTTCCCATCCAAAAACTGCCGCGAAGTGATGCTGCCAAGCTTGAATGTGTAGTTTGATGTCTGGAATCGGGGTGGAAGGAACGACGGCATGGCTCCACATAGTGCCTAGCCATTCAACGTAAGGCTGATAAGTCGGATCTGTGGTAATTCGCTTCAGGTTTTCTATAATATCTGTGCGTCCCATTTGCTCCAACCCCCAAAGAAGATTGCCAGAATAATCCAGCATGATGCGAGGATTTTTACCTTGGTTGACTAGTTCCACAATGAAATCTGCCATCCGGCTGTAGCAGTGGGCAAAAGGAGCCGCATTATGGTTGTCTCCTTCTTGGGGATGCTCAAACATGTACTGGAGGTTACTAATTAGTTCACCTCCAATGCCTGCCGGGATAGTAGGCTGGTGCATGTGTAGAGCGATCGCACAAGCAGCAGTCACCTTCTCTATCTGAATGTTTGTGGTAGGTAAAAATATTGGTTCGCGATGTTGAACAGTAGCAAGCACCTCTTTTTCCCAACCAGAAATATTGGGTAAGCCGTCAATGGATGCAGACAAAGTGGGTAGACGTAATTGTGAGGAAGGCATGATAGAAACTTTTTCACAGTAGATGCATCTAAGCTATCAGAAGGGAAGAAGCACTTTCACAGAATTTGAGACGCAAGTAGAAGAAACGGTGAGGCTGGAATTCCACATTTGTGTCACCCTGGTGGGAGAAAATGAATATCTGCTGCGGACAGAAAAAGTCGTGCCGGGAGTACACTTGGCACAAGAAAAAGCGATCTTGCCTCTAGAGGATTGGTTAAGTCAAGCAGAGCAACTGTTATCAAGGGAGCAAACAAAATTAGATAATTCGCTCAACCTTGTTTTGGGCAAGCAGTTGTATCATGCTGTGTTTCAAGGCACGTTAAGGGAAAGCTGGAGTCAGGCGCAAGCAATTGCTCAAAAGCAACAAGAAGTATTACGGCTGCGCTTGGGAATCACAGGTAGACTAGCAGAACTCCCTTGGGAAATAATGCATACAGGCGATCGCTATCTCATCACTGACCCTTGTATAACATTTTCTCGCTACCGAGCTGATATCAAATCACGATTAAATCAGGACATAACCGTACCAGAGTCAGCAGGTTTGAAAGTCTTGATGGCAACAGCAGTGCCTACGGATCAAACCAATCTTACCCTCGAACCACTAGTAGACTTGCAATTTACTATCCTTAATCAGCCAGAGCCGCAGCAATTGACACTGGCATTACAGGGAGGATATCAGATATTACATTATGTTGGTCACCGTCTCTACCTAGTTATTCGTAAAACAGGTTCGTCAGTAACACTAAACCAAGGTGAGCTGGCGGAATTATTTGTTAAAGATGAAGTGCAAATGGCGGTGCTTAATTCCACCGATGCATTCGACAGATGTGGCAACTTGACGCAGAGCTTGTTGCAGCGTGGCATTGAGTGTGTATTAACTGTGGAAACACCCCTTAGCGATCGCATCTCACTGACCTTGACACAATTGTTTTACCGCTACCTTAGTCAAGGATATCCTGTGGATCTCAGTCTCAGTTGCGCTCGATTAGGATTAATTTCTGCCTATGGTGCTGACGATTTATCTTGGGCTTTGCCCATCCTTTATCTACAACCGGAATTTGACGGTTATCTAGAGGCAGCAGCAGTGGACTTGCTAGAGGAATGGAATGAGTTTGATGAAGAGGAAGATATCTTCTACGAGCAAGATGCCGCTCTAGTTTCAGAACTATTTTGTCAGCTAGCTGCTCCACCAGCCTGCGCTTCCCCATCAGAATTAATCCCAATTGCGCCTCAAGCGACGAAAAACGACTTAGGAGGCTGCGAACAACCCCCTATCAAGTCTTTTATTGCCTGGATAGTGTCAGGCGTGGTGGCAATGAGTGCGATCGCACTTCTAGTAGCTTTGTGTTTTTCCTGGAAACCAGCTTCAAGGACTTTTAGCATTCCTGCTGAGTCAGTTTGGCATCAAATCAAAGATGGCTATTTTCTCAAACATCCGAGCGATCGCCATTGAACTTGAAGATAAGAGCGACAGCCACTTCCATACTTTGCTACAGGTTGCATGAAAGGTAATCAAAATTATGATTCTCTGTAAGTGGGAAAATCAGTATAACCTTCTTTGTCAAATGAGTACCAAATACTCTGCTCAGGCGGTGGATTTAAAGGCCAACTATGAGCAAAACGCTCGGTTAAATCTGGATTGCTAATTAAAGGTCGTCCAAAAGCAATTAAGTCAGCACTACCATCCTTAATTGCTGCTTCAGCAGTTTCCTGCGTATAGCCACAGTTACCCATAAGTGGACCTTTAAACACCCGACGAAATTCAGCCAATGTCATCGGATCTCCTAACTCGTGAAAGCCAAATCCTAAGCCATCTATCAAATGGAGATAAGATAGACCATAAGTATTCAAATGCTCGGCGGCGTAAAGAAAGGTTTCGCGATAATCCGGCGAACCCATATCATTATAATTGCCGTTGGGAGACAGCCGAGCTGCAACTTGGTTAGCAGGAAATACAGTCAAGATCGCCTCAACAATCTCTTGGAGGAAACGATAGCGATTCTCCAAGCTACCACCATACCGATCTGTCCGATGGTTACTCTTAGATTGGAGAAATTGATCGATCAAATAACCATTTGCCGAATGAATTTCAACCCCATCAAAACCAGCATCTTTAGCGCGAACAGCAGCTTGACGATAATCCTCCACTACCTTACTCACCTCATCCGTCTCTAAAGCTCTAGGAGTTTCATAAGGTTGTTTGCCGTTAGGAGTGTGAATCGAATCGGCATTAATCTTAATGGCAGAAGCGGAAACAGGCAGTTGACCGTTTTCTTGAAAATCACTGTGAGAAGCTCGTCCACAGTGCCACAGTTGAAGAAAAATTGGCGTTCCCTTCGCATGTACTGCCTCCACTACCTGCTTCCAGGCTTCAGTTTGTTCGTCTGAGTAAATCCCAGGAGAATTCTGCCAACCAATTGCCTGCTTTGAGATTACAGTAGCTTCCGTAATCACCAAACCTACCCCAGCCCGTTGAGCGTAATACTCAGCCACTAGAGCGTTGGGTATGCGTTCTTCGCCTGAGCGAGAGCGAGTCATCGGAGCCATAGCAATTCGGTTTTTTAGCTTCAAATCTCCCAAATCAAAAGGGCTAAGCAGGGTTGCAGACACCGTTTGAGTAGTCATTTGTTTGTTGTCTCCAAAAGCAATTAAATATCTTGGCGTGAAGGCTTACTCACCTTGCTCATTGTCTGGTAAGTCGGGACATCAAGTAGCAAGGAGATGCTGGTTGAAACGCTGCTACTGATTGAGGAATATAGAATTTACAAAACTATACATCAGAATGCCACTATTTGGCAAATTGGACTCCTGCCGAGATATGTGTAAAATCCGACACAGTAGTCAATTAAGCACACCAGAAATGGAGCTAACCCCTGCCGCAGCCAGGTAACTTGTGGATAGACAATTATGAGGGCAAAAGAAAAAGGAATGATTACGCGGACATTTTAAAGTTTCCTCGCGTACTGCTTTACAAGCACGTATTTTCGTTCTCCTCTCCCGAAAAATCCAAAATATTATCGGTTGATTTTTGCAGCTTGATGAGCTGGGCTTAATCTTGACACGCTTTCTAGGTTATTGAGACATTCTGGCACCATGCGGAATGTGTAAAATAATTACGTCTCCGTCATGAACTATGTGCAATATCAGATAGTTGCCGAAAGGAACTTTTCGGACATTTTCACCGTATTCAGGCGCTAACGGATAGCCTTGCGGCACGTTGGTGATTCGATGACAACGCTTCCTAATCTCCTGAACAAAGGAAATCGCGCGCTGAGGGTTATCTGCTGCAATGTAGTCCGCAATGCCTTCAAGGTCATCTTCAGCTTGCGCCGTAAAAATACAGGACATGAAGGTTACATGAGATCCTGATATTTTTTCTCAAGGCGGCTCAACACGTCCTCGGCTGGCTTTATGCGTCCTGCCTTGAGGTCCGCAAGCCCTTGCCGTACCCCTAACATAATGCTTTCCACTTCCTGCTGCTGTAATTGGCGCTTGTGCTTCCAGTCACGGATAGCATCGCGGAAGACTTCGCTGCTGGAAGCATAATCCCCCGATTCTACGGCATCCCTGATGATACCTGCCATTTCTGCTGGCAAGGCAACCGTCATCCGTTCGATCTGTGTCATAAAACCATCTCCTGAGATTTTGACTATCGTAACACATATTCATACTTATTCATACTTTATTTAGTTGAGTCGAAAACTTATTTCGCTGCGTTCAAGGATTTTGCGATGCACAAGGAGCAGATCCTAACTAAACAATATGGCAAGTGCGGCACCGCCAAGGGCTGTAAACGTAAAGACCATTCCCGAAATCCGGAACCGGAAATTCTCGACTGGCTGCGATACACCCCAGGCATGAAGTAGCCGACCAACGATCAGGCAAAGACACAAGACATGCAATACAAGTGTCAGTGTTCCTCGCAGTTCTGCCATCATTAGCAACAGTAGGGTGAAGGGAACATATTCAGCAAAATTGGCGTGTACACGCACCCGGCGCTCTAAATCGGGCATACCTCCGCTTCCCAAAGCTACTTTGTGCTGTCCGCGACCTCGGATTACATTGGCTGAGAGCAGGATGAAAAGTAGAGCAAGCGCTGCTGCGTATGAAGGGACGATGTGCAGTATCATAATCTCTAAAAGGTAGTCGTGAATATTAATGTTCATGCTTGTTATGAAGCATTAAGGGGTTCTTTGTACAACCCCTTCTTCCAATCAGCACAATTGTTTTACTCCATTATGAGGCTTGTTCAATGGCTTCCTTACGTTCTAAAATTGCTCGCACTTCCGCTTCATGGGCGCGGCTCCAATTTGCTAACGCATCAATGACTGGAGCAAGCGTTTGACCAAAGGATGAAAGGCGATACTCAACCTTTAAAGGCATAACAGGATACATTGTTCGAGTCACTAAACCATCCGCCTCTAGCTCTCGCAACTGTTGAGCCAACATTTTGTCGGTAATGTCTGGCATCTCACGCTTAAAGTCGCTGTAGCGCAAGACTGCGTAACGGTGCAACTTCCATAAAATTCGTGGTTTCCATTTTCCAGACATCAGCGCCAGCCCTGCATCGACTGGGCAGGTTGTGTATCGTTCTCTAACTGACATATTTACTTTCCTTTTGGATAGTATATACCTAAAAAGTGCATATTGACCTCAAGATAGTGATTCCATACACTGATGTCAAGGGTTCCAGAACCTGCTCTTATACACAAAAGGTACACAATCATGCCAATTCTGAATGTCAAACTCAGTGCTAACCCGTCGCCTGAGTTAACTAAAACAGTCGCCACAACGATTGTCGATCTCACAGCTCAAATCTTGCACAAAAAGCCAACACTCACCGCGATCGCCATCGACTATGTTGATCCGCAAAACTGGATTGTTGGGGGAACAACACTTGCTCAACAGCAGAAGTCCAGTTTCTATCTCGACATCAAGATTGTGGATGGAACCAACACTAAAGGGGAAAAAGCCCAGTACGTTGCTGAGGTTTTTGCCGCAATGGAAAGATTACTGGGCAACTTGCACTCAGAAAGTT
>JAABUQ010005590.1_pt1 | contig 19849 bp, 17 predicted proteins | sample 5560001 | NCBI WGS metagenome assembly JAABUQ01 (sample SAMN10711888, study PRJNA513371) | rock metagenome | isolation source: Antarctica rocks | place: Antarctica: Victoria Land, Finger Mt nord | collected 2015-12-18
AGGCAATCGCCGACCTGAAGGCGGCGGGCTTTGAAGAAGAGCATATCGGAGTCGCCATGCGCGACCGCAATGAGCAGGGAATGCTGGCCGAAGACAGCGGCGTTCACGGCACCCATGCGGGCAGCGGTGCGGCGACCGGCGGCGTGGTCGGCGGCGTTCTAGGGCTTCTGGTCGGCATCGGCGCACTGGCAATTCCAGGCATCGGGCCGGTGATTACGGCGGGCGTTCTGGCGCACGCTATCGGAGCAGGCGCGGCAGGCGTTGCGATTGGGGCGGTTGGCGGCGGGGTAGTCGGGGCCTTGATCGGCCTGGGCATCCCGGAGCATGAAGCCAAGCACTTTGAAACAGGCTTCAATGCCGGCGGAGCACTGGTGACAGTGACTGCCGGGCCGCGCGCGAGCGAGGCGATTGAGATTATGGAGCGCGACGGCGGCGACACAGGCGCTTCGGCGTATCAAAGCCCCGGCGTGGACGAGATGGCAAGCGGCGCTTATACGATGCCCGCGATGAGCGCGCCCGCCATGAGTGCGCCGGGTGCAGGCTATAACGACATTGAAGCCACGCAGGTGATGCCTGCCAGCGCCATTCCCACCGCAAGCAATACGAATTACAACGCCGCTCCGCAGGGCGAGCAAAACGTGGAGATGCACGAGGAAGTGCTCAGCGCCCACACCGACAAGGTGCAAACCGGCGAAGTCACGCTGCGCAAGGAAATCATTACGGAAACCAAGACCATTGACGTGCCTGTACGGCGCGAAGAAGTGGTGATTGAGCGCCACGCAGTTACCGGGCAGGCAGCCGCCAACGCCGACTTCTCCGGGACAGAAGAAGTGCTGCGCGTGCCTGTCATGGAAGAGCAGGTGGTCGTGCAAAAGAACGCCGTCGTCACCGAGGAAATCTCGCTCGGCAAGCGCGAAGTCACCGAAACGCAGCATGTCACCGACACTGTGCGCCGCGAAGAAGCTTATATAGAAAACCCCAACAGCGTGGATGTGCTTGAGCGCGGCGCGGCAGGTGGGGCAAACGACACCCGGACAGCCAAAAGCTAACTCGCCTCTCTAAGGGAAAGATGTCGGCAAGGGCGCATGGGAAACCGTGCGCCCTCGTTTTGTGCCTGCCCCCGGCGTGTTTAACGCAGAGGGCAGTACGGTACAGTAACAGCAAAAGGAGGGTGCAGACATGATTGCTGATAACACGCCCCAAAACGACGAGCGCCGCACTGTTGCCGCTCTGTTCACTGACCCCGCGCAGGCGCGCCTCGCGATCCACGACCTCAAGCAAGCCGGGTTTCGCGGCGAAGACATCGGGCTGGCTCTGCGTGACCGAGATGCGCAGGGGGCTTTGCGAGTGGAGACCGGCACGCAGGCCGCCGCCGATATTGGACAGGATGCGGCCAGCGGCGGCTTGCTGGGCGGGCTGATTGGCTTGCTGGTCGGCTCGGCGGCACTGGCTATTCCCGGCGTCGGGCCGGTCGTGGCGGGCGGCATCTTCGCCAGTATCCTGGGTTCCACTGCCATCGGGGCCGGGCTGGGCGTTGTCGGCGGCGGCGTGATCGGCGCGCTTGTCCATCTGGGGTTGACCGAGCACGAGGCCAATTACTTCGCGTCCGGCTTCCACGAAGGCGGCGTCCTGGTGACCGTGCATCCCGGCGGGCGCGCGAGTGAAGCCGCCGTCATCTTAACGCAGCACGGCGGGGATTTGGGCACAGCCGCAGGCGCACCGGGAAGCTACACCGATTATGGCGACGGCACGCCGCCGCTGAGCGAAGTCGGGGTTCCGCACTAAAGGGCGAGGAAAGCAGAAGCCCTCGGCCCTTCGGAACCTACCCCCCGCCCCTCCCGAAACGGGAAGGGAGTAAGAAGGGCTTTTCTTGTTCCTTTATCCTACTGCGTCGGCATTACAGGAGAGTGGGAGCAGACAGGGAAAACCCCTCTTACTCCCTTCCCGTTTCGGGAGGGGCGGGGGGTAGGTTCCGAAGGGCCGCCGGAATTGCCTGCGGCCCTTGTTGGTTGCCTACTCATCGCTCGCTTCCGGGAGGCGGTCGTAGAAGGCGTGCGGGGAGTGCGTGCGCAAAGCCCAGCCGGAATCGCCATAAGACCAGTGCCACCACTCGCCGATATAGTTGGTTAGGCCAGCCGCTGTGAGTGTTTGAAAGAGAAGATGGCGGTTGGCCTGTGCTTCGGGGGACAGGCCGGGCGTGTCGGAGGGCGCGCTTGTCTCGTCCATGTCAAACGGCGAAGTCATATCAAGCAGCGCGTGGCTTTTGACGTCAATCAAGGTCAAATCTACCGCGCCGCCTGTAGAATGCGGCGGAGGGCAGGCATCATCGGGCGGGGCGGACATGGTATTGGTGATGCGGTGCAGGGTAGCGAGGCCCCACTCCGGGTGGCGGGCGGCAAACTCGGCCTTGAGATGCTCATACATGAAGCGCTGCTGGTGCAAAGGCCGGAAGCCTTCAATCAAAGTGATGTCGGTTCCGTGCGGCAGCGTCTCGGCGGCGTGGGCAAGCATCTCCGCAACGGATTTGCGGACGCGGGGAGTGCGCGGCATATCGGCAAACTTGGGGTGCTTCTCCAGAAAATGAAGGCGGCGGGACAAAGTGCGAGGGTCAACCAAAGGCTCACCGTTGTCAGCGACAGGGACGGCGCGCAAACGGGTCAAAGGTTCGCCAAAAGAGCGGGGCATAGAAAGCAGTCTTTCTCGGAATAAAAGGAACGAGTGCAGGGTTGCTCAGGCAAAGGCGCGCGCGTGCAGCAGGGACAGCAAAACAGCCTGTCCGCCGTGATAAGCGTCATGGGTGACGACATGGCCGAGCAGCCAGCGCGCAGTATAAGTTTTGTTCTCACGGGCGGGATGCACAAGCACTTGATCGGCGCTGTGCAAATTGCCAACCCAAGCGAGTGTCTGCGCACGCACGTGATCTAGCTGGGCATAGTACCACTCTAGAGGCTGGTCGGGAGGCGCAGGCCACTGCACATTGTACTGGTCGGTTTCTTCCGACAGCAAAGCGGCGGCAATTTCGGGGGGACGCACCTGCCCGCCAACGGCTTCATGCAGCCAGTAGCCTTCCACATCGGCGATATGCAGCAGCAAAGCGCCAATGCTCTGTCCGTCCTTGCCTACTTGCCAGGTAACAACTTCGCGCGGCACATCCCCCAACTGCTCGCGCCACTCCTGGGTGGTTTGGGCGAGCAGAGAAAGCAGCAGTCCAATCTCAGCGTCAGCAGAAACAAAGGGTGGCAGGTCAACAGTTTGTATCATGGTTTTGTTTTACAGGGACACGGCGTGGGAAACAGCGGCGAATTGCGCTTGGAGGGCGGGGTAAAGCGCGCGGTAGAGGGGATAAAACTTCTGGTACACGCCGTGGGCGTCAGCTTGCGGCACACAAGTCTCGCGGGTATGGACAACAGCGCGGCAGGCATCGCCAACGCTGGCATAAGCATGGGTTCCGGCCATGGCGAGGATGGCCGCGCCCAGCGCCGGGCCTTCTTCCACAGCCAAAGCGGCGTGCGGATAGCCGGAAACATCGGCGTGGATTTGACGCCACACATCAGACTTCGCGCCGCCGCCGCCCGCGCGCACTTCAGCGATGGGAATGCCCAGCTCGGCAAACAACTGGAACGTGTCGTTGAGGGCATAAGCGACGCCTTCCATGACAGCGCGCGTGAAATGGGCGCGCGTATGCCGCAAAGTGATGCCGAAAAAGACGCCGCGCGCGTCCGGGTCGGGATGGGGGGTACGCTCGCCGGTGAGATAGGGCAAAAAAAGCAGGCCTTCCGCACCGGGGGCGATAGTTTTCGCGCCTTGGGCCATAAGCTCATAGGGATCTACGCCCAAAGTTCGCCCTACCACGCCTTCCGGCTGAAAGAAAGTGTCGCGGAGCCAGCGCAAAGAGCCGCCCGCAGAGAGACAAACGCCCATGACATGCCACGCATTAGGAACAGCATGACAGAAGGTGTGCAGGCGCAAGGAAGGGTCAACAGCCGGGGCGGATGCGTAGGCGAAAACAACGCCGCTGGTGCCAACTGTGCTGGAAACCACGCCCGGCTGGACAACGCCGCTGCCGATTGCGCCCGCCGCCTGGTCACCGGCTCCACCCACCACGGGAGTTCCGACGGCAAGGCCCGTCTCCATAGCGGATTGGGCGCTGACATGGGCGGTCACTTCCAGGCTTTCCGTACAGTCGGGCAGCCAGGCGGCGGGAATATCCGTGGCGGCAAGCATATCCACCGACCATTTTCGGCCCGCGACATCAAAAAGTGCCGTCCCGCTGGCATCGGACACTTCGGTGGCGAAGGTTCCGGTGAGGCAAAAGCGAATATAATCTTTGGGGAGCAGAACTTTGGCGACGCGGGCGTAAATGTCGGGTTCGTTGCTGCGAAGCCAGACAATCTTGGGGGAAGTAAACCCTGTCAAAACCGGGTTGCCAATCAAGGGCGCGAGGTTTTCTCTGCCCACCTGCGCGACAATCCAATCGCATTCGGGCTGGGTTCGCTGATCGCACCACAAAAGGGCGGGACGCAGCACATTGTTATGCTTGTCCAGGAAGACAGACCCGTGCATCTGCCCGGATAAGCCAATGCCTTTGATGGCGCCGGCATCAATCCCGGCTTGCGCGAGGACATTTTGCGTACAAACCACGCACGCATTCCACCAATCAGCGGGGTTCTGCTCGGCCCACAAGGGACGCGGCGTGGAAAGAGGATACTCCTGCGCGAACGAGGCGACTTTCGCACCGCCGGCGTCCACCAAAAGGGCTTTGGCTCCACTGGTGCCGATGTCCAGCCCGAGATAATACGCCATGGCGTCGCCCCCCTTCCGTGTTTAGAAGAAGCGGCCCAAATATTCTTGCGCACGGAGCAGCCCGCGCCCTTCGCCGTCCCAGGAACCGTTGTAGCGGGCGTCTTCCAGTTCAATGCTGACCATGCCATTATAATTGACGGCGTGCAAACCGGCGGCGACAGCGGCCCAATCGACCACTCCTTCGCCGGGAATACAGTAGCGCCACCAGCCTTCCCCAAAGCCCATCTCGTTTTTGGCGGCGGAACCGGGCATTTCGGCGGGAAGCGATGCGCCCAAGAGGCCGGTTTCGTAGCGTTTCGCGTCGTCAAACACGGTGTCTTTGCCATGCACATGGATAATATAGTCGCCGAACTCAGAAAGAAAGCGAACAGGGTCAACTCCGATGCGCGCCAGGTGGCTGGGGTCGTAATTAAGCTTCAAACTCCCACTCCCGCGCTGTTGATCTACCAAAAGCAGGGCGCGAACAGTCTCGGGGGCGACGCCGAGCGCGGGATAAAGCGGGCCGGGGCCGGGCCAGCCTTCAAGCGCGAGGCTGATCCCGGCGTCTGCGAGGGAAGCGCTGGCTTTAGGCCACCCTAAACTCCAATAGGTGAAGCTATCGGCGCGGCTTTGTTCACGGGACGGCGGGACAAACACGCCGAATGCGCGGGTCAGCCCCAAGTCTTTGGCCTGGGCGGCGGCCCCCGCAACAGTTTGCGCGCCTCTTTCGCGCTCCGCAGCGTCAGGCGAAAGCAAAAGGCTCAAGCCGGGCAGGTCAAAGGTGCCGATTTCCAGGCCCGCTTGGCGAATAGTTTGGATTGTTTCGGGATTGGGGCGGCCAATATCAAGCGCGCTGAACTTGTTTTTGTTGGCCCACGCGGCGAGTTCATCCAAAGGCAGGCGGGAGGCGGCTCCGGGGATGCGGAAGGCGAATAAAGTTGTCATGGCGGTGTGTTCCCTATGGGTTTGGGCTTTTCCTGCGCGGGATTGGGCGTGGCGATGGGGGAGTTTATTTGCTATGCTTGGGAGTCCCTCCCCCGTGCTCGCATGGGGGAGGGACTCTTGACAGCCCGCCCGCTGATATGCGAGAATAACACCACCATGCAAACTAAAACTTCGCTTTTCTCCCTCACGCTTGCGCTAGGCATCGCTGTCTCCGCCGCCACAATCACCCAAAGCGCGGCCAAGTCCACCATGACCGCCGCCAAACCCGCCGCGCAGGTCGCGCACGGCAAGGCTTTGGTCGGCGGCAACGGGTGCGCCAACTGCCACGGCGCCAAACTCGCGGGCCGTAAAGGGTTCGCGCCCTCGCTGCTGCAAACCGGCGTCCTGAAAGAGTATAATGCCGCCACGTTTGCCCGAGTTATGAACACGGGCGAAACCAACGACGGCGGTTATGTCCACAAGCCCATGCCGGTGTACCATCTCAAGAACGCCGATGGCACTGCTATCTACGCTTATCTTAAAACTCTCAAATAGACTGCTGTGTTTTATGACCCCCGATAATACTTTTTACCCAGATGTAGTGCTGCGCCTGTTGGAAAAACAACTGGAACGCATGCGTTCCATGCACTACGGCTACTATTCTCAATTCTTTCAAGCGACGCATTTGTTCACGGTGATTGCGTTGACATTGTTCGGCGCAAGTTTATATCACCCCTTGCGCGCGCTTATCTTTCTGCTGCCATTTTTTATTGTCTATGCGGGGTTTTTTACGGCGTATCTGCTGTGCTACAATTTGTTTGCGCGCATTTACTCAACGGCCCTGGAAAAACGCATCAATTCTCTGGTGGGCGAGCGGTTATTGGTGGCGCATGAGATGGAAGACGTGTACTTTTACCGCACGCCCGGCCTGAAATTTGTGGCAATAGACCTGAAACAGCCGTGGACATTCATCAGCGCGAGCACGTTTTCGTTTACGTTTGGGGGCGTGACGCTGTATGTGATAGGCGCGTGGCGAGCGGCGCAATTGATCCCCGACTATGCCTCGCGCTTCGCCCCGACTTTGGCGTTTTGGCCCTTGTTAATTGTGTGGACATTGGGGCATTTGTTTTATTTGTTGTGGTTTTACATTGGCGGCAAGCCGGAAAAGGCCATTGCGGCGATTGTGAACGAGGCTTACGGCACATAAACAACGCCAAAGATGGCCGAAGCCACATCGTTGCTCGCAAGCACAGCTAAAAACCGGGGGTGTAACCCCGGCAAGGGTGAAGCCACACCCTCACGGGTGTAAGATTAGGCGTAACAGCCCTTATCTTACGTCCGGCAGGACGTGGCCGCGTCCATGCCGGGGGTTTTATACCCCCGGTTTTTTCATTAAGCGGCCAGTTTTGGGGCAGGAATATGCCAGCCGCTTGCGAAACACTCCCGGCGTAAACTTCTTTCCCCATAAAGGCGACCCTATGACTTGTCCCCGACCCGAATATCCCCGCCCCCAGTTTGTGCGCCCCGACTGGCTTTGCCTTAACGGCGAGTGGCAGTTTGAGATTGACCAGGGCGACAGCGGCAAAGAGCGCGGTTTGTGCGAACGCGCGCTGCGCGATGTCATCACCGTGCCGTTTTGCCCTGAAGCCGCGCTGTCCGGCGTGGAGAACACCGACTATCTGCACGCTGTCTGGTACCGCCGCGTCGTAGATATTCCCGGCGAGTGGAAAGGGCGGCGCGTGTTGCTTCATTTTGGGGCCGTGGACTACGATGCGACTGTCTGGGTGAACAACGTAGAAGTGGTGCGTCACCGAGGCGGCTGGACCGGCTTCACCTGCGACCTGGGGCGCGTTGCCAAACCCGGCGAAACCGCCACTGTTGTTCTGCGCGCGCGCGATCCCGACCGCGTTTCTCAGCCACGCGGCAAGCAGTCTACCAACTTCGCTCCCGCCGATTGCCACTATACCCGCACGACTGGTATCTGGCAGACCGTTTGGATGGAGCCGGTTCCTGATATTGCGCTTTCCCGCCCGCGTTTAACCCCCGATTTGGGCAACAATTGTTTTCATTTGGAGCAGCCTATCACTGGATGGGGGCCGGGCGCGCAAGTTCCTGGTTTGGTTTTGCGCGCCCGCCTGCGCGACGGCGAAGGGATTGTCAGCGAAGTTGTTACAGCCGCCGATGCCGACTTTGCGCCGCGCCTTTCTTTGCTTATTCCCGACGAGAGGCGCAGAGTTTGGAGCCTGCGCGACCCTTTTCTTTACGACATAGACATTGAGCTTTTGGATGCGCACGGAGTGGTTGTGGACAGCGCCTCGTCTTATGCCGGTTTGCGCGGCATCACGCTTCTGGGCCAGCAGTTCAAGCTGAACGGCGAGACTGTTTTTCAGCGTTTAGTTCTAGACCAGGGCTACTATCCCACCGGTGTGATGACCGCGCCCACCGATGCCGACTTGATCGCTGATATTACGCTCAGCATGGACGCGGGATTTAACGGCGCGCGCCTCCACCAGAAGGTTTTTGAGGAAAGATTTTTGTACCATGCCGACCGCCTGGGCTACATGGTGTGGGGAGAGTTCGGGGATTGGGGATGCGGCCAGTACGGACAAGAACACGACCACCAGCAGCCCGGAATAACTTACGCCGCGCAGTGGCTGGAGGCCATTTTGCGCGACTATTCCCACCCTGCTATTGTCGGCTGGTGCCCGCTCAATGAAACCCACCAGGTTTATGGCGACCGCATTACCACTTTGGATGATGCCACCCGCGCCCTGTTCCTCGCCTGCAAAGCCCTAGACACCACGCGCCCTGTTTTGGACACCTCCGGCTACTCGCACCGCGTTATAGAAGCCGACATCTACGACAGCCACGACTATATTGACGACAAAGACTTCGCGATCGGCATGCAAAAGTTCCGCGCGCGCCACGCCGGGCTGCCCGAAGGCAAAGCTTACGCCAATCCTACTCCCCCTTCTTTGGAGGGCGTTGCCCACGACTCCGGCCTTGCCGCCGCCGCGCCGCAGGAAGCCAAAGTTTGGTCGGTTCCCTACCGAGGCCAGCCGTATTTTGTCAGCGAAATCGGCGGCTTCCGCTGGGTTCCCAACATGAAGCCTAAAAGCGCCGCAGAAAACATGGCCGCGCGCAAGACCAGTTGGGGATACGGGGCCGACCCTTCTTCCGAAGAGGAGGTTGTGGAGCGATTTGCCAGCGTGTGCGGCGCTCTTTTAGACAACCCGCACATGTTTGGCTACTGCTACACGCAGCTCACCGACATCTACCCCGAAGAAAACGGCATTTACGACTTCCATCGCGCGCCCAAGTTTGATATTCCGCGCCTGCGCGCCATCCAGCAGCGCCCTGCCGCGATTGAAACTCAGGGCCAGAAGTAACAAACCGCGCCCGGAGTGTTCGCATTCCGCGCGCAGCGCACTGGGGTTTCACGCGCGTCCAACGCGCGTGCCGACGACGGAACAGTTTCTTCCGTCGTTGGTATGCGCTGGAAAAGCGTTGACAACGCCGGGGCGCACCCTAAAGACTAAAGGCTGAGAGAGTATCTCTCAGCCTTTGGCTTGGGTGGGTTCGCGAGTGGCTTGGACGGGTTCGCGCGGCGGGGATGGGCGCCCCAGGGTGGCGTTGAGGGTGTCCGCGAGACGCAGCCCGGCGAGGGCGATTTGCTTTTCCGCTAACGATTGGGCGGCGGGAATGTAGCCGTCGGGCAGGGTGGCATAGGTTTTGGCATTGGGGCCGCTGGCCGGGCCGGTGCGCGAGGCGGACTGCGGCAGGGTTCCGTTGAGGTACACAAACTTGACAGCGAGCGTGCTGCCTTCCTGCACCCACGAATGAATGGTGGTGTGGGCGGCAATTTGCGGAAAGGCAGACCGGGAATAGGGCGCGGTTTGCAAAAAAGCCGCAATTTTATCAATGTCGGCGGGGTTGCGGCTGCCGCCTAAAAGGTCATCCCAAAGCGCATGCAGGTTGCGCGGCGGGCGCGGGACAGCTTCGGTCGGCGGCAGGTTGGCAGGATCGGGAGGCGCGGTATCGGCGGCGGGCGGGTCGGAATGGCCGGCATAAGCCGAGGCGGGAAAGGCGGGAACTCCGGCGACATCGGGCAGATGCGGGGCCGGGGAAAGCTGGATACTGTTGCCGCCTTTATCGCCGAAAGTAAAAACAGGCGAGAACAAAGACGCGCAGTGCAGCGGCTGGCTGAGGTCGCCGGTGAGGTGTTCCACCCAGCACAGGGACGCGGCGCGGTCGGCGGGGGCGGCGTGAACCAGGCCGAGCACATAGGTTTGGTTGGCAAGCTCGGTTTCGGCATTGGGCACAACCGGAGTGGTGATGTCGGGGCCGGGGTTGTACAAAGCGGTCTTCTGGACAAGGGGCAGGTCTATGTAGTGCCAGGCGGGGCGGTCGGCGGCGGATTTGCGAATGTCGTCAGGCCAGGTCGCGGCGCGCATAAAAGCATACAAATTGCGGTCGGGGTAGCCCGCGGGCATCTGGCGCATCCACGAGGCGTAGCTGACGCTGTGGGTGAGCAGATCGGTCACTTGGGCTTTAGCGGCGGGGGAAAGATTGCGCCAGGCGATTTGGGCGACGGTCATGTGCCCGGTGGCATTCCAGGCGTGGGCAGGACGGGCGGCAGGGCCGCACAGCAGGGCCGCTCCGAGCAGCAGGCTGCCTGGCAGGGCAGCGCGGCGAGAACGACAAAGGGTGAGGCGAGAACGGCGGAGTGAAAGCATGGGTCTCTCTTTGGCGGGCCAGGCCCGCAGGGGTTAGTCAGAGGGATTATACGCGCTGAGCCGCCTGCCTCGGCCCTAGAGCGTGTCGGCGGCGGTTGTTTTCTTCGCGGGAAAGTGCAGTTGGAGGTCATCCATCAAATCTGGGGGAAGCAGCAGGACGTCTTTGTAGAACGTGCCCACTTTGCGGGTGCCTTGCTCCACGCACGCGGCGAGGGCAGGCTCGCGCAGGGCAGCGCGCAGGGTGCGCTCGCAGACGCCGACAAGGCGGCAGGCTTCCGGCACGGTCAGGCGCGGGTCTTGCAGGCGGTCTGCCGGGTGAGCACGGGTGGCGCGGGCAGCGCTGATGGTGCGGCGGGTGCGCTCGCGCAGGGCTTCGGAACGGGCAGCAACATTATGCACGTCTTTGGCAAGAGCATGCAGAGCGTCCGGGTTATCGGCGTGCCGCATTTGCTAGGTCTCCATCGGCGTGAGCGAGGGGTGAGCGTTCTTGGGAGATGGGCTGCGAGGGGGTTTGTTCTGCATATCTTAGCCTGCGGTTATCTTACCACGAATTGCAGAAACATTTACGCCGCCGAAGGAAAAGATTAAAGGCACGGAGAATAGGGGTAGAAGAAGCCCAATTCGCGTCCGGCCCGCCCCACCCAAGCGGCGCACAAAGAAGAACAACAGCGGAGAAAACACACCAGAGCATGAGCAAACAGATATTGATTACCGGAGGGGCAGGCTTTATCGGGGCGCACCTGGGCCGGGAACTCCTGCAGCATGGGTACCAGGTGCGCGCGTTAGATAATTTGTCGCCGCAGGTGCATGGCGAAGGACAAAAGCGCCCCGACTACCTGCACCCGCAAATTGACTTAGTGGTCGGCGATGTGCGTGACCCCGAGGCGGTCAAGAAAGCCTTGAAAGGGGTGGATGCGGTCTTTCACTTCGCCGCGATGGTGGGTGTTGGGCAGAGCATGTACCAGATTGCCCGCTACACCGAAGTCAACAACTTGGGCACGGCCACTTTGCTGGAAGCGTTGATAGAAACGCCTGTAGAGCGATTGGTGGTCGCATCCAGCATGAGCATCTACGGCGAAGGGCTGTACCAGACGCCGGGTGGAGCCTTAGTCAACGACGCCGAGCGCGACCTCGCCCGGCTCAAGCAAGGCGACTGGGAAACGCGAAGTGCGGGGGGCGAGACTTTGTCGCCTGTTGCCACACCCGAAACCAAGACGCCGTCCCTGGCTTCGGTGTATGCCCTGTCCAAGTACGACCAGGAGCGCCTCTGCCTGCTGACCGGCGCGGCATACCATATCCCCACAGTTGCCCTGCGCTTCTTCAATGTGTTTGGAACGTGCCAGGCGCTGTCTAACCCCTACACCGGAGTGCTGGCAATCTTTGCATCGCGCTTTCTCAACGGGCGCGCGCCGCTGCTGTTTGAAGACGGGCACCAGAAACGCGACTTTGTCAGCGTGCGCGATGTGGCGCGGGCGTGCCGCCTTGCCCTGGAAACCCCTGACGCGTCAGGCCAAGTGTTCAATATCGGCAGCGGGCAGGACTACAGCATTGAAGAGATCGCCCGGCGCATGGCCCAAACGCTCAACTGCACACATCTCACGCCTGAAGTGACCGGCAAGTACCGGGTGGGCGATGTGCGCCACTGCTTTTCGGACATCACGAAAGCGAGGCGCATGCTGGGCTACAGTCCCGCAGTTTCGCTGGAAGAGGGCTTGCTGGAGATAGCGCAGTGGCTGGAAGGGCAGGTTGCCCACGACCATGCCGCCGAAGCTGGGGCCGAGCTTGCCGCGCGGGGGCTGACTGTATGAACCATCCTATCTTGATTACCGGCGGGGCAGGCTTTGTTGGCACCAATCTGGCGCACGCTTTGCTTTCTGAGGGACACAGCGTCATGCTGTACGACAATCTGTCGCGCGCAGGCGTTGAGCAGAACTGGGACTGGCTGCGCCGCACGCACGGGGGCCGCGTGCAGCTTGCCCGTGACGATGTGCGTGACGCCGAGGCCCTGCGCCAAGCCGTGCGCCAGGCCAGGCAGGTGTTTCATTTCGCCGCCCAAGTGGCCGTGACGTCCAGCCTGCTCGACCCTATCACCGATTTTGAGATCAACGCGCGCGGCACGCTCAACCTCTTGGAAGCCTTGCGCGGTATGAGCGCGCCGCCCCCGACAGTCTTCACGTCCACCAATAAAGTCTACGGTGGCCTGGAAGATGTGGCCCTGCGCTGCCGCAATGAGCGCTACGAACCCGAAGACGCCCACCTGCGCGCGCAGGGCATCAGCGAACAGCGCGCACTGGACTTCCATAGCCCTTACGGCTGCTCCAAAGGCGCGGCGGATCAATATGTGCTAGACTACGCCCGCACATTCGGCCTGCCTGCGATTGTGTTCCGCATGAGCTGCATCTACGGCCCGCATCAGTTCGGCACGGAAGACCAGGGCTGGGTGGCCCACTTTATCATCCGCGCGCTGGAAGGCAAGCCGGTGACGCTGTACGGCGACGGCATGCAGGTGCGCGATGTGCTGTTTGCGGAAGACTTGGTGCAGGCACTGCGGCTCGCGCAGGCGCAGATGCCTCGTCTTTCGGGGCAGGCATTTAATATCGGAGGCGGGCCGGCCAGCACGCTCAGCCTGCGCGGCCTGCTGGCATTGCTCGCCCATCTGCACGGCGATGCGCCCCAGGTCAGCTTTGAAGATTGGCGTCCCGGCGACCAGCGCTACTATGTGTCTGATACGCGCAAGTTCCAGCAGGCGACAGGCTGGCAGCCGCGCATCGGCGCAGGCGAAGGCATCACGCGCCTCTCGCGCTGGCTGTGCGAGGCGCGCGGCATCCATCCCCGCCAAGATGCCGCCGCGCTCTCGGCCTAGCGGGGGAAATATCCATGCAAGGCTGGGTTTGTTTGCCTGCGGAGAAGGCGTTGCCGATGCGTTCCCCCGGCGTTTTTATGGCTTTGCATAGGCGTACCAACGACGGAAGAAAACGTTCCATCGTTGGTATGGGCTTGCCACGAGGCTGAAACGCCGTGACAACAAGTAGGCGAAGCGCGCGGCATTAATTCGCACACTCGCGCTGCCACGCTGTTGGCTAAATGAGAAATTGGGCCGCACTCACCGTTGCATAGAGTTCATCTAGATGAAGCAAATTGCAAAACACGTATGGAAGCGCCTCGGTCTCGCTTGGGACATTCTGGAAACCGCTGTCACGATGTATATACGAGCGCACGTCTAAGGAGTGCGTGCGGCACACTACTATAAAGATTGCCTTGCATAATACGTTTACCACTTAGGGAGTGCTCTCCGTTCTCGGTGACACAGAAACAACGATGACAGACACCATGCGGGCCGCTGTGCTGCAAGCCCCCAAGACACTGCAAATCCAAACCGTGCCTTTGCCTACGCCCGCACCCGGACAGGTGCGGGTGAAGCTGGAAGGCTGCGGCGTGTGCGCGTCCAACCTGCCGCCGTGGGAAGGGCGCGAGTGGTTCACATACCCGATGGAACCCGGCGCATTGGGGCATGAAGGCTGGGGGCGTGTGGATGGCGTGGGCGACGGTGTGACGACAATGGCGGTCGGCGACCGGGTGGCGATGCTGTCTTTTCATGCCTACGCCGAGTATGATGTGGCAGATGTGGGTTCTGTCATCGCCCTGCCGCCCGCCCTGGACGGGCAGCCGTTTCCCGGCGAGCCATTGGGGTGCGCGGTCAACATCTTCAAGCGCAGCGGCGTGCAGGCGGGGCAGACTGTCGCCGTGGTCGGCTTGGGCTTTCTGGGCGCGCTGCTGACACGCATGGCCTCAGACGCCGGAGCCACAGTAATTGCGGTTGCCCGCCGCCCGTTTGCGCAGGAAATGGCGCGGGCGATGGGCGCGGCACATGTGCTGCCGATGCTGGATCACTGGGAGATTATTGAGCAGGTGCGCACACTGACCGGCGGCATGTTCTGCGACGTGGTGCTGGAATGCGTCGGCAAGCAGTGGCCCTTAGACCTTGCGGCAGAACTGACCCGCGAGCGCGGGCGCTTGGTGGTGGCCGGCTACCATCAGGATGGCCTGCGCTCGGTCAACATGCAATTGTGGAACTGGCGCGGCCTGGATGTGATTAATGCCCACGAGCGCGACCCATTGATGTACACGGGCGGCATCGCCGAGGCGGCAGGCATGGTCGCGGACGGCACGCTGAACCCTCGCCCGCTTTATACGCACACCTACCCTCTGGAACAATTAAGCGAGGCGCTCAACGCCACCCGCGACCGCCCCGCAGGCTTTATGAAGGCTTTGGTGACATTGTCTTGACGCGCGTGCTGATGACGGCAGACACGGTCGGCGGCGTCTGGACATACGCGCTGGACGTGGCGCGTGCGCTGCCGGGGTGCGAGTTCCACCTGGCGACAATGGGCGCACTTCTTTCCCCAGACCAGGCCAGTGAAGCTTGTGCGCTCGCCAATGTCACGGTGCATGAGAGCGCGTTCCAATTAGAGTGGATGCCTAGCCCGTGGGATGACCTCGCCCGCGCCGGGGACTGGCTGCTGGGCCTGGAACGCTGCATAAAGCCCGACATTATCCATATGAACGGCTTTGTGCATGCCGCGCTGCTGTTTCGTGCGCCCATTGTTACGGTGGGGCATTCGTGCGTGCTGTCCTGGTTTCGGGCCGTGCAGGGCGAGGAGGCTCCGCGCGAATGGGCGCGTTATGGGCAGGCTGTCCGGGCAGGGCTTGCGGCGTCGGCCTACGTTGTCGCGCCCACGCAGGCCATGCTGGACGCGCTGCAAACGCACTATGGGCCTCTGCCGCCTGCGCGGGTGATTGCCAACGCGCGCGATGGATTATTGTATGCCCCCGCAGCCGCCAAGGAGCCGCTGATCCTCAGTGCCGGGCGCGTGTGGGACAAGGCAAAGAATATCAGCGCTCTCGCTCAGGCCGCGCCGGGCTTGCCCTGGCCTGTCTGCGTGGCGGGCGATGCGTCAGGGCCAACCGGAGAATGCGCAGACATGCCGCAGGTGCGCATGCTGGGGCGCTTGACGCCGCCGCAGCTTGCAGGCTGGCTGGGACGGGCGTCTATTTATGCCCTCCCTGCGCGCTACGAGCCGTTCGGCCTGAGCATATTAGAAGCCGCGTTGTCCGGGTGCGCGCTGGTGCTGGGCGACATTCCGTCCCTGCGCGAAGTCTGGGGCGAGGCGGCCATCTATGTTTCGCCGGACGATGCGGGCGCGCTGCACCGGGCGCTGCTGCACCTGTGCCGGGATGAGAGGGCGCGGCAGGAGATGGCCGCGCGCGCGTTGGCGCAGGCGGCCCAGTATTCCCCCACCCGCCTGGCGGCTGCCTATCAGGCCTTGTATTGTGATGTCATGCAGTGCAAGTTCGCCTGCCCGCCAGCGTAGTTGTTATTGACAAGGACATCTTTCGTGCGCATTGTTCTCTTTTATCACTCGCTTGTTTCGGATTGGAACCACGGCAATGCCCACTTCCTGCGCGGGGTTGTGACAGCGTTGGGGGAGCAGGGGCACAGCGTCCATGTGTATGAGCCACAGGGCAATTGGAGCTTGCAGAACCTGCGCGCCGAGGCTGGGGGCGAAGAGGCCCTGCGCGCATTTGCCCTCGCCTACCCTGGCCTGCAAAGCACGGCCTATGACCGCGCCACGCTGTCGCTGGACAAGGCTTTAGACGGCGCTGATTTGGCGCTTGTCCACGAGTGGAATGACCATGCTTTGGTGAAGCGCATTGGCGAGCACCGGCGCGCGCGGGGAAGTTACCACCTCTTGTTTCATGACACGCACCATCGCAGTGTTACTGACCGCGCGGGCATGGCGGCCTATGATCTTTCCCATTATGACGGCGCGCTGTGCTTCGGCAATGTCATCCGTGACTTGTATCTCAGTGAGGGCTGGACGCGGCAGGCCTGGACATGGCACGAGGCCGCTGATGTGCGTGTCTTTCATCCCCTGCCCTCTGCTGCCAAAGACACAGACTTGGTGTGGGTCGGCAACTGGGGCGATGACGAACGCACCGCCGAGCTGCACGAGTTTCTGCTCGGCCCTGTAAAGACGCTGGGCCTGCGGGCGAAAGTCTATGGCGTGCGCTACCCTCGGCATGCCCTGCGCGCGCTGGCCGACGCAGGCATAGACTACGGCGGCTGGCTGCCGAACTTCCAGGCTCCCGAAGTGTTTGCCCGCGCCCGCGTCACTGTGCATGTGCCGCGCGGGCCGTATGTGCGCGCCCTGCCGGGCATCCCGACCATCCGGGTCTTTGAGGCGCTGGCCTGCGGCATTCCCCTGATCTCCGCACCCTGGAACGATGCCGAGGGCTTGTTTTCTATCGGCGAGGACTTCCTGATGGTGCAAAGTGGCGACGAGATGACCCGCACTCTGCGCGATCTCTTGGCTGACCCGGCCCGCGCCCAATCACTGGCCCGGCATGGACTCCATACCATTTTGCAGCGCCATACCTGCGCCCATCGCGCGCAGGAGCTAGTGGCAATCGCGAATGAGCTTGGCCCTGCCCGCTCCTAATTCACTCCACGAAAGCAGCTTCTCATGCCTCAGTCACTCAGCGTTGCATTCTTTGGCTCCAGCCTCGTGTCCGCATATTGGAACGGGGCCGCCACCTACTACCGTGGCATTCTCAAAGCCTTTGCCGCGCGCGGGCACACGATTACGTTTTATGAACCCGATGCGTTTGAACGCCAGCAGCACCGCGACATTGACGACCCCGCCTATGCCCGCGTGGTTGTTTACAGTGCGCAGACACAGGACGATATAGACACTGCCCTCGCGCAGGCGCGCGGGGCGGATTTGATTGTCAAAGCATCCGGGGTGGGCGTGTGGGATGAGTATCTGGAAGCGGGCGTGCTTGTCCTACAGTCGCCCATGACGCGCGTCGCCTTTTGGGACGTGGATGCCCCCGCCACCCTGGACCGCGTGCATGCCAATCCCGCCGACCCGTTCCGCGCGCTGGTTTCGCACTATGATCTTGTCCTGACCTACGGCGGCGGCGCGCCTGTGAGGGACGCTTACCTCGCCCTGGGCGCGCGCCGGTGCGTTCCTATCTACAATGCCCTAGACCCCGACACGCACTATCCGGTGCCGCCCGAACATCGCTTTGCCTGCGACCTCGCACTGCTTGCAAACCGTCTGCCCGACCGCGAAGCGCGCATTGATGACTTCTTTTTTGGCTCTGCCCACACGCTTGCGGAGCGCACTTTTCTGCTGGGCGGCAGCGGCTGGGCGGACAAACCCATGCCCGCCAACGTGGCTTATGCGGGGCACATCTACACCGCCGACCATAATGCCTTTAACACGTCGCCCCTCGCCGTGCTGAATGTCAGCCGCTCGTCTATGGCCCGCTATGGCTTTTCGCCCGCCACGCGCGTCTTTGAAGCCGCCGGGGCAGGCGCGTGCCTCATCACCGACTACTGGGAAGGCATTGAGCAGTTCTTTGCGCCCGGTGAGGAAATACTGGTGGCCTGCGATGGCGCGGAAGTGGCGGCCTTGCTGCGCGAGCTTTCGCCCGCCCGCGCCCACGCTATCGGGCAGGCCGCCTATGCCCGCGCCCTGGCGGAGCATACCTATGCCCATCGCGCCGCCGCTTTGGAAGACGCCCTGCTTGGCGCTGGCTTTTCAGAGAAATCTCCGCGCCCATGAGAATTGTCATTTTGGGCCTGAGCATTACGTCGTCCTGGGGCAACGGCCATGCGACCACTTACCGGGGGCTGGTGCGAGCGCTGGTTGCGCGAGGCCATGACGTTCTATTCTTGGAGCGGGATACGCCCTGGTATGCTAGGAGCCGCGACCTGCCCGCGCCGCCCTACGGCGAAACACACCTTTACAGCACAGTGGCTGAACTTAAGACGCAGTGGACGGACGCTGTCCAAGCCGCGGATTTAGTGATAATCGGCAGCTATGTGCCCGACGGCATCGCGGTGGGCGAGTGGGCGGTGCGCACCGCGCAGGGCATCACCGCGTTTTATGATATTGATACGCCTGTTACATTGGCGCAGCTTGCGCGCGGCGACTGCGCCTATCTTGCGCCTGCGCTTGTTCCCCGCTACGACCTGTACCTGAGCTTTGCGGGCGGCAAGGTGCTGGACACCCTGCAAACGCAGTGGCACGCCCGCCGCGCCCGCCCATTTCTGTGCGCTTTTGACCCCGACATCTACTACCCCGAACCAACGCAAGCCGTGTGGGACTTGGCCTATTTAGGCACCTACAGCGACGACCGGCAGCCGACGCTTACCCGCCTGCTCCTAGAGGCGGCGCAGCAATGGCCGCAGGGCCGCTTTTGCGTGGCCGGCCCGCAGTATCCGCCGGACATCGCGTGGCCCGCCAATGTCGCCCGCGTCCAGCACCTGCCGCCTGATGAGCACCGGACGTTCTACAACTCGCAGCGGTTCGCGCTGAATGTCACCCGCGCCGACATGATTGCCCTGGGCTGGTCGCCCAGCGTGCGCTTGTTTGAGGCCGCCGCCTGCGCGGTTCCCGTCATCTCCGATTGGTGGACTGGCCTGGACGACTACTTCCTGCCGGGCAAAGAAATCCTTGTTTCGCGCTCCCCGCAGGAGACTTTGGGTTTCCTGCGCGACCTGCCCGAACCTGAGCGCCAAGCTCTCGGCAGGGCCGCCCATGCCCGCGCGCTTGCCAGCCACACATCGGCCCACCGCGCGCAGGAGCTAGAGCAGTATGTTCGGGAAGCTTGCGCGGGCTAAAGAGGCCCTCCGCCGTGCTTAGGAGTCCCTCCCCCGCTCGCACGGCTCGCTTCCCCCTCCCCTAAAGGGGAGGAGTGCCTAGTGCGATTGGTTGATCTCTTCGGTGATTGGCAGTGCATCCTGCAAGGCTGGGCAGAGTAAGACGCCTTGTTACACTGATCAACTTCATGCGACAGGCACCCCTCCCCTTCAGGGGAGGGGAAGCACGAGTTTTACGAGGGCGGGGGAGGGACTCTTAGGCCCTTGCTAACGGCATTGCCAACTCTTTTCCAGCCATGACCAACGACGGAAGAAATTGTTGCGTCGTTGGTACACGAGGGACACGCCCGTGACGCGCCTTGGCAGCGCCCACACCCCTTACTCTTTGCGCTTGACGCACGCCGCCAAATACAGATAAACCAGCACGCCGGAAACGCGCTGCACGTCAAATGACTCGGCCAATGTCTCGCGCAGTTCGCGTGCGGTAAAGCGGAAAAAGGGAATGCCGCCGTCATGCTCGCCTTCTTTCTGCGCAAAAGCGCGGGTGAAAAGCGAGTGCTTGTAGGCGGACAGGGCGAGCACAGCGCCGGGGCGGGCCACGCGAGCAAGGTTTTGGACAGCGCGGCGGCGGGCATCAGGGCCGGGGACATGCTCCAAGACCTGGCAGGAGACGACGCGGTCAAACGTGCTGTTTTTCAGGGGCAGCGCGCACAAGTCCGCCTGGGCCAAATGGACA
>JAABUQ010005591.1_pt1 | contig 19838 bp, 27 predicted proteins | sample 5560001 | NCBI WGS metagenome assembly JAABUQ01 (sample SAMN10711888, study PRJNA513371) | rock metagenome | isolation source: Antarctica rocks | place: Antarctica: Victoria Land, Finger Mt nord | collected 2015-12-18
AATTCAGACTGTAGCGATATGTAGCTAGAGAGGAAGAGTATAATGGTATGGCTTTTACGTAGTGGGAGGGGTCATGGAGGGGATCTGAAGGAGGAAGCGGATGATTGCTTTGATTTGAGGGTGTGGTGAGGAGTATATCGAAAGGGGGAGGGGGTTGTTGTAGGAAGCATTACCGACGTTAGGATATCGCGGAAAGGAAAGAAGGGCTATGGATGAATACTACCTACTTCATCTGAACGCCCTGTAGATGAAATCTGTTGGCAGAGGAAGAAGGGTGATTTTGAAAGAGAGGTGTGGTCTTATCCAAAGCAGAAACGCCCCAAGAATTGCACCAGTACGTAAATGAATTGTTTGCCATTGGCAACAACAAACAGCCAGCGACGCCAAAGTATTCTAGAAGCAAAACAACGACAGGATAACATTCGGCGCCTTCGGCTCCTCAGTGCAAATATGGACATCCCCACTCGAAAATCCACCCGGTCCATCATATTGCACTCAGAAGATTAGTAATGACCGTTGCACTTCCATTCGAAAGCCCACAATAGGTCACTCGCTCTCGACCTGTTTTTTTGAGAGGTAGTGCCAGGGGTTCTGATAGCGCGTTAATGACGGAGAGATGCAGAGATTCGCACCAGGACACCTCGCCACGATAATGCTCGTCGTCGTTGGAAACGTGGGGATAGCAGGGATCCACCGGTGGGTGGTGGCAACCGCCGTTGCAGTAGTGGTACCAGGGCGCTTGGCAGAGGAGCACGTCTTTCTTGTTGGAAGCTCGGGCGACGTCCGCCCGTTGGAGGTAGATGTTCAGGTCTGCCTGCGCGCGTTGGTGCACCACCGGAGTAAGAGGGTATCTTCGGAAAATGTGGAGCGGGTCTAGCTATCGCCTGAGTCTCCGGAGTCTTCTGAGAAGTCGTAATCGTTAGACCTTGCCATCACGATAGACAGGGCAATGAGCCTGTGGTAGTGTCTGTTGCTTAGAGTGTCCGGCCGGATAGTTACCAAAGCTAGTCTCGATGATGGCAGGTGGTATGTCCTGGTCGCATGGTAAGGTTTCGGATTACCATTGGGCTCATCAGCGGTGACAATGCTGATAGGGTTCGCGAATACCAAGGTCAAACAAAAAGCAAGCTTGGGAAGGGTTTAGAATGCGTCAGAGGGTCGATCACCAAGACGTCGCGTAAGTCTACGTGTAAGACCATCATGGATTGCGAATGTTGCTGGTCATTGACAGTAAATGCACAGCTCGAGGTGACCGCGACTTCGATATAGAGGGTAGACTTGATGCTGCGAAAACTTGAAGACGATCATATAATAGTGTCGGTCTCTCGCGTTTCATAGACTTTTGAGCACAGCAAGAAATGTATATACCGCACCTTGCTTCGTGAAGGGGCCACGTTGTCCGACCGTAGATAAAAATGAATACTGATTGTGCCCAATAGTGTGGAAAGACTTTACAGACAATAGAGCTTGCCTAGATGATATAAAGATTCACTGAAGAACGTCCTTCTAGACTCGACAGCGGAAAGCCCTTGTCTGGAGACTGGTGAGCATCTTAAATGGATACTGCAGCTTGATGGAACCATGTCCACGGCGAATCACGTGGGTGTGTAAGTAACATTAGCTCCTGTGGCCTGCCTCAGAAGCACATATGGAAGTCCTGGGCCTCTTGGCTTTTAATAAGATCCTATCCCATCTGATGGCGTGGTGCACTTCTCAGGGATCCTTGAATGAAACAGATATCCATTACCTTCTCTGTACCCTCCTGCTAGTGACCTTATTGAGCAAGAGAGATCCTTTGACGGTCTACCTCTACGGCTTCCGCATCTCCACTATTAGTTGGACCATATGTAAAGCATTCAACACGGGTTTCCAAAGGGTGCCAGAAAGAAGTTCTTGATTGCCTGCCACTGGATAAACAATCTATCTCTGAATTACTTCAATGACTGCATCGCAATGCAGTCTGACTAGATCTAGAAATTGTGCCAAATTGGATCATTGTTGAGCAATACTTGAGTAAACAGGGTCGTTTCATGTTTCACACTTGCTTACCTTCGATTGGGGCTGTTGATCGCCAATTAAGTTTTTACTGATGACCGAAATTTCCAGTTGGCGGCGGTTCAATGAAGGCCCTTACTCTCACACTGCATAACTTAAAGTATTGTTTTATGCGTTGTAAGAGCAAGGGTCCTGACTCCTGAGAATATCGAAAGTGTGTACCGGGTTTCCGCGATCCGACCAAGGAATTCGCCCGGCACGATACGAACGCCATGTGGCCGTCTTGCGCAAGCGCCGCCGCCGTGGTTTGTGGCTTGTAGATCTCCAGCCATTTCTCAGCCCGTCGCAAGCCATCTTCAAGCCAATCCAAGCCGATGATGGCAGTGCCACCGACGGATCGGCCGTAAGGCTATGGGAATGGCTTGACGCTTGAACGCAATGGGCGTAGGAGAGATGTACGGAAATGGAATCAATTGACTGTGTAGCTTCGGCGAACTGATTTCGAAACGGCTTCGAGATCTGGCGCTTTCATTGCCAAAGATCATTGTACGGATAAGACCTATCTATACCTCATATCGTTCTCTCAACTGTCAACAATTGCGGACACGTTACGATTGGTAAACGAAGGTGAATCTTGCCTGCTCTGTCTCCACAGTCTTCTATGTCATGCGGCCCGGAAATAAGCCCATCGACGACTAGTAAGAAAGACTGAAGCACAGCAGATTTGCGGGGAGGTAGATACTTTAGTGTTGCACCACAGCATGCGGGTATTGCAAGATGAGCAGTCACACCCGCAGGAGGTAGGTATGGAGGTACATCGGACGATATCCGTCTGTGCGCTTGGAGACTCTCCACTGCAAATGTAGCGGATAAAAGCTCAAAGCATCATGGGCCACTGCATGCCCCAATTGTGGGTGGCAGCTCTAATGCACATGTCCTGCAGAGGGCCCAACGGCTGTAAGTGCTGGTACACAGGCACCTCGATATGTGATCCGGATCATGAAAATTTCATTATTGCACAGGCCAGCTGTCGGATGTTAAATTTCCATCGATTGCAGCGTGCGTCGACGTCCTATGCTTGCAGCTGCAAAGCGGCGGTGATCCGTCTGAGCGTATGGCAGCATCTTCCGTTCTCCAAACAAGCTGTACTCACACAGCCGAGCATTAATGTGTATCCACGCAGGTTGGTCGGTCGTCTGGGAGGTGTAGTCGGACCAAGTAGATAAATAGATGTACGGAGGTACATGCATCTTCACCAACGGCGTGCGTGCAGAACGGCAGCGGGCACGTTTGCAGCGACTTCAGACTGCTTTGATCCACAAACACTGTCTCACTGTGTCGAGGATATCACATTGATCATCCTGGACTCGACAAGATGGGGTAGCGGAGCACTATCCTCATCCATACAGGCGGTGCTGATTTGGGATATGGTCTCGGCGATCCTTCACCTCTCGCTTGAGCCGCCCGACTCGAGTATACTCGTACTTGTATGTGCTTGAGCTAGTCAGAGTCAGCCGTTGAACGTTTCCTGAGTTGACAACTTTCGTAATTCGTAGTCAGCGTAACGCTCCGATAGCCGGTTGACCCAGCAGCGAATTGGAAGCATATATCCAGGGGCTCACGCAACAGTTACCAAGAAAGGCACGCCTCCACCGGCGGTGCAGCCCCAAGCGGCCATGTGGAATCACCGGCTTGTCGCGCTAAACATCGACCCTGACTCTGAATAAGACCGGATGGGTTGGAGTGTTGTCAATCGTCCACTTATCATTCCCTCATAAGCAGCGGCCCTATGCCTCTTCCATATAGAGTTTTCGCTTTCTTCGAGAAGAAGCGCGCATTCTTCGCCGACTCGCCAATCCTGCCGTCTCGACATTCCTCGCCCTCATCGCCTCCCAAAAGATCGGCCTTGCAGGCATCGCCGCGTTGCCTATTGCGTACCCGTGTATTGCACATCCTTCCCCCTTCCGTCACCACTTCCGCATCTACCAACTCCGCCGGCTGCTGCACACGCCAGTTGTTGACCATTTGGCTCCTCCTTCCATGTAAGTTGTCCGCTTATTACCACGCCGGCACAAATATCGTGTGCCATGTTTCGCCTGGCGCCCTTGCACATGGCTTCATATATGGCTTCGCGCCGCCTACGTCGTACATAATCCACGCTGCCCTTTCCTATCTATTCATATCTGTCCATGTTTTCGACGTTCCAGCGCGACAATCGCACCGATGTTGCTTACACTGAAACCTACGACACAGCACGGCTTTGGTAGCGGTGGCCCTCATGCGTATCCGTCCCCTCTACCTACATCCACAACCTCCTACTTCTCTCCGCAGGGAAACTCCGCCTCTCTTCCTCCTCTGCCGGACAAACTTCCTCGAAGGATGAGCACTCCCCACCGAGGTCTGCCGCCTCCGGCTGCCATGACCCTGCCCAATCCAGAACGCGGTCCCTCAACCAGTGCTTTGTCCATGGGCCAATTACCCGCCGCACCGTCGTCCTGGCAAGGCGCAGATGAATCGATGCGAAATTGGCTGCGGGCAAAGTCCGAAGAAGACAGGCGAAAGCAGGAGGAGGAGAAGACCCGGCAAGAATCACTACGTCTGGAACAACGCAAGATCGAGCAGAACATGTTACGGGAGTCCCTATCAGGCGGCGTTCCACCCTATATGGTGCCAATGGTCTTCGCCGGCATTGGCGGGGCAAATATGGCGAACGCCAGTTTGGAGTGGACGCAGCAGTATATGGCCCAATTAAGCTTCTCTCAAGCTCATCAGCACCAGCACCAGCATCAGCATCAGCAGCAGCAGCAGCAACAGCAGCAGCAGCAGCAACAAGCTCAGCTACATACGCGGACAGAATCAGATCAGGCGCAAAACACGCGATTGATCGCAGGACCACAGCCGAATCCGTACGGACCGCAACAGCTGCAGCAAGTCCAGCCGAATCCGTCCGTTCAACCTGGGCAGCATATTGCTCCGCAGACACAACAGACTACGGCGTTTGTGCCTTCATACCAAGCATCAAGGGCGCAACAGCCGCCACTTCAAGCTGCGCCGCCGACCTCGGCTCCGAGAATAACAGCAGCTGGCTCATCCGGACTACCGCGCCTTAACACTGTAGACATGCAAATCCAGCCTCCACCTCCGGGCCCATTACCCGGCCAGCATTCGATTCAGCAAGGCCAGAATAGCCAACAGCAAGACCAGCAATCATCTCCTTCGCTCCTCTTTCATCACTGGGTCCCTCCAGCAACGCAGGCTTCGAAAGATCCGCCCACACCGTCTACAAAAAGTACACATGAATCCCCGTACTCGCAAAATGCAGCGTCTCATCTTCGGTCCGAATATCAACATTCGCCCAAAAAGCGCAAAACTACTGGATCGCATCAACCAGGAACGGGAAGCTCTTCCAATATGCCCGAAACGTCACCATCCTTTTCGCAAACTTCCTCAACATCTACATCGGGACGGCGTCGAGGTCATTCACGGCAACGAAGTGACACTTCATCTCGCGCTGGTGGCGCTGGGCATGAGCAGCCAGTGTCTCGGCGTCGAGGCAGGACAGAGAGTGGACGCCAAAGCATTTCTGAAGCCGAAAGCAGTAGTCAGCGCCAGACCTCGGCGCAACCTGAAACACGCCATCAGCAGCAGCGGCCGTCAGGATCAGAAATGCGGAATTCGTCACGAGACCTTATCGGGAGTAATGAACGCATCAGAAACAGCAGTCCGAAACGAGAGCCTGAACCAATATCTTGAAGGTTTTTTCTAGCGCGCCTCTCATCTATCACGGTGTGACGAGACTTGGATCACGGATGTACAACAGCTGTATTTGGCATACTTTGCTTCTGATCTTTGTTTGCTTATACCCTTCTCGCGTGTTGCTCAATGTTCAGGTGGCTTATTGCTGGCATTACCTTTCCATTCCTCGCCCAGTGGGCTATCTTCAATTGGCATATTTTCTGGTCACCTGCATTTACACGCTATCTTTATAACATAGAGCCTACGCTCCTGTCGTTTCTCCAGGGTCCGGTATCGGGAGAAAGAACGACATCTGTGCGTCAAGAGCTGTGCCGTGGGTGGCGGTGGAAATTAGTTGTCATCTCGGTAGCGCACAATGCATGCGCGTTCTGCGCTTGATTCAAAAACGCAAATCATGCATGACGGGCATTATCAAGTGTCTTCTCTACTCACGATGTCTCTTGTGATTTGCTAGTACACCAGTCTTTCCTTACACCTGTGGCCATAGATCGACACGATCGAGCAGCAAGCTGTCAGGACACTTATCTCGATGCAGGCTGTTCTCCCTCTGCCCTAACATCTTGTGCGCCCGTGCAGGCTTCCGCACTATTCGGTCCGATCCGTGGAACAGAGAGGTAGGTGCGCTCGGTTTGTTCCGAAGCATCAAAATTCAGGATCTCTCCAATGACAAATAACAGCGCCCTGTCCCAGGCAATATTTGCTTGTCAAGGTCCTGAGTGCATGGAAGTTGTATGGACGGCATCCCAACCGATCGCGAGGTGGCACTGGGCCACCGTTACCGTCCGATATCGATCCATTCCACCGTTAATCGAGGAACATCTCAGCATACCAAATCACTGATCAACACCAGGGAGCTCTAAAGGTCAATGATACAGCGCCTTTTGACCAGATTAAACATGCTTGATGCTGTCAAACTGACGACAAGCATTAGCAGAGGTACTGCCAGTGGAAACCGAATACCTTTTTGAACTCTGTGCTCCAAAGTCAACGCCGTCCGGAAAGCTCTGACTAGCCTTCGAATAGAGCAATATGCCCAGTCATGGTACTACGACACGCTCGGAACATTCATCCAGGCATCGGACGACTACGCCAGTCACATGACAAGAGTACAATGCGTGTACACTGCATCAGGGCTTTGGAGGAGGTAGCAAGCTTTTCACCCAGGCATCGTCCTACAGCATCCACAAAAGTCTACGAATATGTTCTCCCAAGCCCGCACGCATTTTCCACCGCTTTTTATAAGGTACATGTCTGGGCTGCTTAGCACCAAAGACAGGCTAAGCCAGATCAAGGTTTCTGCCCATGCGCGTCGGATCTCCGCCCATCGTCCGAAAACGGAAAACCGTAGAACCGTGCCTCCGTTCGCAACGGTCCGCGCAACTTTTGCAATTGCGTCGGACCAGCCAACGTAGTGATCAAAGCCCACGATACTACTTTACATGACGATATACTGGGATCAAAACTTCTTTTAGTAACTACAAGGGCGAAAGATATGCTACACAATGGAGATGGCTTCATATCACACTCTCTAAGATGAAATCACCCTTCTTCTGGAGTCAAAGCTTCTAGTGCGTTATTATTTCAAATTGGTACCTGCTCGAGCAATTCCTCGCTCGCAGAGGCCGGAGCAGAGAGGCGGCGCACGTTCTGGGATTTCTCTTAAAGTACCTACACCGTGGCGGCCTCAGACTTTTGCCGACGTTCTTGCTCCCCAATTTCAGTTTCCTCGGTCACGGACCACGAGATACCAGGTTCTACAACTTTCTGTTCTCTTTCCAAGCTCATCTGTGTTCGAAATCCATGATAATCAACGAACTATTCTTGATTATCACCCATGCTTACTCCTGTCTATGCGAACTCGACTCTCACTATTCACCTCGCATCTGGTGGTGTCAGCACGTGCTCCCTTTTCTCACGATCTCATTAGTTTGCTGTTGTTCGGAAATTTCCATTACATATACATTCCTTTGCCGATCTAGTATTGCGAAGCTTCGCCGGCTGCCTGGTGCACGGTTGGTACCCAAAAACCCACCTCTCAAAAGTCCAACATTGCAAATCATTAATTGCAGCACAAACGCTTACATTCCGTCCGTACCTCCCTCATATTGACGTCCTACAATACCACTGATACATGACTCAACTTTGCGTCTCGCGACCTGCGGTTTTTCCCTCTAATTTGATCCAGCTTGACACCCCTTCGTCAAACAGCTGCAAATGCCGAAAAAGCGTTAGCCGTACCTACCTAACAGCAAGCTCTGTCCTCTCGCTTCGTCTGAGAGTCTCATTTCTTCTGGCAATTTCGATGTCCGTGCATATTGCATTATCCAGTCTCCGCAGTCAGAAAAGCGAATCTCTTGTCTTTGAATCCTCAAATCTTCTCCTGCTACGCACCAGCGATACAGCCCGCGCCTCCAATCTGTCATGGTGAAGCTTGTCGACTTAAGATTCTGTATGATATAGTAAGATATCCTGTAGGGAAATCTTGTGCCAGGCAAGACTGACTTTCTTAGCTTCCACGAAGTCCTGATTGCCACCCCATCCAGACTACGCACTCGTCTTGCCAACAATCAAACAGCAACGACCCCTGAAACCCTATCCAGCCTAACTCTCGACTAAAGCCACGCACGAAAAACTCTCCAATCCTCGAGCATCATCAAGCACAGAACGCGAACCAGTGACCTCACATCCATGTCTCCGGCCAGCCGCTTCCGCGATCGACAAAGCGATATACCTCGCCCAAGCTAGTCACGTTGTAGGCGGCACCTGGGCTTTCGCTCTTACTGTTCTCTGAACGACGCTCAAGTGCAATAGGACAGGCGTTGAAGATACCCAAGAACGAGTGCTCATACCGGTTCTTGCCACAGACGGGTCGATTCCCAAAGATTTTGGAAGGATAGGGGAGCATGAGTACGGACTAAAGCACCAGTGAAGACGCTGAGGAAGCTAGACAAAAGCATACCTCTCTAAAAATCTACGTTGCATCCTATCCCAAAGCCCGAACATCGACAGGAGATCGTCCCAGCTCCAACCCTTCCAAATCCTCACGAACGCCCTAGCATAGTCACCCTCACAGATCTCAAAACCCATATACCCGCTCTCCTATCGCACCCACCCCGGATCGCATCCCCATCCCCCAACCTCACCCTCTCCCCGTCCGTCTTCCCAAAGACGCACAACGACAACCCACTGAATACCTAAAACGCAACTCCACCCATCTGCCTCAAAGCTAAGGCTGAGCCCCTTGTGCAGAACTTGGTTTTATGGCTACCTCGTGATCGAGACACGCGCAGTGTGGAGTCGGATCGTGAACCCACCTCCTACCTGTCAAAGAGGCATCAGCACATACGCCGGGCACGCCGCGTCTATTAACGGAAACGTACTTCCGACCCCGACACTCCACTCGACTCCTCCCCAGCACTCTCATCCTCAGCCCCCCTTCCGCAGCCACTCCCCCACAGCCTTACACAACCCTCTCTGCCCCCCTCTGCAGCCCGGTCAAGACGCTCACGCACCTCACCCCCGCCACCTCCGTCCCCACCTCACCCTCCTCCGCCTCCGTCCCCAATCCCACCACCCGAGCCAAACGCCAGCATATCGACTTAGCACCCAGCAAACGCCCCACTTCTCGAGATCGTCACTCTTCTTCCTCCGGGCTTTATGCACTGTTAAAACCACGATATCGACCTACCCACCCCACCCCATCTCCCCCCCCACTAACCCCAGTAGACCGTAATAGAAACGCTTCTATACGATAGCAGGAAGCCCACCCAAAACGCAATTGATGTTGTTATAAGTTTACCGTTTTTGCGGGATGGAAGGGCGCGAGGCGGGGGCGGTGTGTGGGGTTGAGGGGGGATGGTTGCTGGAGGAGAGTGGTATGGGTCTGGTGGAGATGAGGGGATAGGGAGGGCGATTTTGGAGAGGGAGAATGGTGGGGTTTTGGAGTGCTAGGGTGAATACGAACACTCCTCCTTTCGATACGAGCTCGAGGCTAGCTTTTGCGTATTATGCATTGCCTGAAGCATGGTATTCAGCTGACGAGTCGGGAGGAGCTAAGTGCGATTGAAGGTGGTGTTTTTAATTATAGAGGAGATACTGAGCGTCTTTGAGCGGTGTGAGCTGTTAACATGATGACGTCGGTTTGCTGTGTGTCTGCACGACTATGTACTTTTCTTCTTATGTGCTTCTCTACTTCGGGGACGGATTGCATGTCTCAGCCGCAACTCCCTTACGTAGATCCGTAGCATTTTGATCGCGCCGTGAGGACAACAACGATACTACGCAGAACAATGGGGGATTGAGGAGCTAGCAGGTGTATGGGGGGTTGTGTATAATGCTATTACTAAGAGACTCAACTCACGGTATCGAGCATATATGAGCTTGTAGGATCGTTGAAGCAGCTATGCGGTTCATGATGAGCTAGGTACTTAAGGGAGAAACGTATTGGCGGAAAGATTATGGGGTGCTTGACCAACGACTATCCGTCGCTAATGCGGTAAACAGTCCTTAGGTTTTGAACCTACTGTTGGCGCCTTTACACTTGTAGCCCTAAGTTGAACCTCCTGCTGAAGGCTTCGATTCAGAAGCCGGCGGCTTCACGCTACAATTTCCATCAAGCAACCCCATCTCCTTCCGCTCCCCGCTTCATATGCTCCTCCAAAGCGGCCACCGTCCTCTCCAGCATGATGGCCGCCCCACGACTCAGCTTCTTCCCCACCGCCTCCTCCCCACGATCGGCGATCCGTGCCCTCGCTTCCTCGATCACGGTGCGTAGTAGCCAAGGCCCTGCGCCCTCTGTGGACGGCTTGTCATATAGCCATTCAATTATATCAGCCACGCCGCCCGGCTTGCTGCTCAGAGCGCGTTGGACAAAGCCGCGAGCGAGGACGAAGGCGCGTTCGGTGTAGAGCGCGGAGGTGGTGCATGCTTCGTCGGTGTTGGCTAGGATGTCGAAACCGGCTTCGTCTGTCCATTTGCAACCGATTAGCTAGAGTCGATATCGTTCAACAGTTGGGACGTTTCGAGATTGGAGAACTGGGGCGGGTGAATGGGTTTCAGACATATTATAGTAAGGTAGCTGAGAATTTACATCATTGGCGACCGGAAAGGCCACGCTCGAGCCAAATGCACTCAAGTCATCATGTGGTGGTGGACCATGGCGAGAAAGCAGAGGGGGGTTGGGCTTACTGAAATAAGGTTCCTGAACTAGCACCAAACCCAGCAGGCTGACAATGATCTGCAACATCGTGCTTCCTTTCGCACTCCAGGTGTCCTTTTCATCACCTGGCCACGTTCCCAGGAGACTGATACAGATCGTTCCATCCTCATACAGATTCGGATTGATCCTCCCACGACCATCGGTCCAGGAGTGAAAGTGCGCTTTCGGTGGGTTTTCAGGGAAGTCATCCGCAAAGTGGAAATCAATAACGAAGGGTGCGAGCTCGTAAGGTGTGTCACGAGGGCCGATGATCAGCACGCGCAGTAGGTCGAGGCGGGACTCCCAAGCCCGGACAAAGATGCCTGAGGGGAGGGAGGACCTCATAATGCCATGTTCCTGAGTAATTATCAGAGTCAGCAACCCGCCTTTACGTCAGTAGATTGAGCAACGAGGCATCGCAAGGAGCGGATACTGCTAAGACATGTTTTACAGCTTCTTGACAACTCGGAAAGGAGTAAGAGATGCTCAGAAAGCTACTTACCTTTGCTATGCGTCTCATTTTGAGAGCTGTGAGGTGGGAAGGGTGGTTGAGAAAGTGGTGATCCGCTGGGAGAGATTCTTCTAGGAGTGCAAATTGGGCCGGCATTGATGAATAGGTCGAGAGCTGTAGCTCCGAGGCTAGCGTTTCTGTGTTTGCTACGGTGGTTGAGGCGGTGTTGCTCTCTTGTCCGCTTTGTGTATTTTGGGGATACTGTGAATCTGCCATCTCACTACAAGTATTTTGAGTCAGCGTTCCTCCTTTGCTTTGATGGATCAAGTCAAGAGGCATGTCTTAGATGCGGATTTGACTGTCTCAAGGCTCTATGACTGCTGGATGAATATTCGGCATAATTTACTTACTTCTGGGCTGTTGAAACATTGTCAGAACGCAGATTTGCTAGGTTAATCTGGTCATTTCTAGATTTCGACGATGTCGAAATTGATTGGGGAATTTGCTCGTCGTCTTCGGTGGACCACATTTCGTCGTCTGATTCGTTGTCAAGCCGGTCTCCGCCTTCATACTCCATCTCCATTTCGATCGTCTTCCCTGAATTGACTGTACCGACTTCGCTATCCGCAGAATAGTCGCTCCACAACTCGATCGACTTGTCATCGACGTCCGGGTCTTCTTCCTCAGAGGATTCGGACGAATCATAGTAATCTTGATCGCTCACAGCGACCACGCAGCGTTCAAAAGGTAGTTTGATATCATGAACCTCGGAGGCTGCTCTCAGCCGTAACGTCACGTCTCCATCTAGATGCATATCAACAACGTCGCCTAGCCAATCAATGTCATTGGGGGTATCGGTGATGTGGGTGTCTACCGAAGAACCATCGTCGGAGTGCAACGGTGAGTCGTCTCCATTGTGGCGGTTCAAACCGTGATACAAATGGTCGAGAACCTGCTTTACGTCTTCCGATTGTTCCTCCGCATAGAGGGAACTTGCCGGTGGTAGAGGGCTTGGGACCGCTATCATCAAGTCTCCTCGTGATCGACCATAAGCTGAATAGACAGTAATATCGAAGAGCGAAACAATGCTGTACTCGTCCCCGATCGGACCAAAGCTCGTTGGAGATACCTGCGTACTTCTATCGTCGATGCACACTGTTGCAACTGTGGCTGTAAACCAGCGTACTCTAGCTATCCTCTCACTGGCGTCGACGGATTGTACCACACCTATTTTACCGCATCTAATGGTGTTATAATCTTCATTGACCTCTTCTTCAGCCTGGAGAGAGACGTAATCCCCAGGCCACACATCTTGATCGTCCTGAGCAAAATTCGGAGTCAGCATTCCTCCTCTCAGTCAACGCAATGAGCAAAGAGGGATGCCTTGGGAGCGGATACCGCTAAAACATGTTGCAAGCTCTCGAAACCCTCGGGAAAATGGGTAAGACATGCCCAGATGATTACTTACCACATTGATGTATGGTACTAGGAAGACAGAGTCTTCTTTGGTAATTGTGGAATCTTGCCATTGGACTACCACTATGGTCTGAGTGCGCGTCACTTCTAGCACATTCATGTCGAATCCTTGGGTAGCGGTTCTCGGTGTTCGCCTAAAGTGGTTGATTGTATCTTGAGAGGTACGATTGACTTGCGTGCCATCGTACTTGACAGCAGCGCCAGCAACGTCTTTAAACCTCACGAACCCGCCAAAGGCAATGTCGGGGCTGTAAGAGGCGCCGGAGAGATCATGACCACTTGACTCTGGTGGCTGCTTTGATAGATCGTATACTGTGATTTTACCGCTCTCCAGGACATCAAGATCAAGGATGCTTGACGGTGGGTCTGTGTGGGCTCTATAGGGCATGAATATGTTCGGTAGCCTCCAAGCGACCTCTAGCTGTACGTGGCGAACTTCAACAACAATGCCTTGTGGTATTACATTAGGATCGTAGGCCCCAAACTTCCAGCGTCCACGACGTAGATTTCCCTTCTTCGTTTTAACGATCTGACCTGGATAACATGGCATAGCATCGACAGTTTTGGCTTCCATATCCCCCGGTAGGTTCTTCTTGGACCAATTCAGTAGGTAATCGGCCTGAAAGAGGCGCTTGTGGAGCTCACTTGAGAGCGAACCGTCGACCCACCACGATTGTTCGAGTTCTTCTGGATCCTCTACGACGACAACACTGCCGTTGTTCAAGCGGACAGTTACCTCATCCGTAATGTAGCGTATACAGCCAATCCAATCTCTGTAGATGATATAATCATTTTCGCGATACTTGTTCCAATGTTCCAATTCGGATGCTGGGACACCGTAGAGCTCCTCAATTGACGTTCGATGTTGATCCGGTATTTCTAGGAGAACACATTGCGATGAGCAAGGACTGTGCCCGTTTCTGTGCTCATAGTAGGCTGGGCAGAGTCCATGAGCTTTTCGGGGTTCCTTCTCAGCGAAGGTCAGAGCACTGCATGATGGTCTTAGACCACACTTGAGAGAAGTGCTGATGATGGTACCGCTTTGAGCATCCGATAATTGTCGCTTAACAATATCTCCCGCAGCTAAAGCTCTATCGACTAGAATCAGGGACTTCTCAGCAATGAGACAAAGGAAGTCGTGTGGCTGCGCGAAGGATACTACGATATAACCAGGAGCGGGCTGATAAGCATTAAATTATGTACTCATGTGGCCCGGAGGAAAAGAGAAAGAGCTCACCCGCTTTCTTAGCATGAGCTCCTTCCGAACCTTTTTCGGGGTATCCCGATGCCAGTAGACACTGTGGGTTTCAATGGGATCTCCGTCTACCTTCTGGTTGTCAATACGTACCCTCGAGGAGCGACAGATGAGGGAATGTTCATAATCCTCTTCATGCTATGAGAATCGAATAGCGTAGTGTCTAAGGCTTGAGGAAGCGCTGGACAGCCCAGCTGATAGGGAAAGTATTAAAGCCCAAAGGAGAGAAGTGTAGGCTTACATCTCGCCAAGTGTGCTGCTAATGGTCAGACAGCCCACTTCCCGGACCATAGCTACGGAGGTCTGCTTACCTCCACCGTCGCTACGATGAAGGGATCTGACTCGAAGGCGCAGACATCCTCAGCGTAAAACTAGTATATAAAGTCAGTGATGGCCAATCAACCGACGGAAATCACTGACTTGGGCCATGATGACAACGGAATGAGCATAGAGCAAGCCCCTTCCCTTCGCTCAAACGACTAGTAAAGCTCTTGCATCACAACATCACAGACACACCGAGAGTGCTCTTCAAATATAAAGCATTTTGTGACGCGATAAAGAAAAGAGAACTGAACGAACCTCTTCACGCCGGCTGATCTTCGGCCCGACTGATGTCCACGCGTGTGATACTCCCACCTCTCTTCCCTTCAATATGATAACAATCTGACTCCATCCCTTATCCGCAATTGATGATAGATCACCTTTCAAGATGTCAGAGCCCATCCCCGAATCTATCCCCACCTCCGCCGACCCACGCTCCCACCGCCCCCTCAAACGCCGCGCCCTAACCCCCACCACGGCCCAAGCCGCCTCCCTTACTGCGCTCTTTTCCAAACCCGACACCGAAATCCCCATTCCCTCTTCCACCGCCGTCATAAAGTCCAGAATTGGCGCGCCGCCCGAGATCGTCGCCAACGTGCAGGGTTCCTCCGCTGGGGCTGGCAGCGGCGAGTTCCATGTCTACAAGGCCAGTCGGAGGAGGGAGTATGAGCGGGTGAAGGCGATGGATGAGGAGGTGGAGCGGGAGGAAGCTGACAAGAAGTTTGAAGAGGGGAGGGATGAGAAGAGAAGAAGGGATGAGGAGAAGACGGAGAAGAATAGGAAGAGGAGGCAGAGGAAGAAAGGGAAGAAAGGAGGAGATAGTGAGGGGGAGGGAGAGGAGATGAAGGGTGTGAGGAAAGGGCCGATGATGAGGGTTAGGCAGATCGGAGAGCTGGGATGGGGGGAAGAGGAAGATACTGGGGAGGGAGACGAAGTGGCCGGGAAGGTGGTCGAGGAGAAAGGAGTGGTGATTCACGATGATGATTGAGCGGCTACGGCATACCAGCATCGTTGCTTGAGGGCTTTATGACGGATCCACGATATCACGTTCTATGCTGTATGCACGGATTTGAGGACACGGAACGGTCTATTGAGGAAGACTCAAAGCTCACCATTGCTATGATGTTGAGTCCCGTCGACACTGGTTGCGAACCATTGTAAGGTGAAAATTCTCTACTTGAGCTTGAACGGGTAGGACTAGCTTGATTCCTAAAACTGATTTCCTACGCTGACGCGCCGCAGGCTTCGAACTAAGCTGGCCATCAATCATGTACTTAGGCGGTAGATGTAGCGGACGAATAAGGATCATGCATGATAGAAGTCTTCAGACTCATTGGACTGACTAAAGAGATATTCCATGGTTTGTATGCTCATTCCATCCCGTTGAAATTCGGTGATTATTTCTCTTGCTCCAATTCCTGTCGCAGGATCCGCACTTGCTTCTTCATCTGCCTCCACAAAACATACTGATCAAGATCCTTGTCCTCGTCTTTTGTCATAACATGCTGGACAGTTGCGAAGCCATCCTCGTCGCCATCATCGTCAGTACCTCCGTCGTCCTGTCCCGCAATAACTAACAAACAGGCCACAAACGCTTCTTGAATGTAAGCAAAGCTGAACCCATACGTGATCTCTGCAACCGCTTTGCACAGCCTTTGCGGAAACTCAACATCTTCGTTGTCGGAGAGCCTCTTGCGCCAATATTCGCAATACTGCACTCTTTGCCCCAGATCTGGCTCTGGGAAGAAGTACTTCCTGTCAAACCTGCTAGGCCGCTTACTGATCCCTGGATCAAGACGCTCAAGATGGTTGGTTGAGCCAATCATGAAGATGCCGTCGTTAGATTCTAGACCGTCTACTTCGTTGAGGAAGTATGATCGTACGGCGTCAGTGACAATGCTGTCCAGATCTTCGAAAACAAGATAACATGGTGCGGTTCGACGCGCGCGTTGAAAGATCCACGAAAGGCAGTACTGAGGCGGAGCGAATCCTGATGTAAGGGACCGGACATAGAGCGTCGGTACTGGATCTGGACGATTGTAGAGAGCGTTCATCGTAGCTTTGATAGATATAGTTTTGCCATTGCCTGCCAAAAATCAGCCTACATGCAGAGTCATCCCGCCACATGCTCCTGTCCAAGTCTGCAATGTAAGTTTGACGTTGAAGACCGACCACAGACTGTTTTGGCATTGTTTGCAGACATCAAAATCTCAGCCTCACTTTTAAAAGATAATCTTTTGACCATCTACGCGTCCAAACGGGCATAAGGCAACGTAATCACTGTATGCACGGACTTACCTGGCGGGCCATAGTAGATCACGCCTCTCTTCCATGGAACTTTCAACTTCTGATACTTCTCCCTCGAATCGAAGAACTTGTTGATCTCTCCCATAATCGATTTCTTCATGCCCTCTTCCAAGATAACATCGTCCCATGAGGCATGCTTCACGCTCTGCCACAACTCCGAGTTCTTCTGCCAGCGTCCCTTGTCAAATACCCACACCTGATCATGCAGCTCATTAGAATACTGACAGGCAGCCAGCATGCACGCCTCTGTAATTTCCTTGGCTGGACCTAGCAGATAGTTGACCTTCCTAGGATAGTACGGGTGGGAAGTAAGGACAACGTAGAGGATGAATTCCTTCTCTTGCCAAGTGTACATGTATTTCCCAAATTGAACGTCATCGGCAAGACCGCCGGGGCCTCCATCTAACCGTCTTGCCGGCGCATAGTAGTCTTTCCACGTCAGGTTCGGTGGCGTCGAGCCTTCGGAGTCAATAGGAATCGCGGTCGCTTGACCTGCTGCAGCAAAGCCTAGATAATCGCATGAGTCGGAAATGGTCAAGTGCAGCTCAGGGTAAGCCTTGCGGATGGCTTCGACCATCGGGGCATCAGTGTAGACCTGCGGCGCACTTGAGATCTCAATGAACTCTTGAAAGACGCCATCGCGGGCTTTGGATGGTGATGGAGAGGTTCGCAAAGGGAGGTCAGGGAGTTTTGTGTGCATTGCGGCGATGAGTGCTGGACTCGAATTTTTGAGCTTCCGTCTGCCAAATACTAAATGGATCGGGAAATGTCTTGTAGGAATCTGTTGCGTTTCTCGCATATGGCAGGAAAGCTGCGCTTCTCGCGAAGGGGGCTGTGACTGAGTGCCTCGTCGCCATTCTCCTGAAGCGAGGAGCCGGCCCCATCAAAACGTCGCATTGCTTCGGGTGCTTGGTCATGGCTGTCTATTACGTCAACAAGACACGATGGACGGTTGTACGAAATAGCATTGGCAATTAATGTTAGTTTGAGGCAGATCGATGATACCTTAAGGTAATCTGTCGTACCATAAGGTACACCGGCTCGTCTAAGAGGGAGCTTCATTAATGCAGGCGTTTTCTAAAATATAATACTGCGCGATGATCACCCCTCCCCACCAGATTAGGTGGCACTGCCACCTTAATATCCGGGGAACGGGGGCTGACCTCATCGTCGCCAAATGCAGACCTCATCGTCATCGCGGCTGCCCTTGGGGGATGCCCCTCTGCTCTCATCGGATTTTGGTGGCAATGCCACCAAATAGTTTGGGGAGCAGAGGGGCACCTCATCGTCGCCATTATATGTAGTAGTATAGAGTAGTATAGTCAATGAATTTATATTTAGCCCTTCTCCTCCTCATTGTCCTCAAATCTACGCCTTCGCTTGCGAGGAAGCCCCTCGACGACGTCATCCACCTCGTCGGCGAGTTCCTGCAGAGCTGTATTCACCCCCCTCTTTCTAATGAAACCAATGAGGTGTGCCAGCTGTTCTATCCACTTGGTGATGGCCGGCGTACGCTCTTCCTTTGCTCAATTTGTCGTCTGCTCTGCAATCTCATAGTAGCGATCCTTGATTGAATTAAGAATCTCGCGTATCTCCAACAGATGCTTGTCAGGAGCTCCAATAGCCTCATGTATGTCCTTAATGACGTACTTCTTTGTGATTGATTCGTAGATTTCGAACCCATCGTCCTCAAACATAAACGCCCATCGGTCTCAATCGTGTGAGGTGAAGACGCGTCGGCGAGCCTCTTCAAGGCCAGGAGGGACGCGAAGGAGGGTGGAGTCGATGGAGGAGGAGGGGAGGGCATTAGGATCGTGGGCGATGCTCAATTGACTGTCGACGTCGAGGTTCGAGGCGTCGATGACCTGGCTATCCAATTGACTATCCAATTGAGCGACGATGAGGGCAACAAGAGGGGGGGGGGAGGAAGGACCCATGGCGATAGTACTATAGGTAGGGGGGGTGGTTCTGGTGGTGTTTAATGGCGACGACGAGGTCAAAATGCGGATAGAAAATCGCGACGGCGAGGTCAAAATGCGAATAGAAAATCGCGACGGCGAGGTCAAAATGTGGACAGAAAATGGCGACGGGGATGTTGTTTACTTCTCACGAAATTATTGTGGCAGTGCCACCAAATTTGATGGGGAGGTGGCTGCATCCCCCTGCAGAAACTATCGTGCCAAGCAGGTTTCTATGCCGCAGCCGGGAAGGTGCCAAGGTTTTGGTGGGACCATCACACAAATCGTGGTTTTTCGCGCAATTGAATTAAAACCTCTTTCACCTATTCAATTAGCATGCAATCGTGAAGCTTTTAGTATATCTATATAGTCGACATTCCCCTCTATCTTCATCTCGTCGTCGATGACCTCTCTGACTCCTCTCGTCGTCATCGCTATGAACAAGCCTATCAAAACGAAAAAGTCCTTCAAGAAGATCGTCATCGTCGTCTTCAATAATTTCTCATCGTTTGCAAAGTCTAAAGTTACTAAATTGAAGTTCAAAGTTAAAAGACAATCGACGACGAGTTTCTTTGTTTTCGCGAAGAAGTTCGCAAGCAAAATCTCTTCTCTTAACGTCGATGTTCATTAGATATTTTTCGATTTTGACGCAAATTTTGATGCTGCAAGTAATGATAAATTCGATAATAATAAAGATGTAAACAATAAGACGTCTATTAATGCAACGATTGTGACGAAGATCTCTTTGAATAAGAAAGATCGAATAATTGCTAGCGAAACTATTAATTGTCGCGAACGTCGTCTTTCAAATGAGAGATTCGAAGCTATACAAAAAGAGAGGCAAATTAAAGAGAAAAAGAAGAATAAGCTACTTGTTTTAAAGAATTACACGTTAATCTATATTGTCGTCTTCGACGATAATATCTTCTTTGAATAAAACAATAAGCTCGTTGTCGTTTGTAACATCAAAAGTAAAAACTATATAATAATTTAAATTCGTATTTAAGATAAAGCAATGTTGCATGTTAAAAACAATGTCATTTTATGTTGTTAATTAGAATTAGAGACAATAATTCTCTAAAAAGAATAAAAATCTAATCAAAGACTAGTTACAAAGCTTAA
>JAABUQ010005592.1_pt1 | contig 19838 bp, 17 predicted proteins | sample 5560001 | NCBI WGS metagenome assembly JAABUQ01 (sample SAMN10711888, study PRJNA513371) | rock metagenome | isolation source: Antarctica rocks | place: Antarctica: Victoria Land, Finger Mt nord | collected 2015-12-18
TCGCACGGTGGCGTTCGACCGCGCGCACCACGTCGCGCGGCACAAGATAGTCGAGCAGCGCCGCCGAGCCGCCCGCGTACAACGCGCTCGTCACCACGCTCAGCCCGGCGTCGAAGCTGAGCGGCAGGACGGCGAGAGCGCGGTCGTCTGCCGCCAGATCGAGATATGTGGCGACGCTTTCGGCGGCGAGCCAAAGGTTGGCGTGGCTCAGCATCACCCCCTTGGGCCGTCCGGTGCTGCCGCTTGTGTAAAGCAACGCGGCGAGATCGTCCGGCGCGCGCGGGTTCGTCGCCGCCGCGCCGTCCAGCGGGCCGAGGCCGAGCGCGTCCAAATTTAGCGCGCGCGCCGCGCCGAGCGCCTCCGCTTCCGCCAATGCCGTCGCGCGCGCGGGCTGGGTCAGCAGCAGCTTCGCCCCACCATCGGCCAGGATATGCGCCACTTGCCCCGCGCGCAGCACCGGATTGACCGGCACCGCGACGCCGCCCGCACGCCAAATGCCGAACAGCGCAGCTACCATCGCGATTGATTTGGGCGCGTAGACTGCGGCCCGGTCACCCGGCTGTAGCCCTTCCGCGATCAAGCGTGCCGCGAACGCACCCACCAGCGCCTCCAAATCGGCAAACGTCGCGGTCCGGTCGCGCTCGAACAGCGCGTCGGCATCCGGCGCGCCGCACGCGAGCAGCCGATCGATCGTCTGGACTGTCATTTCGGCAAAACGGGACGGACAATCGCGCGCGGGCCACCGATGCGCGCCAAGGATGGCCGCGCGCCCGTCGCCCACTGCCGCGATCCGACCCTCGTAACGCTCACCGATCCAACCTCCACCCCGCCCAACCGCGCGTGCGCGCGGCGCGACGGCAGGTTATAGTCGGCGATACGGCTCATCGACCATCGACGGTTGCGCGCCTCGAGCCAGTCGCGCGTCGCCGTCCACAGCGCTGCAAACGCACGGCCACCCCGCGCGGCGGGCGCGATCTGCATCCCGGTATCCCACGCCGCGCCGGGCGGAGGCTCGAAGCGCAGCCACGCTTCGTCCTCGTTAAATTCGCCAACGGTTAGCCAGGTCACCGCGATCAGCACAGTGCCCTTCCGCACGCCGACGCACGCCATGCCCTGCCCCGCGCGCCACGCCGCCGCCGCGCCGTCCGCCAGACCTGCACCGACCGCGTCCTGCGGCGCGACCACTCCGGTCCAAAAACCGCCCGCCGCGCGCGGCATCCGCGCGGCGGGAACCGCGACGAGCACATAGCGGTGGAACGCGCAGCCGGGCAGCAAAGCGGCAAAGCGCGACGTACGATAGGAGAGCGACGACATCGCCTCTCCTCTGCCAAGAACACCAAGCAAACCGGATCGGGTGCGATTTGCCATCGGTCTGCCCGCGCCTATAAACCACCGGCATTCAAATCAAGAAGAACCGCGATGGCGACACGGGAGTTGGGGCGGGATCGTGGGGAGGCCACCGCCGAAACGGTGCGATCCGTGCTCGCCGACGTGCTTGCGCTCAAGCCGGCCGTCGCGCGTGGCTTGAGCGATAATACGCCGTTGTTCGGCGCGCTCCCCGAGTTGGACTCGATGGCGGTAGCGAGCGTGCTGACCGAACTCGAAGACCGCCTGGGCATCGTGATCGACGATGACGAGGTCGATGGCGACCTGTTCGCTACCTTCGGCTCGCTCACCCGCTTCGTGGACTCCAAGGCGCGGGGTTGAACGCATCGTTCGAGATGGCGGTAGTCGAAGCGGGCGGCGAGCAGTTGCCTTGCGTGTTCCGGGGGCCACACGACAGCATACCGCTGCTGATCCTGCCACCGCTGTTCGAGGAGATGAACCGCACGCGGCGGCTGATCGCACTCACCACCGCGCGGCTGGCCATGATGGGCGTGCGATCCTGCCTGCCCGACCTGCCCGGCACCGGCGACCATGAGGGTGGACCCGACGCGATGGACTGGTCCCGCTGGCGGGCCGCGCTCGCCGCGTTGGCGGGCCTTCTCGGCGGCGCGTCGCACCTTTTCGCGGTGCGCGGCGGCGCGCTGCTCGCGGACGCAGCGCCCGCCCGTTCGCTCTACCGCCTCGCGCCGCCCGCGAATGGCGCCAAACCGCTGCGCGATCTGTTCCGCGCGCGCGCCGCCGTCGACCGCGAAGCGGGCGCGCGCACCACCGTCACCACCTTGGAAGCGCTAAGCGAGGCGGGCGATACGATCGAGGCGGCCGGCTACACGATCGGCCCCTCGCTCGCCGCAGCGTTGCGCTTGGCCCCGCTGCCCGCGCCCGATATCCCCACCCGAACGGTCGCGACCGCCCCCGGCCCGAACATCGACGCAGTAATGGAGGGCGCGCCGGTGTGGCGGCAGGCCGAGCCCGTCGATACCGCGCCGATGGCGCACGCGCTCGCGCACGATCTCGCCGCGTGGATCGAGCGATGCGAGCAGTCGGGTTGATAGGCCGTAAATCGGGCATAGCCCCGGTCCTCATCCAGGCACCCGGCGCGACACTCGCGGGCATCGCGCACCTAGCCAAAGGCGCGCCAACCAGCACCGTCGCGGCGCTGATCGTCGCGGGCGCGCCACAAACGCGCGTCGGCGCGCATGGCGGCTTCGCGCATCTGGCGGGCGCGCTCGCCGAAGCAGGCGTGCCGTGCCTGCGCTTCGATCGGCGCGGACTTGGCGATAGCGACGGCGACGATCCCGGCTTCCACACGATCGCACCCGATATTGCCGCCGCTTTGGCCGCGCTGCGCCACACCTTCCCCTCGGTCCGCCGCGTTATCGGCATTGGCCTGTGCGACGGCGCGGCCGCATTGCTGCTCGCGCCCGCCGCGTTCGATGCGCTGATCCTGCTCAACCCGTGGACGCGCGACGAAACTACCGCCACCACCATGCCGCCGCGCGCCGCGCTCGCTGCGCGCTACCGCTCGCGTTTTCGAAGCCCAGCCGCGTGGCGCGATCTTCTTCGCGGGCGTGTAAACTTCGCCAAGATCGCGCGCGGGCTGCGACATCTGCTCAAACGCGACCAACTCTCGTCGATCGCGCGCGAAACCGCGTCCAGTCTGGCGCGGTACCCCGGTCGAGCACGCATAATCCTTGCCGAGCGCGACAACACCGCCCAAGCCTTCGCCGCGCTATGGCAAACGCCCCTCTTCGCCCGCGCTCGCGCCCACAACCGCGCGGAGTTGCGCTGGATCGCGGGCGCGACCCACACCTTCGCGGGCGGCGTGGCGTCAAAGGCGCTGGCGGACGCAGCGGTGGAGTTCGCGCGCGCGGTCTGATCCTGGGGCTACTCAAGCTGGCGGCGCTGACATTGCTGCTCTGCGTCGGCTGGATCGCGCTCTACCGCGTCGTCGATCCGCCGTTCACCTTCATGATCGCGCGCGACCGGCTCGCGGGCCGCCATGTCGAGCGCAATTGGCGGCCGCTTTCCGCAATCTCATCCAATCTGCCGCGCGCGGTAATCGCGGCGGAAGACTCGCACTTCTGCTCGCACCACGGCTTCGACCTAGCCGCGATCGAAGCCGCCGCCAAGCGCAACGCGGCGGGCGGCAAGCTACGCGGCGGATCGACCATCAGCCAGCAGACCGCAAAGAACGTCTTCCTGTGGCCGGGACGCTCGTGGCTACGCAAGGGCCTCGAAACCGCGTTCACCGTCGGCATCGAAGCGCTGTGGGGCAAGCGGCGCATCATGGAAGTCTATCTGAACGTGGTGGAACAAGGTCCCGGCGTCTACGGCGCGGAGGCCGGCGCCGAGCGCGCCTTCGGCCACGGCGCGGCGCACTTGTCGCCCATGGAAGCCGCCCGGTTGGTCGCGATCCTGCCGCAACCGATCAAACGCTCCGCCGCCACTCCGTCGCGCTACACCCGGCGCTACGCGGGCCGGATCGACCGCCGCATCGCGGTGGTGCGCTCGGACGCGCTCGATGCGTGCATCCGCTAGGCAGGCGCGACGCCCACGCGGTCGAGCACGCGCGGGATCGCCGCCTTCACATTGAAGAACCCCTTGGTCGCGTGCGGCCAGGTCGCGTCGTCCCACTCGCGGCGGACTTGGAGTGCGGGCGGCAACGCGTCTGCCGACGGCCCCACGGGCGCGTAGGCCGTCACCACCGGCAGGTCGTCCGCCCAGCCCTCGCCCGCCTCCACCACCGGGCAACCGAAATGCGCGGACGCCCGCGCCAGCCCGTCCGCCATTGCCTCCGCGTCGGCGGCGAGCACGCGCGCCGCCGCCCCGGGCGCGGACACGGCGAGGCCTGCGACGCGCACCACGCGCGCGCCATTCAGCATCAAGCCTTCGGGGTGGAGATCGTCCAGATGCAGCAGCAACGCGATCTCGCTGGTGGGTGCGGCGTCGGCGGGCGGCAACGTGCGTGCGGGGCCGGGATCGGGTTCGTCCAGCGCGCGCGGATGCTCGTTCAGCCCGCCCGGGCGGTAGCGGCCATCGGTGTAGCGCGCGATGTTGTCCTGAGTGGCGGCATAGCATTTGCCGCGTGTGTGCAGCCCCGCCACCCAGCGCCACGACAGCGTGTTCGACGCGGGATCGCCGTCGATCAGGTGCGCGAAGAAATGCTCCGCGCCGAGCGCCCATGGTAAACCCAGCGTGAAGATCCAGATCGACGCGAACCACATCCGCGTATGATTGTGCAGCCAATTGTTCTCGACCAGCTCGCGCGCCCAATCGTCGAAGCACTCGATCCCGGTTCGCCCCTCGACCGCCGCCTCATACGCGCGCGCGAGGCCGGGTTCGCGCGCCAGCCGCTCGTGCCCGGCGGCGGCGCGCGCGAGGTAATCCGCCCAGATCTGCGGGCGGGTTTCCAGATGCCCCTTGAAATAGGTGCGCCAGAAAACCTCGGCGACGAACTTCTCGGCGGCCGCCGGACCATGCGCGCCGAGCGCCGCGCCGACCGCTTCGGCCTCGGTGATCAGGCGGCGGCGCAGGATACGGAGAGAGCGCCGAGGTGGCGGGTTCGCGCTCCGGCCCATGATCGGCGTTGCGCCCGTTTGCGTAGGCGCGGCCCATGCGCGGCGTGTAGGCGGCGAGGCGCGCGAGGCCCGCGGCGCGGTCGAGCGGGTGGGGGAAATCCATGTCGCACTGGTGCGCGCGGCGGCGGCCCCGGTCCACCACGCCATTGGTCGCGCACGCCCGACGCTTGCCTCCCCCGTTCGCGGGGGGCGGCTATGCCACCAGCTTTTGCAACGCCACCGCCCCGGCGGGCGCGCGCATCTTACCGCCGTGGATCAGGAAGGCGAACACGTCGCGACCGCCCTCCGCCCATTGCTTGGCGCGCGCCGCCCAACCGTTGAGCGCGCCGGGATCGTATCCGGTTTCCACCTCGTCTACCCCGCGTTGCAGCCGGGCGTATGCGAAATCGGCGGTCGGCTCGTCGATCATCGGGTAGGTCTCATGGTCGGCGAAGACGATCGCGGCATTGTGCGCGCGGACAAGCTCGGTGAACTCGGCGCACGCGAAGCTCGGATGCCGCACTTCGAGCGCGTGCCGCAGCGCGACCCCGCCCGCCTCGCGCGGCAGCAACGCCAGCCACGCGGCGAAGTCTTCAGGCTCGAACCGCTTGGTCGGCGCGAACTGCCACAGGATCGGCCCGAGCTTGCCACCCAACCGGTCGATGCCGCTCTCGGCGAACCGCTGGATAGACTCGCCCGCCTCGGCCAGCACCTTCTTCTGCACGCAGTAGCGCGGCGCCTTGACCGTGAAAACGAACCCGTCCGGCGTTTCGGCCGCCCATTTCTCGAACGTGGCAGGTGTCTGCGTCCGGTAGAACGTCCCGTTCACCTCGATCGCGGCGAGCTGACGCGAAGCATGTTCCAGCTCGCGCGCGTGCGGCAGCTTGGCCGGGAAAAACAGCCCGCGCCACGGCTCGAACGTCCACCCGCCGACACCGACGCGGATCATTTCGAAGCGGCAATCGACAACAGATCGACGCCCGCACGCTTGAGGACGACAACTAGAGCGATAAGCATGCAGGTATATAGAAAGGCGGACACGATGTTGAGGCCGATCGTCTTACCTGTCTGCCCCCTCAATGCCTCTTCGAGTATGTTCGGCCGTTCTTCCTCAATTAGCTGTCGACCAAAAGTAGCCAGCACTTGATCGGCCTCTGTCTGTTTGCCAGCAATCATCGCTGCTGTCCAAGTTGCCGCATAAGCATCGAGTTCGGAAACGTTTGGCGACCGATTGTGCTTATCCCGAAATTCGCTCACCCACTCGCGTTTAGAATTTTGTATAGGCCATATGCGATCAAACCCCTCAACTCGTTCGGTTCGCCATCGCGAAATTTCTCGAAAAGCGGGTTATACACCTAGCGCTTGGATGGCCTAGCGGAAATCAATTCACTAGCCTGAGACGAAGCCTTACTCACCGACCGCTCAAAAGACGAACGCTGCTTCAACGAGCTAGCCGCAGTCGACCGTACGTCGGAAAGTTTGCTCGATAACCGGGTGCTTGCGGTATCAGTCGTGCGCTTAGTGTATATGTCGAATTTCATCTGCACTCCTTATTCTGAATTCGACAGATCAGAAACATAAATTTTCAAAACGGCAGCTTGAACCCCGGCGGCATCGGCAGGCCCGCTGTCAGCTTGCCCATCTCCTGGCCGCTCGCCGCGTCGGCCTTGGCGCGCGCGTCATTAAAGGCGGCGACGATCAGGTCCTCAAGCATTTCCTTGCCCGCCGGATCGATCAGCGAGGGGTCGAGGTGCAAAGCAATGATGCGGCCCTTCGCCGAAGCGCGCACGCGCACCAGCCCGCCGCCCGCCGCACCCTCGACTTCGATCTCGTCCAGTTTGTCCTGCGCTTGGGCGAGCTTGGCCTGCATCTCGCTCGCGGCTTTCAGGATTTCGTCCATGTTCATGCGCGTTTGTCCTCTCGGATGGCCTCGGGCGGGGCATAGTCGATCAATTCCGCGCCGGGGAATGCCGCCATCAACGCGGCGACGGCGGGTTCGGCCAACACGGCGGCACGCGTGGCGGCTTCGCGCTCGCGCATCGAAGGCTCGCCGCCCGCGTTCGCCAGCGCCACCGTCCAGCGCGTGGCGGTCCAACTCTCCAAGCAACGCGCCACCCGCTGAGCAAAATCGCGCGGCAACGCAGCGGTCGGCGCGAGTTCAAGCATCGGCGGAGCGTAGCGAACCGGGCGCACGTCGTCGTGCAGATGATGCGCGAGCACCGCCTCGCGGTTGGCGTCGAACAGCGCCACCAACGCCTCGTAGCTCGCGGGCGCGACGGCAGCCGGGGCGACAGCGGCGGGAGCGCGCGCGGGTTGTGTTTCGCGCGAAGGCTCAGGTTTGCCCTCCGGCTCAGACTCGCGCTGCACCGCAACGGAGAGCGCGACCGGCGCGCGCGCGGGATCGGCCCAGCGCGCGTCGGGTGCTCCGACCGTAGTCTGCGCCCCCTCCAGCCGCCGCACCAATTCGCCCGGATCGGGCAGCCCCGCCGCGTGCACCATGCGCAGCAGCGCCATCTCGGCGGCTTCCTGCGGCAGCGGCGCGGTCTCGACCTCGGCGTGGCCCTTCAGCAGCAACTGCCACAGCCGGTGGAGCGATCCCGGCCCGAGCCGCGCCGCCCAGGCGGCGATCGCCGCCTGCTCCTCCTCTGCGCGGCCCGCGTCAGCGCCCGCCCCCGCCGCCACACGTGCGGTCGCGTGCACCAGCTCCAGCATATCCTTCAGCACAGCGGCCGGGTCGGCGCCCATGTCGTGCAGCGCGGCCATTCCTGCCAGGACAGCATCGGCGTCCGCCGCGAGCACCGCGCCCAGCAGCGCGCGCACGCGGCCCCGATCCGCCAAGCCGAGCATATCCTGCACGGCGGCGACGCTCACCGTCCCCGCCCCGTGCGCGATCGCCTGATCGAGGATCGACAGCCCGTCGCGCGCCGACCCTTCCGCCGCGCGCGCGATCAGCATCAGCGCCTCGGGATCGGCCGCGATCCCCTCCGCCTCCGCCACACCCGCGTAGTGGGCCGCCAGCCGCTCGGCGGAGATGCGCTTCAGATCGAACCGCTGGCAGCGCGATAGGATCGTCACAGGCAGCTTCGCCACTTCGGTGGTGGCGAAAATGAACTTCACGTGCTCGGGCGGCTCCTCCAGCGTCTTCAGCAGCGCGTTGAACGAGGAGGTCGAGAGCATGTGCACCTCGTCCACCACGTAGATCTTGAACCGCGCCGCCACCGCTGAATACGCCACCCCGTCCAACAGCTCGCGCATCTTGTCCACGCCGGTGTTGCTCGCCGCGTCCATCTCCAGCACGTCGATGAACCGCCCCTCCGCGATCGCTCGGCACGGTTCGCACACGTCGCACGGCGCGATCGTCGGGCCGCCGGTGCCGCCCGGGCCGACACAGTTCAGCGCCTTTGCGATCAGCCGCGCGGTGGTCGTCTTGCCCACGCCGCGCACGCCGGTCAGCAGATAGGCGTGCGCCAATCGCCCCCCCGCGATCGCGTTCGCCAGCGTGCGCACCACCGCATCCTGCCCGATCAACTGATCGAACCGCTGCGGACGATATTTGCGCGCGAGGACTCGGTAGGGGGCGGCGGTGGTCACGCGTCGAAGGTAGCGCGCCTGCCCGCGCGCGTCACGGGCAGGCGCGCTACTGTAACTTCTGCGCGTCGGTGTAGATCCGGAACGACGTGACCAGGCCGTTCGCATCGCGGTCGGTCATAGCCACCGCGCGCAGCGTGATCGGCTTGCCGTCGCTCTTCGTGTAGTGGTTGAGCGCCTCGAGCATGAAAGCATGGTCAGTGCCGTATATGTTGAGCAGATCGTGTTCGAGCGTGCCTAAGCTCTGCCAATACCCGCGAGCGCGGCTGTCACCCCTGCGTGACCGTGCAAGGCGGGTTCACTGTTGAACCGCATCTCGATCCCGGGTGCCAGGAATGCGGCGAAGGCCTGCACATCCTTGGCGTCGAGCGCTGCAAGATATTGACGATACCAAGCGAACGCCTCACCCGAAAGCTGGTTATAGCGAAGATCGTCGAGCCGCATCAGGCTTACCTTTTCGTGTCCGCTTAGGATCGACCGGGTGAAAGCGTCGCAGGTTGGTTTGTTCCGTTTGCGAGTGCGGATGGGCGCCATGCATCGCCCCCGGGTTGCGGCACCCTGCCCGCGGGGAGCATAGGCGACACACGAGAAGGCCGTGCATCGGCCCGACCCTTGGGAAGTAACTCCGCCTTGGCCAGCCAGCCCGCCCCTGTCCGCAATCACGTCCGCGATCCTGCCCACGAACCCGTACGCGATCCGATCGTCGACGCCTACGCCACCGCGCTGCTGCACGGCGCGGCGCCGGGCGAGGTCGACGATCTGACGCCCGAACATATCGAGGCGCTCGCAACGATTGCCGCCGCCACCGCCGCGACCCGCGCGCCGGGCGAACCCGCGATTCACCTCGAACGCCATGCCGATGTGGGCAGCGCCAGCCGCCGCATGACGCTCGTGGTGGTCGGCGACGACATGCCGTTCCTCGTCGATTCGGTCGGGCTGGCGGTCGCGCACGCCGGGCTGGACAGTCGCCGCCTGCTCCACCCCGTAGTCGATGTCGCGCGCGACGCCGACGGCCGCCTGACCGCGCCGCCCACCCCCGCCACCGGGCCGCATCCCGCGCCCGGCCACACGCGCGAGAGCGTGCTGGTGGTCGAGATGGAGCGCGCAGCCGGAGGCGTGCGGATGCGGCTCGCCGACGAGATTGTCCAAGTGCTCGCCGACGTGCGCGCCGCCGTCACCGACTGGCAGCCGATGATGACCGCGCTCCGCACCGCCGCCAGACGCCTGCGCGAGCTGCCGCCGCCCGAGCCGCCGTATATCCTCGCCGAAGACCTCGCCTTCCTCGATTGGCTCGCGGCGGATCATTTCACGCTGCTCGGCCACCGGGGCTACACGCTGTCGGCGGGGAACACGGCGTTGATCCCCGACGCGCCCGGCCTCGGCCTGCTCGCCGATCCCGCGCGCCGCCTGTGGAACGGCGGCCCGGACACCGCCGACGATCCGCGCCCGGTCGCCGATTTCCTCGCGCGCAAGGACGCGCTGCTGATCGCTAAATCGGACCTTGTCTCGACCGTCCATCGCCGCGTCAACTGCGATTATTTGAGCATCAAGCGCTACGACGCGCAGGGCCGCACGGTCGGCGAAGACCGCTTCATCGGCCTGTTCACCAGTTCGGCCTTCCACGCCAGCCCACGCGACATCCCCGTGCTGCGCCGCCGGGTCGGCCAGGTCATCCACGATCTCGGGTTCGATCCCAAAGGGCACAACGGCAAGGCGCTGGTGCATGTGCTCGAGAGCTTCCCGCGCGACGAACTCTTCCAGGTTTCCGCCGACCGCCTCAGGGAAATGGCGCTCGGCCTGTTGTCGCTGCTCGACCGTCCGCGCCCCAAGCTGTTCATCCGCGCCGATCCGTTCGGCCGCCAGGTCAGCGCGCTCGTCTACGTGCCCCGCGACGCCTACACCGCGGACATCCGCCTGCACATTGGCGAGATGCTCGAACGCGAAGTCGGCGCGGGCCTCGATCATTTCGACGTTGAACTGCGCTCGGAAGGCCTCGCGCGCATCCAGTACGTCTTCGGCCTGAACGGCGCGCGCGTCCCCGTGTTCGACGAACCCGCGCTCAACCGCCGCGTCGTCGAACTCGTGCGCGGTTGGGACGAGGCGCTCGAAGTCGAACTCGCCGCGCGCGTCGGCCACACCCGCGCGGCGCGCATCGCGCTTACCCAAACGCGCATTTTCTCCACGAGCTACCGCGCGCAGTTCGGCGCGCGCGAGGCCGCCGACGACATTCTCCGCCTCTCCAGCCTCGAAGGCCCGGGCGAACACGACGTGCACCTCTATCGCCGCACCGAGGACGCGCCGGGCCAGCTCCGCCTCAAGATCTACCACCTCGAAACGATCATCACGCTGTCGGACGCGGTCCCCGTGCTCGAAGACTTCGGCTTCCGCGTCATCGAGGAATACCCGTTCGACGTCGATTCGGGCCGCAGGGGCTGGGTCCATGATTTCCTGATCGAACTGTCGCGCGGCACGATGCTGGACGCGCGCGACCTCGACGCCCGCATCGCCCCCGCGTTGAAGGCCGTGCTGAATGGCGCACAGGAGAACGATGGCTTCAACGCGCTCGTCGTAACTGCCGGCTTGGACGCGGGCGCGGTCGCGGGGCTACGCGCCTACTTTCGCTATATGCGCCAAACCGGCGTCACATCGGGCGAGGCCACCGTCGTCGGCGCGCTTCGGCGCAACCCCGATCTCACCCGCGATCTCGTCGCGCTGTTCCGCGCGCGCTTCGATCCCGCGCAGCCCGACCGCGACGCTGCCTCCGCCGACGCCCGCGCGCGCATTGCCACTGGGCTGGCGGCGGTCGAATCGATCGAGGAAGACCGCATCCTGCGCTTCTATCTCGCCGGCATCGAAGCGACGCTGCGCACCAACGCCTACGTCCCCGGCCGCGAGGCGCTCGCGCTCAAATTCGACAGCAAGCGCATCCCCGGCCTACCCGCGCCCGTGCCGTTCCGCGAAATCTGGGTCTACTCGCCGCGCGTCGAGGGCATTCATCTGCGCGCCGGACCGATCGCGCGCGGCGGCCTCAGATGGTCCGATCGCCGCGACGATTTCCGCACCGAGGTGCTCGGCTTGCTGAAAGCCCAGATCGTCAAGAACGCGGTCATCGTCCCCACCGGGTCAAAAGGCGGCTTCTACCCCAAGGCGCTGCCCCCCGCCTCGGACCGCGCCGCGTGGCTGGCAGAAGGGACCGAGTGCTACCGCATCTACATCCGCGCGCTGCTTTCGGTCACCGACAACCTTGTCGACGGTCAGGTCGTGCCGCCCGAGAACGTCGTCCGTCACGATACGGACGACATCTATCTCGTGGTCGCCGCCGACAAGGGGACCGCGACCTTCTCGGACGTCGCCAACGGTATCGCTATCGACCAAGGCTTCTGGCTCGGCGACGCGTTCGCGAGCGGCGGCTCGGTCGGCTATGATCACAAGGCGATGGGCATAACCGCGCGCGGCGCGTGGGTGTCGGTCACCCGCCATTTCGCCGAGATCGGAGTGGACATCGCCACGCAGCCCGTTAACGTGGTCGGCGTCGGCGACATGAGCGGCGACGTGTTCGGCAACGGGATGCTGCTCAGCCAAGCACTGAAGCTCGTCGCCGCGTTCGATCACCGCCACATCTTCCTCGATCCCGATCCCGACCCCGCCACCTCCTACGCCGAGCGCGCGCGGATGTTCGCGCTGCCACGCTCGTCATGGGACGATTACGACAAGGCCAAGCTATCGCGCGGCGGCGGCGTCTTCCCACGCACGCAGAAATCCATCCCCGTCTCGGCCGAAGTCGCCGCGCGACTTGGCGTGGCGGCGGGCGAGTTCGCCCCCTCCGATCTGATCCAGGCGATCCTCAAAGCCCCCGCCGACCTGCTGTGGTTCGGCGGCATCGGCACCTATGTAAAGGCTGGGGACGAAGGCAACGCCGACGTCGGCGACCGCGCCAACGATGCCAACCGCGTCGACGCCGAAGCCTTGCGGGTGAAGGTGGTGGGGGAGGGGGCGAACCTCGCTATAACCCAAGCCGCGCGTATCGCGTTCGCGCGTTGCGGTGGCCGCATCAACACCGATTTCATCGACAACTCGGCGGGTGTCGACACCTCGGACCACGAGGTCAACATCAAGATCGCGCTGCAACCCTCGGTCGCTTGCGGAGCGCTGACGGAAGCCGACCGCGTCGCGCTGCTCGCCTCGATGACCGACGATGTCGCCGCGTTGGTGCTCGAAGACAACATCCGCCAGACGCTCGCGCTCTCGGTCGCCGAGCGTGGTGGCGCGGCGGCGGTCCCCGGCTACGCGCGCGTGATCCAGACCTTGGAAGTCGAGGACCGCCTCGACCGCCGCGTCGAGGGCTTGCCCACCGACGATCTTCTCGCCCAGCGCGCGCAGGGCGGCCACGGCCTCGCCCGCCCCGAGCTTGCGGTACTGCTCGCGCACGCCAAGCTCGCGCTATACGAAGCGCTGGTCGCCTCGGCTGTCGTCGACGATCCGCTGCTCGAGGCCGATCTGCTCGCCGCCTTCCCGCGCGCGCTATCTGAGCGCTTCCCCGACGCGCTCCGCACGCACCGCCTGCGCCGCGAGATCGTCGGCACGGGGCTGGCGAACGAAGTCGTCAACCGTGGCGGCATCGCGCTGGCGTTCCAATTGGCCGAGGAAGACGGCGCGACCTTGGCCGAAGTCGCCGCAGCATTCGTCGCCGCGCGGTACATCTTCGATCTCGACACACTGTGGGCGGTCCTCGACACGCTCCCCGCCTCGGACCTGCAGGTCCGCCTGAACGCCTACGCCGCCGAGGGCCTGCGGCTCCAGATGTCGGACATCCTGCGCACCTTCGCGGGCGTTGGTCCGTCCGAGATCGTCGCCACCACCCGACCGGGTGTAGCGCGTATCGAAGCCGACCTCGACCGCATCCTGCGCGCCGAACCCCGCGCTGCGCTGCTGCGCCTCAAGGATCAGCTCGAAGCGCTCGGCACGCCGCCGGCGATCGTCGGCGCGCTCGTGCGCCTGCACGCGCTCGACGGAGCGGTCGCAACCGCGCACCTTGCCGCGCAGATCGCCGCCCCCGAAACCCGAGTCGCGCAGGCCTACACCGAACTCGGCCAGACGCTCGGCCTCGATTGGGCCAAGGCCCGCGCCGCCGCGCTCGCCCCCGCCGACCCGTGGGAGCGGCTGCTGATCGCATCCGCCGAACGCGATCTGGAGGGCGTGCGCGTCGACCTGATCCGCCGCGTCGCCGTCGGCACCGACCCCGTCGCCGCGACGCAGACCTGGCTCGCCACCCACCCCGCCTGCGTCGCCCGCGTCACCGCCACCATCGCCCGCGCCCGCCACGGCGCAGCGACCACCGCCGCCATGCTCGCCCACATCGCCGCGCAAGCGCGCGCGGCGCTGGCCGTATAACTCTTCCTCCTCCCCTTCCGGGGGAGGTGGCGCGAAGCGACGGAGGGGGTGCGGGGCGTGTAGCACCCGCTCGCAAGACGATGCCAAGCTCCCCCTCCGACCCGTCACGCGGGCCACCTCCCCCGCTCGCGCGGAGAGGAGAAGTGCCGAAGCGATATTCCCCTGCCGCCCGCGTCCATCTAAACCCGTTCCCCATGACCTACGTCACCTATGGCGACCTCGAAGTCGCGCAGCCCCTCGACGATCTGCTAAACACGGACGTGCTGCCGGGTCTTGGCATCGAGCCTGGCCCGTTCTTCGCCGACATGGCCGCGCTGCTCGCCCGCTTCCACACGCGCAACCGCGAGCTACTCGCCCGTCGCGACACGCTCCAAGCTCAAATCGACACCTGGTGGGCCGAGCGCAAAGACACGCAGCCCACCCCCGCCGAGCACGAAGCCTTCCTCCGCGAAATCGGCTACCTCGAGTCCGCCGCCCCCGCCTTCACCATCGATCCGGGCGCGGTCGATCCGGAGATATCACACATCGCCGGGCCGCAACTGGTGGTGCCGCTATCGAACGCGCGCTATGCGTTGAACGCCGCCAACGCGCGCTGGGGTAGCCTGTACGACGCGCTCTACGGCACCGACGCGCTCGGCTCTCTGCCCCCCGCCGGACCTTACAACGCCGAGCGCGGCAGGTCGGTCGTAGTCCGCGCAAAGGCGTTCCTCGACGAAGCGGTCGGCCTCGCGGCGATGTCGCACACCGAGGTTACGCACTACGAAGTCCGCGACGGTCGGTTGGTGGCGCGCTCGGCCACCAACGCGTCGTCGCTCAAGGCCGGGGTCGAACTCATGGGCTGGCGCGGAGAACCCTCCGCGCCGAGCGCGATCCTGCTCCGCCACCACGGGCTGCACGTCGAACTCACCTTCGACCGCACGACCCCAGTCGGCGCGACCGAACCCGCGGGCCTGTCGGACGTGCTGCTCGAGTCGGCGGTCACCACGATCATGGACCTGGAGGATTCCGTCGCTGCGGTCGACGCGCACGACAAGGCGGCGGTCTACAGCAATTGGCTCGGCCTGATGCGCGGCGACCTCGTGGACACCTTTCCCAAGGGCGACAAGCTGGTCACCCGCCGCCTCAACCCCGACCGCGAATATGTGGGCGCGGACGGCCACCCGGTGATCGTCCCCGGCCGCAGCCTGATGTTCGTGCGCAACGTCGGCCACCTGATGACGACGGACATGGTTCGGGTCGGCGGCGAGGACGCCTACGAGGGGCAGGTCGACGCGATCGTAACCGCGCTGATCGCGCTCTACGACCTGCGCGGCCTCGGCGACCATGCCAACAGCCGCGCGGCGAGCGTCTACATCGTCAAACCCAAAATGCACGGCCCTGCCGAAGCGGCGTTCGACAACGACCTGTTCGACGCGGTCGAGGACCTGATCGGCGTGCCCCGCAACACGCTGAAGATCGGCCTGATGGACGAGGAGCGGCGCACCTCGCTCAATCTCGCCGCGTGCGTCCACGCGCTCCGGGATCGCATCGTGTTCATCAACACCGGCTTCCTCGACCGCACCGGCGACGAAATCCATACCGCGATGCGCGGTGGCCCCGTCATTCGCAAGGAAGCGATGCGCGGCGCGCCGTGGTTCAAGGCGTACGAGGACAACAACGTCGATGTCGGGCTGGCGGCGGGCTTCCCCGGCCGCGCGCAGATCGGCAAGGGCATGTGGGCCGCGCCCGACCGCATGGCGGACATGCTCGCGACCAAGATCGGCCACCCGCGCGCGGGCGCTTCGGCCGCGTGGGTCCCCTCGCCGACCGGCGCGACGTTGCACGCGATGCACTACCACATGGTCGATGTCGCCGAAATTCAGCGCGGCATCGCGGCGGAGGGGCCGCGCGCGAAGCTTGCCGATTTGCTCACCGCCCCGCTCGCTCCCGCCGGGCACAACTGGTCCGCCGAGGAGGTCGCGCAGGAATTGGAAAACAACTGCCAGGGCCTGCTCGGCTACGTCGTCCGCTGGATCGACGCGGGCGTCGGCTGCTCGAAGGTGCCCGACATCCACGATGTCGGCCTGATGGAAGACCGCGCAACGCTGCGCATATCGAGCCAGCACATCGCCAACTGGCTGCTGCACGGCGTGGTTTCGGCGACCGAAGTCGACGCCGCGCTCGCCAAGATGGCGCAAGTCGTCGATGCCCAGAACGCTCCCGACCCCGCCTACCGCGCGCTCACCCCGGACAGCCCCGCGATGGCCGCCGCGCGTGCGTTGATCTTCGAGGGTGCCGCTCAGCCGAACGGCTACACCGAGCCACCACTCCACGCGGCGCGGCGGGCGCTGAAGGATTGCTGAAGGCGCAATCCGAAGTAGTCGCGCCTAACGCGGGTGAAGCTCCGGCGTGGTGCCGTCGCCCACGGCCGCAGCTCCAAGGTTCGAGCGCACACGCAAGGGCTTGAGACAGCCATCGACCATGCGGGCGAGCGCAAGATAGGCTTTCGCATCGGGCTCGCGGTCGAGCGCGTGCGGCCTCCCCGTTTCGCCGTCCGGTCCGCCGACCAGATGTGGCGCGATCTGGTCGCATTGTACACTAACCGGTGTTTCGGGCGCGGCGGCTACAGACGAACTCGCGCCCAGTGCGATGGCAACGATCGATAGGGACGTTCGCATGAACGGGGCGCTATCACATCGGAAGACGCCTCGCCAGCGCGAACCCACCTGAGGAGCCGTCTAGACCTGTCCGGCTGACCCAATCGGTTGGCAGATGACCTTAGTGGTTCATCGAATCGAAGAAGTTTTCGTTCGACTTGGAATCTTTCATCTTGTCGAGCAGGAACTCCATCGCGTCGATCGTGCCCATTTGCATAAGAATGCGGCGCAGCACCCACATTTTCGATAGCACGGTCTTGTCGACCAGCAATTCTTCTTTGCGCGTTCCCGATTTGCCTACGTCGATCGCGGGAAACACGCGCTTGTCGGCGATCTTGCGGTCGAGGATGATTTCGGAGTTGCCGGTGCCCTTGAACTCCTCGAAGATTACTTCGTCCATGCGGCTGCCGGTATCGATCAGCGCGGTGGCGATGATCGACAGCGAGCCGCCCTCCTCGATGTTGCGTGCCGCACCGAAGAACCGTTTCGGCCGCTGCAAAGCGTTCGCGTCGACACCGCCGGTCAACACCTTGCCCGAAGACGGTACGACGGTGTTGTAAGCGCGGCCCAATCGCGTAATCGAGTCGAGCAGGATCACCACATCCTTCTTATGCTCGACCAGCCGCTTCGCTTTCTCGATCACCATCTCGGCAATCTGCACATGGCGCGACGGCATCTCGTCGAAAGTCGATGAAATCACCTCACCCTTCACGCTGCGTTGCATGTCGGTGACTTCCTCGGGACGCTCGTCGATCAGCAGCACGATCAGGAAGACTTCGGGGTTGTTGTCGGTGATCGCCTTGGCAAGGTTCTGCAGCATCACCGTCTTACCAACCCGCGGCGGCGCGACGATCAGTGCGCGCTGACCTTTGCCTTGCGGGCTGATTACGTCGATAACGCGCGCGGACTTGTCCTTGATCGTCGGATCGTCTGAATCGAGGATCAGCTTCTCGGTCGGATACAGCGGTGTCAGATTGTCGAAATTGACCCGGTGCTTGACCACCGATGGATCGTCGAAATTGATCGTCGTCACGTTTGCCAGCGCGAAATAGCGTTCGCCGTCCTTGGGCGCGCGGATTTCACCATCGACCGTATCGCCGGTGCGCAGCCCATAACGGCGCGCCAACGCGGGCGAGACGTAGATATCGTCAGGCCCGGCCAGGTAATTGGCTTGCGGCGAACGCAGGAAGCCGAAGCCATCCTGCATCATCTCGATGGTGCCCGCGCCGCCGATCGCAGTGCCGGACTGCGCCATCGAGTTCAATATCGAGAATAGCAGGTCTTGTTTACGCAGGGTCGAGGCGGCTTCAACGCCGTGTTCCTCGGCCATCGCCACCAGTTCGGCGGGCGTGCGGCGCTTGAGTTCGTTCAAATGCATTCGGGTGTCCTGGAGTGGCCCCGCGCGATGTTCAGCGAATGTCCGGGGCGGCAGAGCTCCACGAGCGGGAGCTTGACGACGGACCTATGAATGCGCGCCGACAACGTCAAGCCGCCACGCGCATTATCGCTCGAACTTCATTGGTTGAAGTTCGCCGCGCGTTTCTCGACGAACGCCGCCATGCCTTCCCTCTGGTCCGGCGTGCCGTAAAGCGCGTGGAAGATGCGCCGCTCGAACCGGACGCCTTCGTGCAGCCCCACCTCCTCCGCCCGATTGACGGCTTCTTTGGCGGCCATCGTCGCGAGCAGGCCGTAGCCCGCGATCAGCTCGGCCGCCTTCAAAGTTTCGGCCATCAGCTCGGCGGCCGGATACACCCGCGCGACCAGCCCCAACCGCAGCGCCTCGACGGCGTCGATCATGCGCCCCGTGAGAATTAGGTCCATCGCCACCGCACGCCCCACCAGCCGCGTCAGCCGCTGCGTGCCGCCGCTGCCGGGGATCACGCCCAATTTGATCTCGGGCTGGCCGAATTTCGCGGTGTCGGCGGCGAAGATCGTGTCGCACATCATCGCCCACTCGCAGCCGCCGCCCAATGCAAAGCCGTTCACCGCCGCGATCACGGGCTTGCGCGTGCGCGTTAGTTCCTCCCAGGTCGCGGTGATGAAATCGCTGCGGTAGGCGGCGGCGAAATCGAGCGCCGCCATCTCCTTGATGTCCGCGCCCGCCGCGAACGCCTTGCCCGCGCCTGTGAAGACCATGCAGCCGGTGTCCGGGTGGTCGTCCGCCGCGCGGATCGCGTGCGAAAGTTCGGTCGAGAGTTCGAGATTGTAGGCGTTGAGCGCATCGGGTCGGTTCATCGTGATGATGCAAACGCGGCCGCGCTGTTCGGTGAGGACGGTGTTGTAGGGGGGCATCGGGCAACCTTCGAGCGGCTCGGGCGGTTGACGGTCGCCCAAGGAGACCCTGCCATGCCCGCCGCGCTCGATCCAGCCGACATTGTAGTCCTCTTCGCGGATCTCCAGCGCGGGATTGTCGAGAACAGCCAGACCAACTCCGAACGCCATATCGCGCGCGGGGCAAAGGCGCTGGCGACGATCGCCAAGACGCTGGGGTTGCCCGCGCTGACGCTCGGCGTGCCGATGCCCACCCCCAAGCCGCACATCCTGTCGGAAATCACCGACACGCTGCCCGATGCGCCGCTGCACGTCCGCCACAGCGTCCGCGCGATGCACCACGCCGAGACGCGCGAGTGGCTCGCCGCGCACGGCCGTAAGACGATCTGGCTCGCGGGCGTGGCGAGCGAGATCGTCGTCCACCACGCCGCGTTGGACGCGCAAGCCGAAGGCTACCGCGTCCAGGTTCTAACCGACGCCACCGGCGGCCTGACCGAACGCGGCGAAGCGGCCAGCTTCCGCACGATCGAACGCGCGGGCGGCGAGCTGCTGAGCCTCGCGAGCGCGGCAACGGCGGTGGCGGGGGACTTCGCGACCGAAGCAGGCCGCGCGGTGATGGCGGCGATCATGGGGATGCGGTAAGCGCGCTTGCGGCAGTAAGTGATCTATACTCGTTACCGTTTTGCGGCGGTCGGTTGCTACTAGTGCAAGGCCGACATTTGTTCGCGATTGGCCCTATCTTTCTAGTTGCGCAATATTGTTCGTTCCTCGGCAAGTTTGGACAAAGTCGAGGCCCAGCCCCGTTACTAGTATAATCCATGCCCGGGGTGGCTGTAGCCAATCCTGTATACTTATTGTCATCTCTTCTAAGAAGCGCTGCCGGACTAGGCCCTGTTGACATAACTGGGTAGCCAATCCCGGGCGGCGGCCAGCGCGAGGAAGCTCGTGAAGGAGAGCGCGGTCTTGTCGTATCGGGTTGCGATGCGGCGGGATTGCTTGAGGCGGTTGA
>JAABUQ010005595.1_pt1 | contig 19830 bp, 9 predicted proteins | sample 5560001 | NCBI WGS metagenome assembly JAABUQ01 (sample SAMN10711888, study PRJNA513371) | rock metagenome | isolation source: Antarctica rocks | place: Antarctica: Victoria Land, Finger Mt nord | collected 2015-12-18
CGGGCCGGCCCGACGAAAACGGGCGGCCCGGTGAGGGGCCGCCCGTCGGCGTTTGATGATCGGAACCTTCAAGGCATCACTTGGCCTTGTGGGGCTTGGCGACCTTGACCGGCTTGGCCGCCTTGGCGGGCGCGGCGGGGTGGGCCGGGGTGGGGGCGGGATGGGCGGGGGCGGCCTTGGAGGGCGCGGCGGGGTGGGTGGTCGCCTTGGTCTTGGACTTCGTCGCCGAGGTCGAAGCGTAGTGGACCGCGATCGGCCCGGTGACGGCCACCGGCTGGATGAAGGAGGTCAGGACGGTGGCGGTTTGCAACGGGGCGGAGGCCGACGGCGGGAGGACGGCGGTGGCCGTCGTCGGCGGGTTGGGCAGGGTGGTCGTCGGCGCGGTCGCCGTCGTGGTCGTCACCGGGGCGTTGCCCAGGCGGAAGGAGTCGGTGAAGGCTTCGAGGGCGTCGCCCTTGGTGTCCGTCAAGGCCCCTTGCGGGATCGACAGGTTCACCGTGCCGGTCGAGTTGAACGACCCGGTGAGGAAGAACTCGATGGTGTGGCGATCGACCCAATTCAGGCCCGTGACCCGGGCCGGGTTGACGCCGCCGAGGCCGCTGCCGGAGAGCTTGAGGTCGCTCGGGCTGAGGGTCGAGCCGTTGATGTCGTCGGAGAAGTCGATCACGATCGAGGACGGCGCGGGCAGGTACGCGATACCGCCCGCCTGGCCCGCGGCGGTCCGGGTGCCGTCGGCGGAGAGCGAGGTCGTCACCACGTCGAACCGCTTGGTGTTGATCGCCAAGCTGCCGCCCCCGAGGGGACCGGCCGAAACCGCCAGGGCGTTGGCGGAGACCGTGCCATTCCTGCCGCCGCCGTTGATGATGCCGACGGTGCCGCCGGTGCCGCCGGTCACGGGGAGGTTCCGCGTCCCGCCGCCGGTGGTGACGGGGATCCCGCCGGTGCCGAGGGGATAGTAGGCCCCGATGCTGGCCGGGCCGGTGAGGGGGGAGCCGTGGCCGGGGATCGCCACCGGGGTCCGGTACAAGATGTCGGTGGGCGGGGCGACGGCCTGGAGGGCCATGTTGATGGCCGGCGAGCGGGTGCTCAGGTCGTAGTTGCCCTCGAGGTAGAAGACCGGCGGCGTGTCGCCGTTGGGCCGGGGGTCTCGGGGGGTGATGAAGGACGGGTTGGCCAGGAAGTTGCCGTGGGCGTCGGGGGTGGCCGTGAGGGCCGACGGCGTGAGCGCGGCGAACGTGCCGACCGCCTGGGCTCCGGCGAGGTTGCTCGTCCCGTTCTGGTAGAACAGGTTCGCGCCCAAGTTCAGGGTGTTGGCCCCCTGCGAGAAGATGCCGGTGCCGAGCCTGGTGGGCGTCAGCTCGTGGTTGGCGTAGAAGATGTTGTTGAAGACGGAAGCCTGGGTGGAGTTCGCGGTGAGCGAGGTGTTGTAGAGGCCGATGGTGTTGTCGGCGATCGTGTTGTTGTCCACCGCGACCGGCGCCACCAGCGAGATCGTCGAGTTGGTGTCGGAGATCCCGATGCCGGTGATGTTGCCGGCGATCAGATTGTCGATGATCTGGGGCGTGGCGGCGTTGCCGGTCGTCGCGACGTTGACCCCGATCGCGCCGTTGATGATGAAGTTCTTGTCCACCAGGACGGACGCATTCATCAGCCCGACCGCCGAGGACGTGGGGTCGATCGGGCCGACGATCGGGTCGCCGAGCAGCGGGGCGATGATCGAGAAGCCGGAGACCTCGGTGGTCAGCCCGGCGAGCGGGGCGATGCTCGACCCGAGGACGGTCGTCGGGTTAATCGCGGTCGTCGAGCCGTAGAGGAAGGTGTTCTCGGGGCTGCCCGGGGTGAAGGCGGTGTCGGTGCTCGACGGGTCGGCCGAGAGCAGCCGGACCTGGGCCTTGAGGACGATGTCCCCGCGGTAGGTCCCCGGCAGGACCAGGACGTCGTCGCCGGTCAGGGCCGCGGCGAGCCCCGCGGCGATCGTCGGGTAGGGGTTGGCCCGGGAACCCGCCGGCTGGGTCGCGCCGACGATCGGCACCCTGTTGTTATCGACGTAGATCAGGCGGGCGTTGGCCTGCGAGAAGACGATGAACGGCCCGTTGACGAAGTCGGTGCCGGGCGTCCCGGTGCCGGCCCCGTCGAGGGCGTTGCCGGCGATGTCGGTGATCGGGGCGGTCCCGGTCCCCTTCAGGACGACCCGGTAGAGGTCGTTGGGCAGGGGGCCGTTGATCGTGAAGGTGACGCTGATGGCCCCCTTGGGCGTGTGGAGGTAGGTGATCTGGATGCTGTTGGGGTTGATCGGCACCTGGACCCCGGTGCCGTTGAAGGTCCCGGTGCCGCCGGCGCGGAAGACCTGGATCGTGTTGGCGTTGAGGGTCGCCGGGTTGATGTTCTTGGAGAAGGTGACGGTGACCGGGATGGCCCCGCTGGCGTTGCCGTTGGCCAGGACGTTGGCCGTCGGGGTGATCGAGGTCACCCGCGGCGGCGTGGTATCGACCTCGAAGCCGGCGAAGGCGCCGGTGGAGATGAAGGTCTGGAGCGGGGTGTTCAGGGTGGCCGAGGCATTGCCGGCCTGGTTCACGATCCGGACCCGGGCCTGGGTGAACCCGGCGTCGCCGGGCAGCATCTGCATGCCGGTCGGCCCGACGACGTAGGGGGAGTTGGGCAGGGGGGTCCGGACCGTGACCGAGAAGTTGCCGTTGGCGTCGGTCGTCCCGGTGGCGGCGGCGATGTCGTCGAAGTTGCCGTCGCCCCGGGTGGAGATGTCCACGAACACCTGGGCGCCCAGGAGCGGGTTGACCGGCGGGAAGACGTCGGTGATCGAGCCGACGAAGGTGGGCGTGGCGTTGCGGGTGATGCTCTTGCCGCCGCTGGTGTCGCTGGACGGGGCGAGGTGGAACGAGCCGTTCACCAGCGCCGGGGGGTGATTGTCGATCGTGAAGTTGACCAGGAAGTCGCTGCCGGGGAAGTTGTCGCTGCCCGAGGGCAGGGGCAAGGTCCCGTTGGCGGTGAAGCCGTCGAGGACCAGCCCGTTGCGGTCCTTGATGACGTTGGACCCGGTCCCCTTGAGGATCAGCTCGTATTCATCATTCAACAACGCGGCGTTGGTGAAGATGCCGGACGTGTTGATCGTGAGGATGTCGGTCGTCGGGTTGAAGGAGAGGTCGCCGGCCAGGTTGATGGCGCGGTCGGCGGGGCTGTTGCCGTTGCCGAAGATCCCGTCGCCGCCGGAGGCCAGGAGGATGACCGAGTTGGCGGTGATCGTGTTGGGGTCGACCTGCTCGTTGAAGCGGATGTTGATCGACTGGATCGGCTGGTTGGTGCCGGCGATCCCGCCGGGGTTGTAGAGGTTGATGGGGTTCGTCGAGTTCGGCACGGTCGCGCTGACCGCGGTGACGACCGGCGGGTTCTGGATGATGTACTCGAACGCGCCGATGTCGAAGAACGGGCGGCTGCCGAAGCCGACGTTGGGGGAGTTCGGGTCCTTCACGCGGAGGTTGCCGAGCTGGTCGCGCTCGCCCGCCAGGGGGACATAGGCATACGTCCCGGCGAGGTTCGAGGTGCTGGTGTAGCCCGGGACGGCGCCCTGGAGGACCGCGGTCCAGATGTCGGGGAAGCCGCGCTGGGTCACCGGCTCGCCGGGCAGGGTGACGATGTCATTGTCGGAAGGGGCGGGGACGCCGTTGACCTGGGGGATCCCGCCGAAGCCGTTGATATCGCCGGTCGTGTTGCGGATCGGCAGGGCGTTGAGGTTGTTGGGGTCGACGGTGTCGGCGGGCAGGAGCATGTCGCCGAAGAACGACGGCCCGAGCTCGCTCCGGGCCCGGTCGATCGCGGCCGAGCTCGAGGTGAGGAAGTAGGTCCCGGCCCGGTAGGCCGGGTTGCCGACGATGGGCTGGTCGTTGGGGACGTTCGGGGTATTCGGCACCCCTTGGGTCGAGGCGACGTTGTAGAACAGGTTGTACTGGAGGTCGCTGGCGGTGAGCTGGCCGGACCCCTGGACCGCGTTGCCGGGCACGAAGGCGCCGTTGGTGGTCAGGCCGATGTTCGAGAAGATGCTGTCCATCGCCAGGAAGGCGACGTGGGAGAGGCTGTTGACGCCGTTGGCGGGCTGGCCCACGGCGTTGATGCCGATGCCGTTGTTGTCGAAGGTGTCGTTGAGGAAGACGGCCTCGGCGGGGCTGGGGAAGTTGACGTTGTCGCTCGTCTCCGAGATGATCTCGACGCCGGTCGCCTGGCCGTGGGTCATCCCGGTGATCGTGTCGTTGACCAGGTAGAGGTGCGTCGGCTCGCCGAGGAACGCGGTGGAGCGCGGGCTGCCGGTGTTGGGATAATTGACGTTGATGAGGAGCGAGCCGTAGCCGGGGTGGGAGATGACCCCCGCGTCGCTGAAGTCGTAGAGGTTGGAGTCGGAGATCGTCAGCGCCTTGGGCGCGTTGTACTGGCTGGCGAAGCCGGTGTTGTTGCCGCCGGGGAGCCCGAGCTTGGTGTTGTAGCTCGGGGTCAGGGCGTTGCCGCCGGTCAGGTCGAAGGCGTAGAGGAGGCCGTCGCCCTGCTGCTCGATCCGCGTGATGTAGCGGATGTCGGCGTTGTCGATGACGGGCCCGTTGCGGGGGTCCTGGAGGTTGTAGCTGGTCAGCGAGTTGCCGCCGTAATAGATCAACCCGCCATCGCCGGCCTGGGGGGTGGTGGTGTCGCCCGTCATGGCGTTGAACATCGCGACGCCGTTGACCGTCGTGCCGACCGTGTTGTCGTGCACCGAGGTGATGATGACCGGCACCCGGGTCTGGCCGGTGGACTGGTTCGCCGCGACCCCGAGGATCCGGATCGTGCCGAGAGCACCGCCGTCCACGTAGTACTCGGGGAAGGGCTGGGGCGGATCGATGCCGTCATCGACGCCCACGATGAACCCGGCCCCGCCGGCGAACGATTCGTTCCGGTTGGCCGCGGGGGTAACCCCCGGGACCTCGTTCGCGACCCCGCCCAATTCCTTGATCAGCAGCGGCACTCCGGGGGCGGCGACGGTGGTGCCGTCGGCCAAGATCGTCCCGGCCAGGGTGGATTGGAGGGTGAGCGTGACGGCCGCCGTGGGGATCGGCTGGAGAGAAGTGGCGATCGGGGCGGTGGGGAAGGTGAACCCCGCCGGGGGGCCGACGACGATCGTGCTCCGGAGGATGTAGGTGAAGTCGGACCCGGTCCAGACCGAGTCGTGGTTCAGGGACACCGGCTGGATGTTGCTCCCGCCCCCGGCGACGCCGACGCCGTTGAACTGATTGTTGAGGAACAGGTTGCCGTGGATGAACGGGTTGCCCGAGAGGAGCGGGCGCTGGGGGTCTCCGGCCAGGAGGGCGTTGTCGTTGAGGTTCACCGCGACGTCGGCGTTGTCGTCGAAGATGTTGTTGGTGAGCGAGAGCCGGGCGCCGGCCCCGCCGCCGTCGATCGAGAGGGCGTTGAGGAAGCCGGTGCCGGTGGCGGTGTTCACCGCCCCGCTGCCGTAGCGGATGATGGAGCCGTTGATCACGCCGACGGAGCCGGAGGCCAGCTCGACGCCGCCCCAGCGGGCCAGGGGGTCGACGGGGCGGCCGGGGGTCGGCTGGAGGGCGCCGGAGCCGCCGGGGACGGCCGGCAGGGGGGCGACGATCGTGGTGGTGGTCTGCGAGATCGGGTCGAAGTAGGTCGAGGTCGCCGCGTCGTCGTTGAGCGAGGTGAAGATCGCCTTGGAGAGCCCGGCCGAGTTGGCCACGAAGTTCGGGTTGATCTGGCCGGCCTGCGGGTTGGGCTGGCCGTTGGGCAGGGTCGCGCCGAAGGTCGGCCCGACGTTGTGGTTGGCGTCGTATTCGCGGATGTAGGTCTGATCGCCGACGTTGATGCTGCCGCCGAGGACCTGGAGCGCGGCCCCGTGCTCGAACTTGAGGACCATCCCGGGATCGACGTAGAGCCGGTCGGCGGTCCCGCCCTGGGCTCCGCCGGTCTCCACCAGCAGCTGCTGGCCGATGACCAACCGGGTGGTGAGCAGGTAGGGGTACGGGTCGTTGAGGACGAAGTTGGACGACCCCCCCAGCGACGTCGGGTTCGCCGCGTGGAAGACGGCGTTGGTCGGCTCGGCGATCCCGCTGGCGATCGCGGCCCGGATGTAGATCCCGTTGAGCCCGTTGTTGATGAACTGGTCGGCGCGGAGGAGGGTTCCCTGGGCGACGTCGTCCCTCCGCAGGGCATCGACGTCGACCGACAGGCCGGCCTGGGCCGAGCCCGCGCCGCCGGCGAAGGAAAGCACCGAATTGGTGATCGTCGGGCGGGCCCCCTGGATGGTGATCCCATCATAGCGGACGCCGTTGGTCTGGGGGACCGGGCCGCCGGCGTACTTCTCGACCAGGAAGTTGACATAGGAGAGGATGTCGTCGGCGCCCGAGATGGCGTCGGCCTGGCCGCCGGTGGCGGGGTTGAGCAAGGGCGACTTGAGCCGGTTGTCCACCGAGGGGACGCCGGTGGTGGGGATCTGGCCGGGGAAGAGGCTGGTCCGGGCGGCGGCCGAGCCGGGGATCGCCGCCTGGCTGAAGTCGCGGAAGACGATGCCGCCGTAGTCGCCCGCGGCGGGGGCCGAGTTGGGGTCGCCGTTGGTCACGCCCCCGACCGACGCATCCTTATACGAGGTGACGTTGACCTGCTGGAAGGTGTTGGGGCCGCCGAGGACCTGGAGGGCGCTGCCCTGGTTCTGCACCAGGAGCGCGGCGTTCTGCATCTTCAGGGCCGAGCCGGCTTCGAAGACCAGGGTGGTCAAGGCGGGGACCGACGCGCTGGCGTCGTTGGCGATCGGGTCGGACCCGGCGGGGGCCTGGAGGACGAAGGGGCGCTGGATGGTGTTGCCGGAGGGGTCGACCGTCAAGACCGAGGGCTCGGCCAGGATCACGACGGGGCCGGCGTTGGCGAGCACGAGCTGCTGGGCCGCGAAGAAGGCCGAGGGCTGGAACGCCCCGAGGCCGGCCCGGTCGTAGATCGGGTTGAAGTTGGCCCCGGAGTTCACCGTGCTGTTGAGGTCGCCGCCGTTGATCGGGTTGGGGACGGCCTCGGGGGCCAGGACGGGGTAGGGCCGCTCGGGGCTGCCGTTGGGGACCTGCGAGGGGATCTGCGGGTTGAACAAGGCGTCGGGCCGGGCGAAGATCACGTTGCCGTTGGGCACGACCACGAACCCGGTCATGAACGCCCCGCCGGGGGTGCCGTCGCCGGAGAGGTCGGCCACGTCGCTGGGGGAGCTGCCCCGGGTCGTGCCGTTGGGCAGGAGGTCCACGTACTTGCCGGTGGCGTCCTGGTTGCCGAGGAACTCGCCGTCGAGCTGGCTGCCGAACTGGTCGAAGATCGCCGTCGGCCCGTTGTTGGGCAGGTAGACCCGATAATAGTCCGCCGGCAGGGGGGAGCCGGCCGGGACGGTGATCAGGAGGCGGTTCTCGAAGCCGTACTGGCCGAAGGTGGCCCCCTGGACCGAATTCTCCAACTGCACGGTGAGGCCGGTGACCGGGGTGAAACCGGTGGAGTTGGTGATCCCGAAGTCGCCGAAGTTGCCGTCCGGCTTCGCGGTCGGCGAGTCGGCCGAGCGGGCGATGAGGACGTCCCTGCTGTAATCGACGAGCGGGCTGAGGGGGTTGGAGAAGTCGATGGTGAACTGGGTCGGGGCGGCCGGGGCCCGGGGGGTGACGCCCGCCAGCGGGATCTCGTAATCCGACCGCGGGCCGGTGGTCGTGGTCGCGCCGGTGGAGGGGTCGGTGCTGTAGGCCGTGTAGGCGGTGATGTAGGTCGGGGTCGGCTGGAGGTTGAAGTCGAGCTGGAAGTTCGTCGGCTTGCCGGTCTGCGCGGTGGACTGGTAGCCGCCGAAGGGGTTGCCCGCCGCGTCGGTGAGGCCCGGACCCAAGGCGCTGGTGAGGACGTCGAAGAAGTAGCGGCCTTGGGGCAGGCCGGGCCCGAAGGTCAGGTCGATCCGGCCGGTCAGGGGGTCGGAGGAGAGGACCCGGGCCGAGGTCGAGGTGAAGGTGGCGGTCTTGATGAAGCTCGACTCATCGACGAGGTTGCCCGGCGCGATCACCCGGAAGAGCCGGTAGTTGGCCGTGTTCGCGGCCAGGACGGGGTTGAGCGGCGGGATGGCGAGCCGGGGATCGACCGCGAAGGGGTCGCCCAGCGTGGTGGGGTTGACCGGGTCGAGGACGTTGACCGAGAGCGCCGTGAGGGAGTTGATGTTGGCGTTCTCGGGGATCGAGGTCGCCTGGCTGCCGTCGGGGTTGCCGACGTAGGCGAGCGTCTGGTCGATCCGGAACGCGGTGTCGAACAAGGTCGAGAGGCCGGGGAACGGCGGCGAGTCGGGCTGGCCGACGACGACGATCCGGAGCCGGTTCTCGCCCTCGGGCAGGGGGGGCAGCCCGGCCGGGTAGTTGATCGTGAATTGGCCCCGGGCGTTGGTGGTCGTCTGGACGTCGAAGTGGCCGGTGAACCCTCGGCTACCGTTGCCCGCCGGGCCGCCGGCGCCGACGTTGAGGTCGAGGCCGCCGCGGGCGACGCCCGGGTGACCGATCCCGTTGAACTCGGCGTAGACGGTCAGGCCGGCGAGGCCCGAGGGGAACCGGGCGGTCAGCTGGCCGTTGAAGCTAGGCGTGGCCACGTTGGTGTTCAGGTCCCCGACGATCCCGGAGTCCGACTGCGGCGCCAGGGCCACGAAGGAGACCAGCGGGGCCGGGAGCGGGATGAAGCCGAGATCCTGGACGAAGTCCGAGCTGACCCCGGCCTGCGAGGTGCCCGAGGGGAAGACGCCATTGAACGAGCCGTTCAAGCGGTTGCCGACGGCATCGGTCACGTTGGCCGAGACGTAGATCGCGTAGTGGTCCGACGGCAGCGACGATTGCGGCAGGGCCGACAGGTCGATCGTGACGGTGAAGTTCGTCGGATTGTAGGTGTAGATCGCGCCCGAGAGCTGGCTGACCGCGATCCCCTGGGGGTTGATCAAAGGCGAGGCCGTGTTGCCGTTGCTCCGGTAGAGGAAGATGAAGTTGGAGTTGATCGAGCTGGGGTTCAGCGGCTCGTTGAAGGTGATCGAGAGGAACCGGCCGTTCAAGGCCGTCGCGGTCACCCGGGCCCCGGCGACCTGCTGGAGGTTGAACGAGGTGGTGAGCGGGGTGGCGAGGGTCTGGCCGTCCTGGGAGCGGATGCCGCCGAAGAGGACGGTCTCGAAGTAGACGCCGTTGGCGATCTGGCCGGGCGTCGGGGTGATCGTGATCGGGAAGGAGACGACCGTGGGGGTGGTCGCGCTGTCCACGCCGACCGGGTTGCCGACGGTGACCCTCGCCCCGTTGAAGGTGTTGAAGACGAGCGAGCCGGCGGAGATCGTCGAGAGGACGACCGGCTTGTTGAAGGTGACGGTGATCGAGGTCGGGGCCGACGCGATGGTCGCCCCGCCGCCGGGCGAGATCGACGCGACCGCCAGGACCGAGGCGGCCCGGACGGCGGCCGGGCCGTTGACCAGGCCGAAACCGCCCTGGGGGTTGTAGGTCCCCCGGGCCGCCCCGTTGAGCGGGGTGGCGGTCGAGATCAGGGCGCTGGCGATCTCCGGCTCGGTGATGTTCGGGGTCGCCGCTCGGATCAGGGCGGCGATGGCGGCCACGTTGGGGGCCGCCGACGAGGTGCCGAAGAAGCTCGGCAGGGTCGGGTCGACCTGGTTCGTCGCCGTCACCGGGGGCGCGAACGTCGTCGGGGGGTTGCCGGGGTAGGGCGGGGTCGCGGGGATGACGGGCCTGCTGGTGTCGATCGACGGGCCCGGCGAGAAGAACGTGGTGTTGTTGCCGTCGGTGCCGGAGATGTCGGGCTTCTGGAGCAGGGTCGGGGTGATCGGCGTGCCGTCGAAGGCGAACTCCTTGAGGACCGGGCCGGTCGAGCTGAAGGGCTCGCTCGTCACCGTGGCCGGGTTGGTGTAGGGCGCGGCGCCCCAGAACGGCACGGCGCCGACGGAGATCGTGCTGGAGTCCGAGTTGTGGCCGTGGGTCGACGGGTAGAAGGTGTTGCCCGCCGAGCCGAATTTGCGGTCGACCGAGAAGCCGCCGTCGCCGTTCTCGTAGAACACGACGTGGCCGGGGTCGGGGCCGGCGTCGACCTTGATCACGACCTGGTAGAGCCCGGCGGGCAGGTCGTTCGGGGTGATCTGGAAGGGCTGCTGGTTGGCGATGGTGTTGGTGTTGGCCTGCGAGACCAGGGTGCCGTTGGCGTTGAGGACGTCGAGCTCGATGTTGGAGACGACCCCGCCGGTCCTCGAGTAGTAGGGCTGGTCGAACTGGAGCGAGATGCTGGCCGGGGTATAAACGTTGATCCCGATCGAGGTCGTGGTGGTGGCCCCGGTGGGGTCGAAGTTCATGTACCGCCCGGCGCCGAGCGGCCCGACCGTGGCGTTGACCCCGCGAAACTGCGATTCGTACCCGCTATCGCTGGCGTTGCCGACGGAGGAGAAGTAAGCCGCGCCCTGGCTGACGACCTGGTCGATCCCCTGGCTGATGATCCCCTGCTGATAGTAGGGGTCGTCGAAATAGCCGAGGTCGTCGACGATCGTCCTGGCGCCGGCGGCGTAGAGCGCCTCGATGTTCTGCATGAAGGAGACTTCGCCGTTGAAGCCGGTGGCGAAGGCGAGCGAGGCGCCCGGGGCGATGTCGTGGATCTGCTCCAGCATCGCGCGGCCTTCGTCGTCGGCGGCGATCGACGGCAGGGCGTCCTGGAGCACCTGGACGTTGTTGGGGAGGTCGCCCGAGGCCACCGAGGCGGCCAGGCCGCCGTTGTAGTTGTTGACGCTCGTCGAGATGACGCCGATCTTCTGCCCGGTGCCGTCGACGCCGTAGGTCGCCCGGATGGCCGGGCCGCCCAAGGTGGCGTCGGACTGGTTCGGGGACCGCCCCTGCTGGAAGGCGACCGGCCGGTAGATCGGATTGGCGCCGATCAGCTGCGAGAGCGAGGCGAGCTGGGGCAGGGCCGCGATCGGGATGTTCCCTTCGACGATGTTCAGCCTCGCGTCGGTGGCGAGGACCGTCACCCCGATGGTCTTCAACGACTGCTGGAAGGAGGCGAAGTCGCCGTACCCCCGGATGTCGACGCCGACGCTGGTCCCTTGGATGAAGAGCGTCGAGGCCCGGGAGCTGGTGAAGGTCCCCTTGTCGCCGGCCTGGGAATAGGTGGCGAAGTCGTGGTAGACCTGGATCAGGTCCTTGCCGAGGTTGGCCAGGGGCCCGTTCTGGACGTCATAAGGGTCCGTCGAGGTCGGATGCCACGTGACCCCGGGGTTCGTCCCCACCCCCGCCAGGAGGCGGCGGTTCTCGAGGAATTCCAGTCTCGGCCGCCCCTGCCGGCGGCGGCGAGGATCGCCGTCGCGCCGCTTCGATCCGTCTTCGCGCCCATGACCCTTAGAGCTTCCCATCGACGAACTCCCCCCGGTAAGCCTCGGGAACCTTCCACTCGCGGCGCACGACCGGCCTGCGATGCCCCCTCGCCGGGGGCCGCCCTGGAAGGAACCGCTGTATCGATCCGACCTGGAATCTCACCGTTGTCTGTCGCCAAGTCCGGGCTCCCTCGCCCGACCAGGCCCGCGACCGCCGAACACCGAGGCCAACCGCCCGTCCTGAGGGTCGCCGCGCCCGACTCTTCCGCGGGGGCCTAGCCCGACAGGCCGGCCCCGAGGCACCTCGACGCCACATCCACCGTCCCGACCCACTCCCGTGCCCAGGAGACCGGCTCGACCCCTGCCAATGATCGGTCGCGTCGCACATGCACGCAATCAATCATTGCCATCGAAGATCGGGCGAGTCAAGGGTGTTTTCCGAGAATTCGCGGGGGTTGCGACGTCGGAGGGGTCGAGCTGGCGAATCCGGGAGTTGGCGCGATCGGCGGCATGCGGATCAATTCGAGTGTGGCCCGCGGGTGCTGGATGTCAAAGGAGTTGCCTCGATTTATGCCGACGGGGATCCGACTATGAGGGCTGAGGGGGTCTCGCGGAGGTCGTCTCCAACGCGAGGCGCAAAGGCTCATGGCCCCGCCCGGCGCCCCCACGAATTCGTTGGGGGAGATGCTCCCGTGGTACCCGATGTCGGGCCGGGATTCAACCACCCGGCGCGGATCGGGGTTGGGGGAGGGGGTCGGGGACCTCGACGCCCAAGGCCGTCAGGTCGACCACCAGGCCCTCCGCATCGCGATAGAGCACGCCGAGCAGGCCGGCCGATCGAGCCCCCTCGACGTTCTCGGCGAGGTCGTCGATGAAGGCGCAATCGCCCGGCTCGGCGCCCGCGGCCTCGGCGCAAGCCTGATAGAAGGCCGAGGAGGGCTTGATCTGCCCGACCTCGTAGGACAGGACGAGCCGATCGAAGTAGCCCAAGGTCTCGGCGAAGTCGCGGCGGAACCGGGTGGCGTGGATGTCGTTGGTGTTCGAGCCGAGGACCAGGGTGTATCCGGCCCCCTTGAGGCCGGCGATCAGGGGGACGATCGACGGGTTGGCGGTGAAGATGTCACCCCAGGCCTCGGCGAACTCCTCGTGGGTGACATCGAGGCCGACCAGGGCCGAGACGTCCTTGGAGAACCCTTCGGCCGTCATCGCGCCGGCCTCGTAGCGCTTCACCAGGTCGGAGAAGCCGAGGGGGCGGAGTCGGGCCATCAGGTCCTCGCCGGAGAGCCCCAGGCGGGCCCCGAGGGCCGAGGCGGCCCTGAGGTAGTCGAAGTGGGCGACCACGTTGCCGAAGTCGAAGATCAGGGCGGGTCGTCGCATCGCTCGTGGCTCCATCGGTGAGGGACTCGCTCCGAGGCGCAATCAACTAGAACCGATCGACCGATCCGAGGTACCATGTCCCACACCTCGCCAGTAGCCGCGGGCGCGTTCGGGATCCGGGAATCTCCCTCGGGATCGGAGTCGAGATCAGATGATGACGCTCCTGCTGGCGACGATCCTGGTCGGCCAGAGCCCCGGTCCCGTGACCGTCGAGGCGCTGCCGTTCGACCTGGCCGCCTTCCGGGCGATGACCCCGGTCGAGCTCAAGGTCGAGGAGGGCGGGAAGGTCGTGACCTATGCCGGGGTCCCGCTCGCGACCTTGCTCAAGCCCCCGGACCGGGCCGAGGTGCCGATGGCCGGCCTCCGGGCGTTGTCCGACGCGGTCCTGCTGGTCCGAGCCGCCGACGGCTATCAGGTCGCCGTCTCCGCGGCCGCCGCGGGGATGGACCCCAAGGGGGAGCGCTACCTGCTGGCCCTGACTCGCGACGGCCAGCCGCTGGCGGAGGGCACCGGCCCGGTCCGCTTGATCGTGCCGGGCGACGGCAAGCATGCGAGGTGGGTCAAGTCGGTCGTCGCCGTCCGCTTGGTCCGCTTGGACAAGGTGATCACGGCCCCTTGACGGCGGGCGGGCCCGTCGAGGCTTCGGCCTCGACCGTCCCCAAGGCCCGCCAGACCTTGGGATCGATGGTGGGCGTGACCCCCCGGAGCGAGCCGTCCATCAAGAGGACGTTGACCCGGTTGGGGTGGGCGCTGGAAATCCCCATCGCGGCGGTCCAGCCATCCTCGGCCAGGCACGACCCCGCCGCGCCCGGCGTGAGGACGTGGTTGTACAGCGCCGATCGCCAGCCCGGCTCGCCCCAGTTCGAGCCGGCGTCGCCTCGCCGGAGGGTGGCGGGGGGATCGATGCAGCCGCCCGAGCCGACCGGCCCGGCGCTCGCGGCGTAATTGGCGAGGCCCAGCCGCCCATCCAACCCCGTCCCGACCAACCGCTCGGCGAATCCCGAGGTGTAGCTCAGGCCGTGGCTCGCCTCGATCGCGGCGCCGTTGAGGACCCGACCGGGCTCGAACGGTCCATGCCGGCCATCCGGGGTGTCGCCCGCGTCGGCGCGGTAGCTGAGGGCGGTGGCGAACCGGCCGGCCATCGCCGCCTGGTCGCTCGGGCAGGCCAGGCCGGGCACCCGAAGCCCGGCGACGGCCGCCCTCGACGGCTTGACCGATTGGGTCGGATCCTTGAGGCCGATGAAGTCCGGGAGCGACAGCGAGTTCAGCAGGGCCGCCACGGGCGAATCTCCCCCCGCCCTGCCCAGGGAGGGGGGGGTGGGGTAATGTCGGTTGGCCTGGTGGTAGAGCTGGAGCGCGACCCCGATCTGCATCATGTTCTTCTGGCAACCCGCCATCCGGGCCGTCTCGCGCCAGCGGGGCAGGGCGGTCAGGAACCAGAGCAGGAAGAATCCGGCGAGGCCGATCAAGACGATCACTTCGGCCGCCCCGAGGCCGGACCTCCGGGCGGGATCCGTCGACGCGGGGAGGTCGGAGTTGCCGTCAAGCCGGGATGTAGGGGATCGAGGCGGGGTCATCGGTGTCGGTCTCCGAGCGGGATTCGCCGCGTCGCCTCGGGGTCGGATCCCGGCGGGCCCGGGGTTCGGTCGGAACTTCCATGATGCGAGTCCGGTCGGGCGATTGCAAAGCTCCGGCGGGCCTGTCACCTTGGATGGTCCCTGGGGTCGCCACGCGACGATCGACCGGGGTACCCTCGTCTTACTCAAAGGACCGGTCCGATGATTCTCGCCTCAGCATCCGCGAAGTTCCGGCTCGCGATGATCGCGACGATTGGGTTCGTTCTGGGGATGACGGCGGCCTTCTTACCGGCGTCGTGGGCCACCGCGGCGGAGGCCCCTCGTGCCGAGTCGCTGGTCCTCTTCGACGGCAAGACCCTCGACGGCTGGGAGGGGCACGAGAGATACTGGTCGGTGGTCGACGGGACGATCGTCGGCAAGAACCGGGACGAGGTGCCCGTCAGCACCTACCTGCTGACCAAGCGGAAGTTCACCGACTTTCGCCTGACGGCGAAGGTCAAGCTGGCGACTTCGGAGATGCACTCCGGGATCGCCTTCTGGGGCCGGGTCGCGCCCGAGAAGGGGGATCCGTTCACCTACATGGGTCATCTGGTGATGTTCCCCTCGGACTGGGGGATGTACGACCTCCACCGGAGGGGCGGGCTCCCGGTCGACGGCAAGCCGGCCAAGGCGGTCGGCAAGCAGCACGACTGGAACGACCTGGAGATCCTCGCGACGGGCAAGCGGGTCCGGGTCGCGGTCAACGGCTCGGCGGTGGTCGACTTCACCGACCCCAAGCCCGAGCTGATCGCCGAGGGGCCGATCGCCCTCCAGCTCCATTCCAACAAGGTCCCGCAGGAGGTCCAGTTCAAGGACCTGATCCTCGAGACGGCCCCCAAGGAAGGCCGGCTCTTGACCGTCAAGTAGGACCGGGTACGGGGGGGCTGGCGCGGACCTCCCCGTGCCGGCGGTCACTCGAGATAGCCGTTGCCGCCGGTCGGCTTGCGTTGCTGGAGGTCGCGGCGGAGGAGGTCGATCCGCTCCCGGAATATCTCTTTGCGGTGCCTGCCGGCGAACCGTCGGAGGGCCACCCAGTCCGCCAGGGCCAGCCAGAGCAGGGTCAGGATCAGGGCGAAGACCCCGAGCCAGATCTCGACGAATTCGGGGTTCGCCCGAGGCCCGACGCGCGGCGGGATCCGCGAGCCGATCAGCACGGCCACGGCGAGCACCACCAAGATCGCGATCCCGAGCCCGCGTCGGCCGTCCTGCCGGGCGTAATGCGCGGCGTCCTCGGCCGAGAGTTCGGTGTCCCGGCCGCGACGGTGGCTCCGCTCGTGCCAGGCGAGCAGGGCCGCCACGACGAGCACGAACGTCGAGAGGACCGTGCTGGCGACGTCGATGTCCGGGAGGGGCCGCATCGCGATCACCTCGGTGGGTTGGCGTGGCGGAAGGCGCGGGGCGGAAGGTGTCGATTGCCTTGGGATCAATAGACGTGGGTCAACTGCTGCTCGACCCAGTCGGAGCGCCGGGCGATGTCGATCAGGGCGGCCCGGACGGCCGCGGGCTGGACCTGCCCCCGGGGGAAGGTCCGGGTCATCACGAACATCGCCTGGCCGTTGACCTCGCGGACGGAGAGCCCGCCGTAGGTCATCTCGGCGTTGAGCTTCAAGGCGAATTCATAATGCCTCGGCTCGGCCGGGCAGCAGACCGAGAAGACCGAGAGGAGCCGCTCGTCGTGCCGGTTCTGGCCGACTTCGAGGTAGACCTCCTGGAGCCGGTCGTTGGGGAGCTTGAAGAGGAGCCGGAAGTGGTCGCGGGCCCCCTGGATGAAGCAGTCGAGCCCCTCGACGGCCTCGTGGAGCAGCCCTTCGGTGTCTCGGAGCTGGTTGATGGCCGCTTCGAGGGCGAGGGCGAGCGCCTCGGCGGTGGGGAACCGCTCGGCCACGGACTTGGCCATGCAGCGGGCCAGGATCTCGGCCACGTCGTCGGGCACGCCCGGTGCCACCTTGCGGATGTCGGGCAAGGGTTCGTGGCGATGGAGCTGGATCAGGCGGCCGATCCGATCGGCGGCGAAGGGGAGTCGGGCCGAGAGCAGATAATAGAACGAGACCCCGACGGCATACAGGTCGGATTGGGGGGTGGCCTTGTCGCCGCCGAAGAGTTCGGGGGCCATGAACGTCGGGGTGCCGGCCACCTTGGCGTTGGCGAGCTCGGGATCGGCGTGGCGGCGGACCAGGCCGAAGTCGGCGAGCTTGGCCGTGCCGTTGCGGGTCAGGAGGACGTTGGCCGGCTTCACGTCGCGATGGACCAGGCCCGACCGGTGCGCGGCCCCGAGGGCCTGGACGACCTGATGGATCAGCTTCGAGGCCCGGACCGGCTCGATCGGGCCGTCCTTGATCAAGGATTCCCTGAGGCTGATCCCGCCGGGGACGTACTCCATCTCGATGAAGTGGTAATCCCGGTCGCTCCCCAGGTTATGGACCGTGACGACGTGCGGGTGGACCAGGTTGGCGACGATCCGGGCCTCGGCCCAGAACTGCTCGCGAAACTGGGGCTGGCGGGCGACGAGGCCGGGGTTGAGGACCTTGATCGCGCAAGGTCGGCGGAGGAACTCATGCTCGGCCTGGTAGACCCGGCCCATCGACCCTCGGCCGATCACGGGCCCCATCCGGTATTGGCCGAGCGAGCTCCCGGTCAGGTTGTCGATCGGCGGGAAGCCGTCGTCGAACTCGGCGACCGGGCCGTCCCGGTAGGTGACCGTCGAGTCGCCGAGATACTCCACGGTCCGGCCGCCGGCCTCCGGGGACGCGGGGGCACCGTCGTTGGCCCGAGCCGGGGTCGGGGCGTTGGTCTTCTCGGATCGGCTCAAAGGGGGCTTCCCCCGTCGGCTCGAGTGGGCGCGGTCGGCCTGGAGTTGCGTACCTGTCATCGGATCAGCCCTTCGACGGCGAGTCCAGGCTCGGGTGGGGCCTCCGCCTGGATTTCCCCAAGTGTTCGCCGCGCCGGGGAACAGTCAAGCGCCTCGGCCCCGGAACGTTCCCGGGTGACCGAACTCATTATACGGGCTGGCCCGCCTCGGCGGGACGCTCGGGGCCAGCCCCGAGCGTCCCTGGCCGAGAAAAGATCGCCGGATCAGGCATTGTAGGTGGAGGACGCCGTGGTGCCCCCCCGCCCGGTCCAGTTGGTGTGGAAGAATTCGCCCCGGGGCTTGTCGGTCCGCTCGTAGGTGTGGGCCCCGAAGAAGTCGCGCTGGGCCTGGAGCAGGTTGGCCGGGAGCCGGCCGCAGCGATAGCCGTCGTAATAGGCCAGGGCCGACGACATCGCGGGCAGGGGGATCCCCTGGGTGACGGCGGCGGCGATGGCCCGGCGCCAGCCGGCCTGGGCCCGGTCGATCTCGCCGGTGAAGTGGGGGTCGAGCAGGAGGTTCTTGAGGTTCGGGTCGCGGTCGAACGCCTGCTTGATCTGGCCGAGGAAGGCGCTCCGGATGATGCAGCCGCCGCGCCACATCAGGGCGACGGCCCCGTTGTTGATCTCCCAGCCCGAGTTTTTCGCCATCGCGTCCATCAGGGTATAACCCTGGGCGTACGAGATGATCTTGCTCGCGTAGAGCGCCATCTCGACGTCGTCGATCAGGGTTTGCCGATCCCCCTCATATTTCGACTCGGGCCCCTTGAGGATCTTCTCGGCCTCGACTCGCTCGTCCTTCTGGGCCGACAGGCAGCGGGAGAAGACGGCCTCGCCGATCAGGGTCAGCGGGACGCCGAGGTCCAGGGCCGAATTCACGGTCCACTTGCCGGTGCCCTTCTGGCCGGCCTTGTCGAGGATCAGGTCGACCATCGGCCGGCCGGTGGCCTCGTCCTGGAACCCGAAGATGTCCCGGGTGATCTCGATCAGGTAGCTGTCGAGCGGACCCTTGTTCCAGCGGGCGAAGACCTCGTGGAATTCGGGCGCCTCCAGGCCGAGCAGGGCCTTGAGGAGGTGGTAGGCCTCGCAGATGAGCTGGATGTCGCCGTACTCGATGCCGTTGTGGACCATCTTGACGTAGTGGCCCGCCCCCTCGTCGCCGACCCAGTCGCAGCAAGGGGTCCCGTCGTCGACCTTGGCGGCGATCGCCTGGAAGATCGGCCTGACGGCTTCCCAGGCGTCGGGGTTGCCCCCCGGCATGATCGAGGGGCCTTTCAGGGCCCCCTCCTCGCCCCCGGAAACCCCGGTGCCGACGAAGAGGAGCCCTTTTTCCTTGAGCTCCCGGGTCCGTCGGGTGCTGTCGGGGAAGTGGGTGTTGCCGCCGTCGATGAGGATGTCGCCCTCTTCCAGGAGGGGCGCCAGGTCGTTGATCACCTTGTCGACGGCCTCGCCCGCCTTGACCATGATCATGATCTTGCGGGGGCGCTCGAGGCTGGCGATCAGCTCCTTGACGTCGTGGCAACCGACCAGCTTCTTGCCCCGGCCCCGCCCCTCGACGAATTCGTCGACCTTGGCGGTGGTCCGGTTGAAGACGGCCACGGTATAGCCGCGGCTTTCCATGTTGAGGACGAGGTTCTCGCCCATCACGGCGAGGCCGATCAGGCCGATGTCGGCGGTCGTTTGTGCCATCACTGGTTGCTCGATCGTTCCGGACCGGGGATAAACGAAGCCAAAGCTCACTTGGGGGGCAGCAGGTCGGCGACCGCGATCATCGACCCGGGTGCCGCCAGCGGTGCCATCCTACCCGCCTCGGCGACCACCGTCACCTCCGCGTACCGGAACCGCCCGCGCCGCTCGGGTTCCGCCCCGGGTTTCCGATGCACTTCGAGCTGGCGGTCGACCAGGTTGATGATCCAGTAGTCCGGCACACCCGCCCTCGCGTAGAGGTGCGCCTTGATCTTACGGTCTTTCCGCAAGGTCGAGTCGCTGACCTCGATCAGGAGCGCGGCCGATTCCGGATGCACGGGCGCCATCGGCTCGCCTCGGACGAGGACGGCAAGGTCGGGCTCCGGTTGATTGTGGCGGCCTAGATTGAGGGGTGCTTGGACTTTGATCCTGAAGCCGGGCTTGAAGATCGTGTACAAGACATCCGTCGCGAGTTCGGTGCAGTTCGAGTGGGGCGGGTTGATCGTCATCCGCAGGATCTCCCCCCGGATCAGCTCCACCCGTTTGTCGTCGAAGAAGCCGAGTTCGGCGATGGCGTAATATTGCTCGCGGGTCCAGCGGAACCGGGCGGATCGAACGCCGCTCTCGCGAGCTTCGGGAATCTCCGCCATCGAGGGCACTCCGGCAGGGAATTCGAACGCTTGAGCCCTCATCCTAACCGGCATGGAGTCTCAGGTCACGGCCGCTTCCACGGTGGGACCTCGGGCAGGAGCGCCAGGAACCGCTCGACCCGCTCGTCCATGTAGGGCCCGGCGAAGGTGCCGGCGAAGAACCGGGGCAAGCCGTCTTCGAGCAGGCGGGCCCAGGACTCGTCTTCGAAGCCGGGCTCGATCGGGTAGAAGAGGACGCCGTTGGCCCGGGCGGCGGCGAGGTCGCCCGGGG
>JAABUQ010005596.1_pt1 | contig 19828 bp, 19 predicted proteins | sample 5560001 | NCBI WGS metagenome assembly JAABUQ01 (sample SAMN10711888, study PRJNA513371) | rock metagenome | isolation source: Antarctica rocks | place: Antarctica: Victoria Land, Finger Mt nord | collected 2015-12-18
ATCAGTTAGGGCTATTTTTAGTCTGCGTTCTACTGAGTTTCCTCTTTTTCTCTTTCTGGCTCTCTTTTCTTTCAAGAAAGGAAGAGATACAAAACTCCTCTCGCTGATGTTCTCTTGACACGAGGTGGCCTATCAGTGTCCTATTGACCAAAAGAGTGAAGTAGGCGGCCAGCGCGTTACCTCTCTCTCGGCACGTTTCCAACCACCCCTTCCCGAACCAACCATGCACCTTTCAATGCAGTTAGCTCTCCAGAACTCTTGTGTCCTTTCTATACAAAGTTTTCTGACCCATCCGGGTCAACTTCGCCGTCGAGGACGAGTTCCTGCGGCACTTCACCCTGTATGTGGACTTCCCACACCCCGAAGCGGGTCGTGACTTCCGCGATTACTATTACCGCTCCGTGACCGTATCGCTCTCACGATTGAGGTCATCCCCAAGTTATCCATCATCGTCGCTCCGTCCGTAGGTGCCCCGTTCATCACTTCCTCTTCCTTAGAGACTGGCTCCGGCGCAGGCTGGATGCACGCATCGTATCTTTCGTTCATCCCACCGGATATGGGCAATCCACCATCCCATAAGACTGGCACTGTCCGCCATGACTGGGGTTCAGGCAATTGCAGCTTTCACCATAGACGGCCTGGCTTCCTGGTCCTCTGGCCCCTGGTGTTGGGGCTTCAACCGGTTTTATTCCTTCATGCTACTGTCCCCTCAACCCTTTCGGGTGAAGGTAAGAAGTTGCCTTACTCACGCTGCCTGAGTGAGGTGGCGATTACTCGCCACAGACGATCATGGACCTCTTTGGGCGCACTACGACGTACCATAGAACTGAGGCTGAGTTCACTCTTTCTGTACGTTCTTGTACTCAAAAGCAGGCATTTTCTCTGGGGAACATCCCATGTTCCTGGGTTGTTTATCACAACAACAGATGATCTTCAATATCTGTACATGAGCCTGTAGAGACGCTTTATACAGTATCTCAACCGCAGTTCTATGGTATGTAGTATCTTTTCGCTAGAATCACACCGATAGGCCATCCGATCTGGCCGCCATAGAAGCTAGCCTCGGCGGGTTGATTTGGAAAGGCCGAGGTGATTCCCGTTGGGGTCGGTGAAGATGGCCCATTCGCCAACGTTGGGGATGACCGTTTTGGGGACGACGGTTTTTCCGCCGTGGGTTTCGATGACGGCCAAGGTGTCGTCGATGTCGTCGGTGGCGAGATAGACGAGCAGTCGGTCTGGCTGATAGCCCAGGGCAGCGTTCGCGGGGTCCGCGAAGCCCCCACGCGGACCGCTCTCGGACTGGAAGATAACGTAATTGTGCTCCGTGTTGGTTGTCATCTGCCAGCCAAAAACGTCGCTGTAAAACTTGCCAGCGGCGGCGGGATGCTCTGCGGGGATTTCAAGATGCGCGATAGGATGGTTTGCCATGATTTTTCCTGTCCTTTTCTGTGCTAAAACTCTTTGTTACACCTGTGAGAGAAAAGCCTGTTCGCGGCTTTCATCCTTTGCTGTGAAAGAACGGAAGATTTTTTCTTCTCTAAGCACTACTCACAAAGAGAGTATAGCAAGGGAATGGTGACAACCCTATGTCACACTTTTTTGCAAGAATCAGCAATTTTTATAGGCATCAGCAATTTCCTGTGCCTTGTGCTGAAGGCGCATGCGTAGTGTTTCTGGTTCCAAGACTTTTGCGTCTGTGCCAAGGTTCAGCAGGATGCGTACTAGCCAGTCGTACTCTTCTGGCCGCAGGCGCAAACTGAGCGAGCCTTCCCCGGCTTCTGTGCGCTGGACGTGGGCGATCAGATATGGTTCGCGTTCCAGGCGTAGGACGCCGCGTGCCGTCAGGTGGATGTGGATCTCTGGAAAGGAGGGATGGACGTGGTGAACAGGCGCGGCTGGCGGCTGCATCCGCGGAGGCTCCAGGGCTGTTCTGACTTCCAGAAAGCGATCGACACGGAAGACGCGCGTGGCCTGGCGCTCGTAGGAATATGCCTCGCAATACCAGAGGCCCGCTTCGCTGCGCAGATGAGCTGGCAGGAGGGTCTGCCGCGAGACCCCTTTCTCGGAGCGATAGGCTACCACGGCCCACCGCCTGGCGCGGGCGCATTCCAGCAGTTGATCGAGGAACGGCGTCGGATAGGCGTGCGTGGGAATGTCAAGGGACAGGGTCTGGGCGAACTGCTCAAGGGTCTCGTTCTCGCGGCGTGGCAGGAGGGTCTGAACTTTGGCGAGTAACGACTCGCATTCCTGTTTGAAAGGGGTTGCCCCCAGTTGAGAGAGACTGCTCAACGCCAAGCGCAGCAGGAGGGCTTCGTGCAGGGTCAGGGCGAGCGGGGGCAGGGAATAATCTGATGGTAAAGTGTAACCACCAGATGCTCCCAGTTCGGTCATGATCGGGATGCCCATTTCACACAGCGCCTCAATATCGCGCAGGGCGGTACGCCTAGAGATCTCGAAGTGTTGCGCGATCTCGCCAGCGGTGCGTTTTTTCCCTTGCAAGAGCAAAAGAATGGCCGTCAGACGCTCGATACGATTCACTTTCTCCCTCCTCTCAATAAGTAGATGGGGAGCGGTTTCGCTAAGTGATGACAGAGGTGATTCTCACCTTTCGCGTCACTTTCTCACCCCTCCGTTCAGGATTGCAGGATTCTTTCGTTCATTTGCCACCACGCTTACAGAAGAGTTCAGCGAATCATCTTCTCATGCAGCTCGTCGTAGCTCAAGCGACGCTTCTTGGGGGTCGCGGCTGCGCATTCGGTCAAGGGCAGCGACAATTCCACCAGGTCGAACGGATTGACGCGATATTTGCCATGCGGCAGCACCTCGGCCTTGAGCTTCCCGCTCTTGAGCCAGCGCTGCACCGTGCGTACCGTCACCTCGGCCTGTTCCGCCATTTCTTGTGTCGTGAGGTCTTCACGTTCTTCTTCCATACTCCTAGAACGGGCGACACGTCGCGACACACATTCTCATACGACGATTGTGCTAGACGGTGAAAGCACCCTTAGCGGCGTCACTGTCACATCATGTCGCTGAAAAAGGAGTGACGCGACTCTCTTTGTTGACATATACTATTTCTTGGCGCGACAGTACACACAGGATGCGCAACGAGATGCAAAGAGGCACATTTCTACTGAAGTGCGCTGTAGGAAAAGACAGTGCAAGCCAGTCGCTCTGTTCAGTTCGAGCACAAATACGCTCGTAGTTGTCGCGTGAACAGACGGGATCCTGCAGTGTTAGCAGGTGCTGGCACTGCAGAGTACTACACTTGCGCTTGACCTACGACATACCGCTAGCGATTCTGTACAAAGCGGCTTTTATCTCTTTTCAAGAATGCGTCTTGTCAAAGGAATAGATAAGACGAGCGATGTTGTTGGCTGACCATACTGCGAAAGTTGATCAATAAGTATCTCAAGGTGTTTCACTGATGAGACACATACCCTCATAATGAATGCTTCGCTCCCGGTGAGACGATAACATTCAAGGATCTCAGGCATGTCACGCAAGAGCAGAGCTATGCGAGCACTATTTTGTCCAGGGGTACTCATTCGAATAAAGGCCATCATGGAGAAGCCGACTTTCTCAAGGTTGATGTCGGCGTGATAGCCAAGAAGAATCCCTGCCTCTTCCATTCTGTGGATACGTTCAGCAACGGAAGAAGAAGAGAGCCCGACACGCTGTCCCAGTTCCTTGAAGGAGAGACGAGCATATTCCTGAAGCAAATGAAGGAGTTGCCACCCAATATCATCCAGGAGTTTCTCACTATCTTCGGTCATTATTCATTTTCCCCTTTCTTTTTTGGGCCAGAGCCCGAAAATACCGTTTCTTTTCCCTTCATTCTACCCTCTTTTGCCGCTATACTTTTGGGAGCAAGAATGATCAAGCTCATAAATCAGAAAGGAGATCCGCATCACCTTCCCTTCTTCTCTTGTCAAGAGGATGGAACGGGAAGTGGTGTCAACAGGGGTATGAGTGACCAGAGAGAGGCATTTCCACTTCGGCCTGACGTTTTGATTATTGGAGGTGGAGTCATTGGGTGTAGCATCGCTTCTTCCTTGACCCAGCGTGGCTGCCGTCATGTGGTCGTCGTCGAGCAAAATACCATCGGAAGTGGCTCGACAGCGAAAGCGGCTGGTGGGATTCGGCAGCAGTTTTCCTGTGAGTCCAACGTGCGACTGGCGATGTATTCTGTCGATTTTTTTGAGCATTTTCATGAACGATTAGAACTTCCTCCCGATGCAGGAGGGGTTGACTTCCATCAGGTTGGATATCTCTTTCTGCTCTCGACACAAGAAGCCTTCACTTCCTTTGAGCGCAATGCCGCCTTGCAGCAACATTTGGGACTCCCAGTTGAGGTGCTCGCGCCAGAGCAGGTAGCAACACGCTGGCCGTGGCTGCAGGTGAGTGATGTCGTGGGAGCTACCTACTGTCCTACGGATGGCTATGGCAGTCCTCACGAAGTGACACAAGCCTTCGCTGCACAGGCAAGACGCCTTGGGGCATCCTTTGTCGAGGGAGCATGTGTCTCTGCGATCACGCGCACGGGGACGCGGATTGTGACGGTTGAGACCAATCGAGGAACCTTCTCGCCAGGGATCGTCGTGATCTGTGCTGGAGCATGGAGTCGTGAGCTTGGTCGTATGGCAGGGGTCGAGATCCCTGTTCAACCATTACGCCGTATGTGTTTTACCACTGATCCATTTGACGCCATTCCGCACGATGCGCCGATGACGATTGAAATGCCAAACACCTTCCACTTTCGACCAGAAGGATCAGGCTTCATGCTTGGGACGAGTGACCAACACGAACCATACAGCTTTAACACGGCCATGCATTGGGAATGGCTCAACACGGTGGTGGAAGATGCCGTCAAGCGTGTCCCACTCTTGGAGCAGGCACGCATTCATCAGGGGTGGGCTGGATTGTATGAAACCTCACCTGATCACAATGCGATCCTGGGACCCGTCCCAGAGGTGGAAAACTTGCTCGTCGCAACAGGCTTTAGTGGTCACGGATTTATGCAGAGCCCGGCCACAGGACTCGTCATCAGCGAGTTCATTCTGGGCGGGCAAGCCCACACCATCGATGTGAGCGATTTGAGTATCGAACGCTTCGCGACAGGACGACTCAATCCAGAAAAGAATGTCATTTGATAAGCGATGGTTGCGCATCAACCATGTTGTGAAGGATCATCGAGTTCCTCTGCAAGAACAGCTCGTTTGGAACAGTGTTATTGAGGCGCTCCAAGGAACCATTGCTCGTTGCTTCCTTGGGGTTCGCTGTATCCAGCCTCAAGGAAGGGATACGTCGTATGACGCATCCTTTTGTAACCATCCAGATCGTACCAGAAGCGATGCCATCAATACCCTCGTAGTTTGGTGAAGTAGCTGCATTCGATGGAGTCGGAACTAGCTGCTCATTGCTGACTCTAGCAAATCAGGAAGGCAGGTACAAAACAAGCGTGAAAAGGAGGTACAATGGGTCAAGTTCTCTTTCTTGCGAGGAATACGGAACTGAAAACATGGCAGCGAGCAGCACATTCTCTTGACTGATGTCTCTCTCTGTTGATACAATGTGAAGGCACCGACTATTCTCTTTCGTGGAGGTTCTCACATCTATGCCAGCATACCACTAACTCCATCCTGTTTCATTTTCACTCAGTGAAACAGACACCATTCTTCTTGCTCAATATACGATCAGGATTTCCGGCCACTGATACACATTTGCACATCTAGACAGAGACACTTAGGTCTGCTACACTGTGTATGAGTTACTGGTTGCCCGCTTTTGGCTTGACCGACTCCACAAAGACAAACAAGAAAGCGTCAGGTGCTCATGTCCGCTGGTAAAATGCATATCGACGAGGTGGATGTCAACGTCTCTCTCGTGGGCCGATTGCTCGCGGCGCAGTTTCCGCAGTGGGCCAACCTTCCCATCGAGCCGGTCCACTCCGCTGGGACCGACAATGCGATCTATCGGGTAGGCTCCGACATGGCTGTGCGACTTCCCCGTAGGCAGGGGGTCGTCAGGCAAGTGGGCAAAGAGCAGCAGTGGTTGCCGAAACTTGCCCCGCTCCTCCCGCTTGCCATCCCTGTCCCGCGAGCGTTGGGGACACCAGGTGAAGGCTACCCCTGGCATTGGTCCGTCTACCAGTGGCTTGCAGGCGAGAACGCGACCATCGAGCGCATCGCCGATCCAAACCAGGCGGCGCGTGATCTGACACACTTCATCGCTGCCCTGCAGCGGATCGATCCTGTGGGCGGGCCGCCCCCTGGGCCGCACAACTTTTTCCGTGGCGTGCCGCTGGTCATGCGAGACCTTCTCACCCGCGCCGCAATCTCCGACCTTTCCGGCATGCTCGATACTGACGCAGTGACCGCTGCATGGGAAGTAGCCTTCCAGGCACCAGCGTGGGACGGTCCACCCGTCTGGATTCACGGAGACCTATCACCTCTTAATCTGCTCGTCCAGCAGGGTCGGCTCTGCGCTGTCATCGACTTCGGGGGTCTGTGCGTGGGCGATCCTGCCTGTGACTTGATCGTCGCGTGGAATCTTCTCGAAGCCTCAACCCGTGCGGTCTTGCACGCAGCGCTCTCGGTCGATGATGCGACGTGGGCGCGAGGTCGCGGATGGGCCCTGTCCGTGGGGCTGATCGCCTTGCCCTACTACCAGAGCACCAACCCCGTTCTCGCTGGCCTCGCTCGACGCGCCATCGATGAAGTCCTCGCTGATCAGAAGCACGCCACATGACACGGTGGGCGGGACGCTTGCAACGGAGCTGATGCATGGCTAGGTCAGTTGCAATACAGAATGATTTTCCTTTCTACTCCCATCTCCAACATTTCTATGCTCAGAACCGTGGCCGTATCCGTCAGCACTACCGCGAACTCACCAAGAAGTATCTTGACTTCAACAGCCCCGCGAACGCAAACGCCTTCTTACGCCAGCCGCAGTTCGAGGCACTGGAGATGTACGTCTTCCTCAAAGAGTTCCTCGACAACAAGCCCGTTCACCAACTCTTCAAAGACGAATGATGAACTGATGCCCTGCTGGAAACAACAGGACAGGCTGTACACCCTCGTTGCCTCGAGACGAGGCTTGCATGTGTTCAAACATCTTGTCACCTTCGACCCATCGCAAACTCAGTTACAAAGGGAGTGTTCATCGTGTTTGCTCGTTTTCACGTGAAAGAAGTAAAGAGAAAAACCATCAGGATAATTGTGTAAAAATGGCCCATGTACGTTTGCATTTACCATCCTAGCCCTCTCTCTATGTGCTTCTTGGTTATTCAATCCTCAACAAATCGATGCGCGTTAACACTTCAAAAGCCGCACGACCGGTATGGTAACAGGCTTTCCAGGGATTCCCAATGTCTGACCAGAGCGGCTCCCCTTCTCTATTGACAAGCGTCAACCATTCCCCTAGCTCATGATTAATCATATATTGATTGACAAATTTCCATTGTCGCCGAAAAGCCTCTACGTAACGGAGATCTTTCACTATCTCATACGCATCCAATAGGCCAACCAGTGCCTCTGTATTCTGCCAGAATTCTTTGTCGGTCACCAAGGCAGGGCCAACATGGGGACCATCCCGGTACAGGCCACCATACTGCCAATCAAACCCATACGCTAGAGCATGGTCAATCAGCTTCTTCACCAAAACAGCGTAGGTACTCCTCGGTTTTCCCAGCACTTCACCAGCTCTGACTAAGAGCCATGCCAACTCTACGTTATGTCCATAGGAGGTCGTATCAACCTGATTGGGAATTCCATCCCCATTTCGCTCTGCGTTCCATGTGCGACGAATAGCAATAGGGGCAAGAGGATGGAATGCTAGATCAAATTGATTCCGACCACAGCCAGCCTTGTCATCAATCATGTGCTGCACAATGATATCGATCACCTCTTCCAGTTTGCGACGGTGTACGTCTTCGCCTGATGCCTGGTATAATGTCGTATACGCTTCCATCAAGTGCATATGGATATCCAATGACTTGCGGTCACCTGCACACCATCCTGAGCCTGATACCTGCCAATTCGGTTCCAGGTTTTCGTAGTAACCACCCCTTGCCGTGTCTGTGCAATATTTTTGCAGCAGATCGAAGGTTTGGGAGGCATATTGAAGACCGCGTGGATCGTTGGTAGAAAGAGTATATTGAGCGAGTGCATAGATAGCGAAACTCTGCCCATACACCACCTTCCCATTATCAATCAAACTGCCATCGCGCTTGACTTTCCATGCCCAACCGCCGTGCTTCTGATCCCAAAAGTATTTGAGAAAAAAGTCAACACCTTGTTGAGCAGCATCTTGATATTGTAGGTTGTCTGGTAACAGTTTAGAAAACAGGGATAATCCCCAGATCATGCGAGTCTGTGCTACGATACCCTTCTCGGTATTGTCCAACATTCGGTTTCCCTTCGCATCGATGTTGGTTAAGTATCCACCACATTCATGATCAATTCCGTTTACAGTCCAAAAAGGAATGATGCCTCTATAGAGATGCTGTTGAACTTGTTCCTGGATAATGGCAAGCTCACGGTCAAATTCAATCACCATGGATCGTTCCTTTCAGCAGATAGTTTCTATTGCGTAGGTAGTGCTTAGCTTTCTAAGCACTACCTGTACGAAGGGAAATGGAGCATTACGTTCTATCTAGAGCCCTCTAGACCTCAACGTTACTGCAAGTCCACGATGGTGTAGATGCCTATATGTTTGACGCTCAACGTATCTCCTGTCATCACAGCTTCAACCTCGGACTGAGGGAATGAATGCACTTGTACCTGCTCAGGCTTCCAGGCAAGCTTGAAGGTCATTGCTGGAACTGTTTCGATCTCCCTTGAAATCGAGTTGAGATTGTAGTTGACTAGGTGGAGAGTATAGCCGTGTGCTCTCTTGTGAAGACCAAGGCCTATTTCCCTGATATCCTCAGCTTCCAGGATTTGTCCGCCTTCTTTGATCCAATTGGTCAATTCAGCGAATTTCCGATAGATGAACCGAAAGTCATACAGCCTTCGATCAACCTTGCCAAGCGCGGCTACCTTTCCTCCCTGGTTCATCCAACAACGTATGACTTCGATCTCATCATCATGCAGACTGAATGCATCTGGAAGAAGAAGCTTTTTATAGCTGCTCAATCCGTTAGCAGTGAGCGGCTCGTCATCGCTAACATAGAGGACATTGTAAAGAATATGCTGATTGCAGAGCATCTGGGTCAGGTCGTGGAATGTCCTGAAGCCCGCCTCCTTTTCCTTATCCAGATGTCCTCCCAGGAACAGTTCGGTTTCTAGCGCGCTTCTTGAGTCATAGACGAGAGCTGTATCAGCGACAGGATGATTGGTGAACAAGTACTCGTGTTCCTTGACCCATTGACCTATCTCCCTTTCTACGTCCATAGGAGGATAGAAGGAGTCTTTCTTAAAGTTCATCAACCAGGCTCCATAGGGGATAGCACCGTTAAATCCCTGAGCAAGTGGTTCCATCATAAACTGGATATAGGTATCATACTTGCTTCTTTCCATGTCCTTCATGATCCGCAAAATATGGCCATTTGGATCCTCAATAAAGGAACCCTCCTTGCCCTGCATGTAAGCAAAGCCAAAGCGGTAGAACCCGTCCTGCCTGAACTTGATATTGCTCTTCTCGCCTATCATCAAGTCACAGTACTGTCTCACTATGCTCGTGTGCGGCAGGCAATTAAACAGGTTTGCTGTTACTAGAATCGTCTCGCCCCTTTTTTGAAGCGAGTAGTCCTTCGCGTATGCCGTGATAGTAGCGACATTCCGCTGCATACCATTGAGATTGAAGTGGATGAACTGCTTGAAGAGTGGAATGGACATCCTGCGATCATTCTGTGCCGCAAGAAGATCATTGTCAGTATAGCCTTGTTCCTGTAAGAAGATACGATAATCAAAGGAAGCAAGGTCGATGGTTGCACTCTCCTCGCATGGATTCTGCTGCAAATAGGCTCTAAACCCTTTCACACAATCCTTGCAGAAGCAGCCAGCGTTACTGACGCCGTGGAGCTGAACATCGAATTCATCTATATGGATGCCCTGTGCGCCAGCATCGACCATCATTTCAATTTCTTTTTTTATATATTGCATAAAGGTCGGTTTATTGGCGCAGGGTGTGTAGCAGGAATGATCATGCCCTGGAACCATGAGCCATGTTGAGAGAATACTCTTGCCATCCAGCGTCACAGCCTTGAATCCTTCCAGAAAATCCTTCACAGGTTGATCATCTGAGTCGCGTATACCTTCAGGGAAATATTTGCTGATGGGGTCAAAAATCTTCGGGTAGCGGTCGGTCGAGAGTTCACGCATACCAAGCCAGCCTTTTTTTCCATCGCCTCTCAGCTTATTGACTGCCAAAAGCTCTGACTCATCCTCGCTGAATTCGGCGGGGAATTCCCACAACTGCGCCATCCAAATCACCGCGAAAGCCTTGATACCGCGTTTTCCACATTCCTCACAAAATTCTGTATCATTCATATACCCATAAAAGCGTAGCCGTGGTGGTATAGTCTCATTGGCTTCGTTGTCCAGGTACTGTAAGCCGATTGCCGCACTTCCTAGGCAGGACCATAAGAGCACATTGCCGTTGACATCAACAACATCCTGAACTTGTTGAAGTCGTTTCATAGGAAGACTCGGATGATAGTTCCAGTCTTCCTTGAACCAACACATGTAATGTATACCCCTGAGCATAAGAAACTCCTCCATTCGTGTTTTTCAAATGCACGACGACAAACGTTGTTCATAGCCTTAAGAAAGGTTTAACCTCCAACATCAGAACTTGAGGGCTCCTTCGCTCAGGCCGCGCTGAATGTGCTTACGGAAAAAAATGTATATGAGTAAGGGCGGCCAGCTAGCAAGCGACAGGGCACTCATTTGTGACCCCCATAAAGAGTCGTACTGACCCTGAAACGTCATCAGACCGAGCGGGATCGTACGCCAATCGTCAGACTGTATATACACAAGCGGCCAGAGAAAGTCGTTCCATATCCATATAAAGTAGAAGATGCCCATCGTCATGATAGCAGGCATCGCCAACGGCACCATGACATTCCAGAAAGTCTGCCACTCACTCGCTCCATCCACCCGAGCAGCATCTTCCATTTCTCCTGGGATGTTGGAGAAATAGGCGCGGATGAAGATGATAGCTACGGAGGTCCAACTGAAGTAGGTGAGAATCAGCGAAAGGGGACTGTTACGGAATGTAAATGGAAGGTTCGCTGCTTCCGCCCAGACATCCAGCGTTGCCATGAGCTTGAAACTGGGAATGATGAGCGCTTGCGTGGGCACAGCCAGACCGAGCAGAAAGTAGGCTAGGATGACAGTTTTCCCTTGGAACTTGAGACGAGCCAAGGCGTAGGCAGCCGCAGTTGCCATACCTAAGATACCGCAAACTGATACGCTAGACACAAGCAGACTGTTGAAGTAGAGCCGAGTGAAGTTTCCTAATATCCAGGACTGCACAATGTTGGAAAAGTCAATCCCTGTCGGTAGGCTGAAGGGATTCTGCAGGACTGCTGCGTTACTCTTAAACGCGGTATAGGACATCCAGATCAGCGGATACAGGATGCTCAAGGAGAGGGCTATCAGAAGCACGTAGGACAGGATGCGTACTGGCCAACTCAGTTCACGAAATTGCATAGCTCCCTCTTTCTTTACAGGCTGTTCTTACCAAACTTGGTGAGCCGCAATTGCAGCACGGATATAGCTATGATGATGATCATGAGGATGAGGGCTATCGCAGTAGCATAGCCCTGCCTTGTCTCAGTGGTACCAAGGCCAAGCTGATACACGTATGAAACGAGGGTTTCGGAAGCATGATACGGGCCACCTTGGGTCGTTGCATAAACCAGGTCAAAAACACGCAAAGCTGAAATACTCGTCAGCAGGACCGCGACGCCCAGAACATCCTTGATGAGGGGAATGATGATACGCGTCGTCAGTTGCCAAGGCGTAGCTCCGTCCAGACGAGCAGCCTCCAGCAGTTCGCGTGGAAGAGCCTGTAAACCAGCAACGAGGAGGAACATGGTGAAGCCAAATTCCCGCCAGATATGTATGGCGATGACCACATAGATGTTCACCCCTGGAGTTCCCAACCAGCCAAACGCTGGGCTATGTAATCCGATCCTGTGCAACACATTGTCAACGATCCCAATGGTCGGATCGAGAATGAAGCTGAAGAGGAGACCAATGACGATCAACGAGAGCACGGACGGGACCAGAAAGATGCTGCGGAACCACTCTGCCAAACGCAGATTCGACTCCAGAAGGAGTGCAGTGATAAAAGCCAGTCCGACTTGGAACACGAGAGCGAACACCACGAAAAGGAAACTATTTTGTAATGCCTTCCAGAAGAACGGGTCCTGAGCCATGGCGATGAAATTGTCGAAGCCGTTGAACCGGATCGTATCAAAGCTAATTCCGGTCCAATCCGTGAAGCTGATCACTACCGTGCCGAGTGTAGGTAAGATAAGAAAAAGTGTGTAGAAGAGTAAGGCAGGTGTCATCAGTGCCAGCGCGAAGCCTCTGTGCCGCGTACGAACCGGACGAACCTTGGCGTGTTGTATAATGGCAACGGCACCCACGGGGACCGGGGGCTCAGAATACTGTATGTGTGACATTGCATAATCCCTTTCCATCTGTGTCCAGACGAACGATGAGAAATGGGTATCGCCGCAGACCGTAGCGACACCCACAGGTACGAGGCACGAGATCAGGATGGATGTTGCTGCTGCCAGTGGCTGACGAGTTGCTCTGCGTTCTCGGCGGCTTGACTGGGTGTCAAGGCACCGCTGAACAAGCCATTCGAGGCTTTCCACAATATCTGTTGACTAAGGTCACCATTAATCAGGCTATCTATGAACAACGTCGAGTGATGTGCTTTATTCTGGAGATCGAGGAACCCTTGAATCTCAGAAGGCATGTTTTCCAAGGTGACACCCTTCATCGCTGGAAGCTGACCCAAATCTTGTTCTGACCAGAGCTTATGTGGCTCCTCTGAAGTAAGCCACCACTTGACCCACTCCCTGGCTCCTTCTGGATGCTTGGCCTGCTTTGGAATCCTCATCCCAATACAATTAAAGACGTAGTCTGTAGCGTCGCTCTCAGGTATCCCATCGATAGCTGGGGGAAGCATGAAACCCATTTTAAAGTTTGGTGCTTGACTCTTCTGGCTCGCTAACAGCCACCCACCTGTCTGAAAGAACGCGCCATCGCCGCGGAAAAACTTGGCGAATGCGGTCGGGAAGTCATCGGAAAGAATACCTGCTGAGAAATAGCCCTTCGTCTGCAAATCCTTGAGTAGTTCCCAAGGCTTTACTGCCATTGGATCGGTAAACTTTAAGGGCGATTTGAAGCCGGGCTCCAAACCACGTCTGAATAACTCATCAGCCTTCTCCACTCCCATTGTACGGACATATAGATGACCGAGCCAGTGAGCACCATTCCACTCTTCCTTGTTGCCCAGGGCAATGGGAGTGACACCCGCCTGCTTCAGCTTCTCCAAGACGGCAGTGAAGGCACTCCATGTAGTGAGCGTCGTGGGATCGATCTTGTGCTGGGCAAGAATATCCTTGTTGTACCAGATGAGATTCCCAGGTACCTTGCCAAATGGAGCTGCCCACTTGCGACCCTTATAGGTGACTGCACTGATGGCAGCTGGGTCAAATTTGTCCTGCGCTTGGTCAATCAGGTCTGTGATATCTGTCAGTTGACCTGCATCGGCAAAGGGAGATATCCAACCGCCAACATCGTCCTCTGCAATATCTGGCACAGCACCAGACGCGAAGGCGGCTTTCAGCGCGGCTTTGTAGGGGGTATTTTCAAACTTGACATGCTTGATAAGAAGATTGGGATGCGCCTTGTTGAAGGCCGCCACAATACTATCCATGGCCGGACCATCTGGTGCCGCTGAGAATTCGCTCCAAAACTCGACATTCCCTGATGACCCAGTTGTTGCAGTACTCGTGCCTCCACAGGCAGCGAGCAGACTACCACTGACTAACGCACTGCCAGTCAACGCCATGAATTCGCGGCGGTTCAACTTGTTTACAGATAAAGATTCTTCGGACATGTGCTTCTCTCCTCTTTGACTGAACCGTAACACGTACATTGTTACTAAACAGTAAAAATGGGAAAATGAGTTCTCCGTACCACGTGCAAGAAGATCTTGTTTACCATTGCAGCTTTTTGTAAGAGTTCGTTCTCAATGCTCAAGATCTCCTTGCTGGGTCAGAGAAGGTCAACTTGCTGGCCCTCCTTTCATAGCAATCGAATAAACAAGATATCTCGCTTCACGCCTTCTTCTGTTCCACCTGGCTGCCTGTATTCATACGTTACTTGTGTCCATCACATGGCGCATTGGAGCGAAGCTAAAAGAAGAATTGGTAGAGCGGAAAGCACATTCCAACACCAGTGCCGCCGCACCAAGTACACTGGCATCAACCCCAAGCTCAGAGAGTACAATCGAGGGCTTGTTCACGATGGTCGTGTAAGCACGCTGCTCGACAGTGGAACGGATATTGTTAAAGAACCACTCGCCAGACTGCGAAACTCCCCCTCCGATAATGACCCGTACCGGGCTCAACAAATTGACCACCATAGCCACACCGATGCCCACGTACCGCCCAGCATCAGCCAGGATTTCCATCGCAAACTTATCGCCTTGCTTTGCGGCCTCAGCTACCAATCTGGCACTGACATTTGCCTGTTTCCCCTTCGAGAGTGCATCGAGCACTGTAGGCACTCCAGAATTGATAGCCTGAATGGCACGAGCAGAAATCGCAGGCCCAGCCGCCATCAACTCCAGGCAGCCATTGCTTCCACAAGGGCAGCGTGGACCATTCTCGTTCACAGTCACGTGACCAATCTCACCGCAGCCACCAGCTCCCCCTCGATAGAGACGTCCGTCAAGAATGATGCCCGCTCCGATGCCGATACCAATATTCACGCACACCAGGTCCTGGTAGCCGCGGCCCGCCCCAAACCATTGCTCCCCTAGAGCCATTGCCCCCGCATCGTTAACCATAAGAACGGGAAGACGAAAGGTCTCTTTGAGTAACTGCACGATGGGTACATTTCGCCACTTCGGCAGATTGGGTGCCAGAACAGAAATTCCATTAGCAGAATCTATCAAGCCGGGGACACTTAGGCCGATGCCGAGAATGTTCTCCAAAGCAACATTGGCTTTGTCGATCACGTTTTGAATAGAAGTACATATACTAGTAAGCAGAGTCTCCGCCTCGTCACGTGAGTCCGTAGCAATCAAGGAGCGCTCAATCACGTTGCCATGAAGGTCGGTAACAACGCTAATTACATGTGTGACTCCTACATCACAGCCGATAGCAAGCTTGGCACGCTCATTAAGTTGCAAAAGTGTAGGTCGACGTCCCCCTACGGATTTCCCAATTCCTGCAACAGTCACAATTCCTTCCTGCACCAACTCTTGACAGATCACCCCTGCTGTGGAAGGACTGATATTCAGCGTATGCGCGATCTGGATCTTCGAGAGCGGACCATGTTCGCGCAGAAGTTGGAACACTCTGGCTCTTGTGTTGTCTACAGTACCAGGTTGTATGTGAACATTCTTGAGACTTGTTATTGTCATCGTAATAACTTTTCTGTGGTAATTCCCTTTATCGAAAATATTTAAGGGGTAAAAGCGTTATTTCTAGGAAATTGCAATGATTCCAATCATCATGTCACCCAACTTCCTTGTTATTTACAATAACATTTATTAATAGGCTTGTCAATGGGTATGACTTATTTATTTTATCGAAATAAGTGGCTACTATTTTCTTGCTCTTAAGGTCTATTGGTGTGATAGGGGTTTGCGGATAGTAGGAACAGGAAGTTGGAATAGGAACGTAGCCCAGAAGGGCTAGAGGAGGCGGAAAAGGAGCTTTCTCACTCAAAAAACCTCTTCGGAAATAGAAAAAGCAGAAGGAGGACTTGCGCTCATCTCGGAGATCATTCATGACGATGAGAATAACAGGCATAAACAGAAGCACTGATGTGCTAACTCTCCCAAAAGCCTCGCAAATCGATGTCTGCTCCTATTTTTGGGACCTCAATAACCCGTTTGTCCTACTCGCTATTCCAACTCCCTGTTCCTACTGTCCGTAAACCCCAACTCAAAGAAGATGACGTTGTTCTCCAACGCTGCAAACTACGGCAGATCAAATACCTGAACAATATTATCGAACAAGACCACCGCTTCATCAAACGCTTGGTCAAGCCAGGGCTAGGATTCTTTTCGTTTGAAACCGCATGGCGTACACTTCAGGGATACGAGGCCATGAACATGATACGGAAAGGACAGATTCAAGGCGTAGAAAAGGGAAGCATCAAAGCTCAGATAACGTTTATCAGTAGCCTGTTTGGTGTGGCAGCCTAAGCTGAACAAGCAGAGACATTTCGTGTCTCTTGCAATCCTTCAAATTTTTTGCAACACAACCAGATTGTCCGTCTCCCTAACTTGCTTCGCTGAGAGCAACGTTTCAACCCTCACATATGTAGAGAAGCCATTCACATTGTAAGGAAGAAAAATGTATGTTTCATAATTGTCACGGGTTATGCTATACTAAGCGTACCCGTGACAATTATGAGCCTGAAAGGTATGGGTACCATGTCATCTCCATCTAAACAGCCACATATCGATAGTCGTCTTTCTGAACGCATCCAGCGAAAGAAAGCTCTCCTTGACACCTATCGCCCTTTACCCCGCGACACCGTGCGTCGGCTCAACGAAGACCTCAAAGTACTTCTCACCTATCACTCAAACGCAATTGAGGGCAACAGTTTGAGTTTGCACGAAACGCAGATGGTCATTGACTACGGAATAACAATACATGGGCATCCACTACGAGAGTACTTGGAAGCAACCAATCATGCACACGCCTATCAGTACGTTACGTCCTTGATTGACCGCCATGAGCCAATCTCACAGGAGACTCTTTTGACACTGCATCAACTGGTCATGGAGCAGATTCTGGAGACCAAAGGACAGTTTCGCAAAACCCCTGTATACATTCGTGGTTCTAATATGACGCCACCTCCTGCTCGTGATGTAGAGCGACTGATGACCGAGTGGCTTGCGTGGATTGAAGAAGAAGGAGAGCAATACGAACCAGTGACAAGAGCTGCTATCGCTCATCATGGTTTTGAGGCAGTACATCCATTCGAGGACGGAAACGGCAGGGTTGGACGCCTTGTACTCAATCTCATGCTGATGCGTAATGGCTATCCCCCTGCTCTCCTGCTGTATGATTGGCGAGCACGATACATCCAAGCGTTAAATACCGCCAATACTGGCAACTATAGTTCGCTGCTCACTCTGATAGGCCAAGCAGTCGAAGCAGGACTAGACCTGTACTTAGAGGCATGTGCCGTCACCACTGATGCAGTACCCCTGCGTGACCTTGTTGAGATCTCAGGCTACCCACTCGACTACCTCAGTTGGCTTGCACGTCAGGGCCGTCTTGAGGCAACAAAGCAGCGTGGACGTTGGTACAGTACCCGCGAAGCCGTGGAGCGATATAAAGCTGAGGCACAGGAGGGAAGAAAGCAACGAGGGAGGCCACCAACATCGAAAGACGAGAAGAGGCCATGATTTCAATCCCCACTCGTCCCTATGAATGCAAAGTGCGGGTTGTGTTGCAAAAATGTCACCGATCCTGTAAATGCTCTGTCAAGGGAGGTTTGCCACAGAGAAGAGAAGCTGGTATCCTTAAGCTAAGGAATAATTCACGTCCACGTTTAAGGAGAGAAACATGCAAGAGCACTCTCACAAGTATGAGGTCATATTGAGTGAAGAACAACGGTTTGTTGTGCAGCAACTGATCGCCAAAGGCAACGCTCCTGTCCGGCAACAAGCCCATGCCCGTATTTTATTGAAGATTGATCGCAACGCCCCTGGTGCCCGATGGACTGATGAACAAGTCGCCGAGGCCTTCGAGATGAGCCGCTACACCGTGATCCGTATTCGCGAGCGCTTTGTGGAGCATGGACTCGATGATGCTCTCAATCACCGCCTTCATACGCAAACGCGAGCACGAGCCTTGGATGGAGAGCAAGAAGCGCATCTCATTGCCCTCTCTTGCAGCCCCTGTCCTGCTGGACAAGCGCACTGGACCTTACGCTTTCTGGCTGATCGCATGGTGGAACTAGGCTATACGGAGCACGTCAGCCACGAAACCGTACGTAAGGCACTGAAAAAAACGAGCTCAAGCCCTGGTTGAAACAATGCTGGTGCATTCCCTCGGAGGCCAGCGCAGCATTTGTCTGGCGTATGGAAGATGTGTTGGAGGTCTATACCCGTCCCTATGATCCGCGTTTTCCCCAGATATGTATGGACGAAAGTGCCAAACAACTGCTCCAAGACAAACACGAGTCCTTGCCCATGCAACCAGGACAGCCTGAGCGTGTCGATTACACCTTTGAGTCAGCAGGCATGTGCAAACTGTTCCTGGCCTGTGAACCTCTGGCAGGAAAACGTTTCGTCAAAGTGACCGAGCATCGGACCAGCCAGGATTGGGCACTTTTCATTCGCGAACTGGTTGATACCCGCTATCCCAAAGCCGAGAAAATTGTCCTGGTCATGGACAACCTCAATACGTATACGCCTTCGTCTTTGTACCAGACCTTTCCTCCTGTAGAGGCACGCCGTCTCCTCTCCAAGCTGGAGATTCATTACACGCCGGTGCATGGCAGTTGGTTGAACATGGCCGAAATTGAATTGTCTGCCTTGGCGCGCCAATGCCTCTCTCGTTGCATCAGGACACAGGAAGAACTGGAACGAGAGGTGCAAGCTTGGCAACGGCGTCGCAATGGAGAAGCCATTACCGTCAATTGGCGCTTTACGACCGCGGATGCACGCATCAAACTCAAGCGTCTCTATCCCTCGCTTGAGAAAAAGACGTCCTCTCTTTCAAAGAAGCACGGTGCAAAAAAAGATTGACAGAGCAATTACAGGATCGGTGACATTTTTGCAACACAACCGGGAATATTACCTGGGAAGCCTCACGCCCTTGTTCGCGATTTCCTTCTCTCCGTAATAGCGGTCTGCCATGCGTGATTTGCCCTTCCAGCCGCCAGCCTTCGTGAGCTGCAAATAGTCCGTTCCAGCATCGGCAGCATCTCGTGCCCATTGGTGCCGACCATCGTAAGATGCTAAGTCTAGCCCAAGCTGCTGGCCGAGCAGGTGAACACGTTCCCACAGGTTCTGTGTACTCCAGGAAGGCGTGACGATTCTCTGCATTCCATCGACATCAGTAGTGATAGGTATCAGCTCGACTAGATGCTTATTTTTGCGGCTCTGTACCAGGAGGGGAGCATCGGGCGCTGTGTCCCTACGGATAGCAAGATACTGGTTGAGTGCGCGTGCAAGAGCCGTTGTCAACTGCAATGACTGCTGCGTATCGGTTTTTTGTCGATACACTCGAAGCAGCAAGTTGTACCTGTCCAGGTCTCCTAGCTTCAGAGCTACTGCCTCGCAGGGGCGTAGTCCCAAGTCATAGAGTAACCGCAATGCGACCACATCCCGCAATCCCTGTGGTGTCTCAGTATCAGGTACAGTGTACAGTCGCTCTACCTGCGCAAGCGTCAAGTAAGTCGCCTCCGCTTTCTTTCCACCTTCTCCTCTCTGCGTTCCCTCATTATGTGGGGAACCGTGCTTCTTGCGGCGTGCGCGTCCGCGATGCCCATCGATGCGCTTGGCTTCTATTCCACGGATAGACGGTATATGCGAAATGTCCAACAGTGTACGGTCAGTCATCATATCGGCTTGATGCGCAAGCTGTGCGTAGCGTTTCACAACC
>JAABUQ010005597.1_pt1 | contig 19822 bp, 21 predicted proteins | sample 5560001 | NCBI WGS metagenome assembly JAABUQ01 (sample SAMN10711888, study PRJNA513371) | rock metagenome | isolation source: Antarctica rocks | place: Antarctica: Victoria Land, Finger Mt nord | collected 2015-12-18
CACCAACGCCATGTCCTCCACCAACCCCAATAGCGCCCCAACCACCTCCCCCTCCGCGCACACGGCCACCACCGCTCCCCAACCCCCACCATTACTAGTGAAGAAACTCTCGCCCTCAGCGAAGACGCCTACGAGGGGCAGCGCGTTGGCAGCAGGCTACGATTTGTATGCTGCGAGAGGGTGCACGATTCCCAAGCGGGGGAAAGGGATGGTGGAGACGGAGCTGGCGATTGCGGTCGCGGAAGGGTGTTGTAGGTTCCCCTTTCACCTCCTGCTGCCCCAAGGAACCAGTCGCTGTGGCGTCACTATTTGCGCTTTGCAACGCGCCACTAAAGTAATCGGAATGCAAAGAAGTGGGAGTGGATGACGATGAAGCTGACTGCGGATTGGAGTGGAACAGACGGCCGTGTTGCCCCCCGCTCTGGCCTAGCGTCGAAACACTTCATCGACACTGGCGCCGGTGTCATCGATTCCGATTACAGGGGTCAGGTCAAGGTATTGCTGTTCAACCATGCCGAAACGGATTTCGAGGTCAAGGAGGGGGATCGGGTCGCGCAGTTGATCATCGAGAGGATTTATACGCCCGAGGTTGTAGTTGTGGAGGAGCTGGAGGAGAGCGTGAGGGGGGCGGGCGGGTTTGGGAGTACGGGATGAGTGAGGAAAACGACATGTGGGAGAGGGGAAGACAGGGCCAATTTCGCTGGGAAGGGGTGGATCCTCTCTCATCTTGAAATGTCTACAATCTTTGCTCAATCCAAAGCCACCGCCTTCCACTTCGTTGCCGGCTCCCTTAAATCTCCCACACACCGCACGACCCTCACCTCCGCAGCCTTCGTCCTCCTCAAGCCCTTCCTTTTCTCACTTTCCTTCTCCTTCTCCATCGCCCCCAACGGGCCACTCATGTTGGCCAGCTCTTCATCTCTCGCTTCTTTCGTCTTCTCTAGGATCGCATGCATGCTTCCAAGCACCCTCTCTGCTGCCATGGCCAACGGTAGCTCTGTAGCCCCAACACCGTTAGGTGAGATCCAGCTCTTCACACCACCCAGTTCGGCCTGTGTCACAGCTTCGCGAAGACGTACGACTGTCAAGGCGGCAAACATGTCACCTGTGCCACTGAAGAAGCAGTCGATGGCTGGGACGTCTATTTTGAAGCTGCGAGGAGAGAGATCCGTGCGAGCGGTGGAGCCGACGATTGACATGTTCGTTGGCGAATCGGGGAAGCGGACCGAGGTCACGATAATATGTGGGATACGGTGGGTTCTGTGTAATTTCGCTATCGCTTCTTGGAGGGTCTCAAGGGAGGTGATTTTGGTTTCGGAGAGTAGCCTTGGGCCGATAGCTTAGCATAGGAGCAACGACACGAAAGCAGACGGACTCTTTACTCGGCTTCGAATTGGTTAGGGAGAATCAGGTCCGCATCTCGTAGGAGATTCCTGTACACGGGCAGGACATTTTCGCTGACATAGAGACGCCCTTGGTCGCCCATGACTGGGTCAAGGACTGTGATTGCTCAACATTGGACAGCGAACACGGTGTGTTGGGCTTACCCCAGAAAAAAGATCCTGGCTTTGTTGCTGCTTGCAACTTGAGATCTCTCGCAATTGACCGGACGGCTTCGACAGCTTCAGCGCTAGGGCAGTAGCCAGAGAGTAAGACATCGAAGTCTGTCAGGTAGCTCTGTTTCAGGCCGGCGTAGATATCGGAGATCTCTTCAGCCGAAGTTCTTGTACCCTTGAATTGCTTGTATCCGGTATGATTGCCTAAAGATGGCCTATTAGATCATCTCCCTCTTGCGTCAGGGGAAGAGCCGATGCCCAGAGCAGGTCCGTACTGAATTGAACGGTATTCAACGCGGCAACATCGCAGCCGAGTGTCTGCATGACAAACACAGCCATTGTGTTTCCGACATAGCTATACCATGGATGATCAGACTCTTGCTATCGTCTCGCGATGCTTATGTAGAATTGCGCATGGGTCTTACCCGTAGACAACCTTTCAACAGATAAATCAGCCATCTGCAGCAATGTGAGCACGACAAAACATTGGCATGCCTACATGACTCGCAATGGCCAACACTCGAGTTTTCGGTACCAGCGGTTCTGAAGACGTTGCTGCCATGTTCCATGCACGTAACACGTCTTGTGAGACGATAAAGAGAGGCAATCCGAGTGATTGGAGTGGTTTATATCACCGTCCTAGCGCAACCCTAATCTACACAAGCCAATGGAATATCAAGACTCGACTCGAGTCACCTTGTCAACTGTTCGCTCAAAGTGGTTATCGAAGAAAAGAACACCATTTTTGGGGAAGATTCACATCTGTCATAGAGGAAAAGTCGACAGCGCTTGCCATGTGTGATGGCACGAAGCTATTGTTGTTCTCTGCTCCTGCCAACAACGCTTCCACATCCGCTTCTACATCCTCTCAAATCGCCTTCGGATCATAATCTATCCTGACGCATCGTCGTGGTCATACATAAGGACATCGCATGTTTGCTGCCATCATCTCAGCCACATCTCTACACAAGAGTATTCATTCCTCATCCCCAATCTTTTGAAAGAACATGTTAGCCTTTGATCTTTGTCTTCCGGGATAGCAATCATGACCCACTTTTGGTGCGAGATAGAATCTCAAGTAACTGTTAGACGCCAACTCGTACTCCACGAGCAAGGGTACCTCGCTGGACAGGCACAGTTTTACCGTGGAGGACAACCCGCTCGCTTTGCAAAAGTTGACCAAGTATTTGAGGGAGAAGGTCAAGGCGACAGGCTCAGACAAAGCGATCTCGACATTCAGCTCGGGCTTCTCGACGTTGGTGTGGGTCCGAAGTGTGACTGCCCCATTGCCTATGTCGCCTGAACATGAGAACTTGACCCCTTCTTTTGAAGCGTCAATGGCGACTGGATACGGAACGTGTTAGTAGACGAAGAGGGTAGTGGGCGAAATCTGGCCGGCACAAGCGCACCTGATTCTGACAAAGCCATGAGATCACGACAGATTCTCTGGAACTCGGCACTTGGCATGGTGATTGTAGCAGCGTATTCGGTCTCTGGGATACCCAGGTGCTCTTGGTCAATGTCCATGAGCTTGATATCGTACTCGCTTAAGCGATCCCTCTCGCTGCTCTCAAAGACCAAGTTGACCACATCTGGGGCATCCTCAGCCTTGAGGGTCAGGATGTCGTCGTTCTGTGCACATCGTAGAACTTTCATGAGAGAACTGAGATTGATGCCCAAGGCGATGTTGCGGTCGCAGCGGAAGGGAGAGAAGGATTCAGCTTTCAGCATCATGGATACAAGGGCGACATGCGAATTGTCCATGGCTTGGAGGGCGACGCCAGAGTCATTGCAGTCGAAGTTGCAATCTTGTACCAGGTCTTTGATAGCGTCCACGACCTAGAGAGGTGTGAGTATGCAGATTTGGAAGGATTTCCCAATGTTAGCTACCTTCTTGAGCAGGTTTGCCTGCTCCAACCGTGCCTCGAGCACTGCGTAGAGCTGTCAGTAAATGCCATAGTGTAGAGGATGCGGACTTACTTTTGAGTTACTGTGTCCTTGAATTACAATGTAGAATGCGTAGTGAGCAGTGTGATGTATCAGCAGGCTCTTCGGCTGCGAAATCTACGCAGAAGCCCGTGCTTGTAAAGTCTATGTTGTGTTGAACGAGGTGGGTAGAGATAGGAAAGAGTTGAAATGGGCTAGAGTCGCTTGGTCGCGCTCACCGCGGTCGCGACGCGCAATAGACGTTTTAATATCAAAGTGGTCCCGTGACCAATGGATTGAGGCAGGAAATGCGACAGGGTATGGAGCTCCTAGCATGGTCACCCTTCTATGTTGCTCTTGATATACATTGATCTACCTCCACTCTTTGTGTACATGGGTATCATTCGCTTAGATGCTGTCATGCCTCCCAAAAAGCACCTAAAGCACCAGCAACTCTGCACGTGAGAAGCAAATCGCTCCTTTGAGCTTCAAAGATGAGCAAATGAAGCAAATGATTTCATCATATTCGTCCAGTGGTCCGCCCCCTTGGTCGTAACTTGATTACCGTCTCCAACTCCTTCAGCATATGCGTATTTGAATGAGCCTTCTCGGTGGCGATAGCCTGCTTCATCCGATCCTCTCTCATCTTCGCAATCCGCTCTTCCCTCGTCAACGTGCTTCTTTGACGTGGCAGCGCTATGGCTTCGAAGATCTCTTCGCCCGAGCTGCTCGTGGTGGTGCTCGACCTCGAGCGTTGAGCCTTGAGAAGTCCGTTGACCGGCTGCGCTTCGTGTGGACTACCCTCGACTGCGGTTGTACCGCCCAGACTTAGAGTTGGGGACAACGGGCTTCCAATTTTGGCTAGCGATACCGATCTGGAGTGGCCATTGCGTTCGAGCGCCATGGCTAGTGCTGCGCGCCCTTGCTCCCATTCATGCATCAAGTCTTTCAGGTCTGATCCGATAGAGTCATACTGGGTCAACAGGTTGTTTCCGGATTGAGACGCTTCTTCAGACTCATCCAGCGTTCTGTCGGACTCATCTCGAAGCAGCCGCATTTTAGCTTGGAGGCTGCGGATTCCCTGAGATAGGTTGCCCAGCTTTCTCATCTGGCCTCTCTTGCGCTCTCTACTCGGTGTCAGTGGAAGTTTTGGGGTTGGGGGCACCGCAAAACCCTCTTCTTCACCGAGTATCTCATCCATGTTGAAAACCATCTCAGCCGTCAGAGAGGATATGCTCTTCATGATTTCGACAGCAGTCGACCACCTCGCAAAGTCGGATTTGCCACCATCTGCGTTCAAGGCCAGAAGCGTACATAGATACAGTTTCCTGACTAGATGCAGCTTCTCCAGACCTACTCTCAGATCTTGGAGCGAGTCTGCTTCTTCCAGCTCGGAGAGGTTGGCAAGGGCGATGGCCTCGGCATCTTGCATGTCGGTCGTGCTAATCTCGTATATGTCGTAATATCTTTCAAGGTCGACTTCCACGGCACGAAGTCTCAACGTGCGATTTGCTTTGTAATAGGGGCCGAACAGATTGTTGAGAGCTCTGCGAAGGGTGCGCCGTAATCGAGCGCACTGCCGTGTCTGGCTTTTGCCCTCAAGGCGTGTGATTGGTGGGAGAGGATTACTTCTGGCTTGCTGTCAGCGGCCTAATCACAATTGAGACTTCTAAAGCACTGACATGTTGTACCCTCGGGATACAAGCTCGACTTCTTGAACAAGGGCAATGCCGGCCGAAGCGGCTGCATCAAAATTTCGCATAGTAGTCGTAAGTAAAGAAGCACAGTCCACGGCCTGAATGCGAAGATAATGCAGCCATTGACGTCTGAAATAGTAATAAAGAAGGAATACGGAAATGGTGACAACAGATAATATTAGACATGTTGCTGTGACACTGCGAGCCGTTGAGACCTTGCTATTGATCCACCTGATTGACCAGGCGAGCCCGAAAGCTGTTATCACGGTGACAGAGAGCCCTTGCAAGCTAGGCGAAAAGTTCCTGTCTTGGTCCCACTGAGATTGTGCGTCACCCGCAGGCGGAGGGAAGGCCTGGCGCTTGTATGCGTTGGGATTGGAGTATTGATTGAGCAATTGCGACGCAACAATATTGTACCGGAATTGCTCGAGGAAGTGGGCATTGTTCGTCCAGCCAAGTCTGCTATGTATAGCACTCTGCACTTGTTAGCAAATGCTTCCAGCTTTGGGCTAGACTTTGGCTTCCTACAGAGCATGTGTCATGGATCTGGGCTATCGTGCCCCTCGATGCCGAGGTGTCCAGATTGAGAAGGCGAGGAGGCTTCCTTCGAGAGGTAGAGAATCTTGCGGACAGACCTCGGGGCGCAAAAGAGGGTAGCAGTTGGAGAGGTGTTGTTGACTCGGTGGTCGTGTGTCTTGAAGCCCATTCATTGTCCGCTCTGCCTTCACCTATATCAAATGTCAGCTGCAGCATTGAACTAAGCATCACGACGCTGTCTTGCCTTCCAGATATTGAGCCAGAGGCGAGTCTTCGAAAACAACAGACTCCATGATTGTGAGGGATCTTGCGGTCCAACATGCTTCGCCGCCAGTTGGTCAGACGGTCATCTGATTCTTGGAGCGCTTGCAGTTCAGTCACATGGATTAGTTTGGCTGGGAGGATCTCAATGTCTCACTGTCGGGTATATGGGATGGAGGAGAGCAAGAAAGGATTTTTCTTCGTTGAGAAGCGCTCTATTGTGCGTTCTAGCCTCGTACCTTAGAGGGTGGCTCGGGAGGGTGGCTCGGGGGGGTATTGTGAGCAAACAGGGAAATTGGATGCGTCCGCCAAGCGTTTTCTGATTCTGGGGCTCTGCTGATGCTGGGCCTAGTCAGAAACGTAGGAGGATAGGTAGCGTTCCTATATTGAAAGGCGTTTTTTCCTTCCATTTTCTCTCCATTTGCTGACAGCCAGTTCTCGCACTGGCCATGGGCACGTTGATGGTTGTACTTATCACTATCTAAGTCCGCCTCGCGTCTTGTGCGGTAACAAGTCTGTGAGCCGTGGCGGTCATGATTGGCGACGCGACCTTCCGAGGCTTCCCCCTTCGGTTTCATCGGGATTGCATGCAGACTTGCATCATTTCACGCTGCTCCTTCAACAACCACTCGTTAGCTCTAAGACCGGGGGGACAGCTTTGGTGCGATTTGCAATGGCACTTGGCATGTCTACAGCCGAATATGCCTCCATTCAAATGGAAAAGACTTGATTCAAAATTCCTCGGTGAAGCACTCTTCTTGCTTATCGCCGAATTAATTTATACATGCCAGCCAACCTTCCAGCACATCCCAAAATACCATTGGTGTCTGCATATCTCAAACCTGGAGCTGAAACTGGAAGCTGGAATTTCGTCTGAATCTACAGCGAAATCTCATGAGCCATCGCTTGCAGGAAAGATCAAAGCAAAGAGAACGTGGCGCCGCAATGTACAAGCGGCAAGAATGTTACGTTATGTCATTACTTAATTTATCCATATGCATCGTTCAGGCGAAGAGAGAACCAATGCCGAGAGGCAAGAAGCATTTTTGCCTTGTTTGATGATTCGGACTTACGCCCAGATTGTATGTCAGAGGCTTGGGTCTTAACATTCAATATGTGCCCTCACAGCCGTTGACAGGACGCTGACCGGACAGTTTCAAGGGCAGAAAATAGCCATTGCTGGCCTTCATTGTTGGCCTAATAGATGTATCTCGGACGGTCTATTACGGCTACGGTCAATTGGTGCCTTCTTCTGCTCAAATGCGTGTGCCCAGACCCAAATTGCTCACAAGCTTCCAAATCCTCTTCTAGAAGGTATCATCACAAGTTATCGAAGATTCAAAGCTCTCAAGTCCCAGCATCACTTAATCCAATAATATCAATTGACAAGACCAGGGACAGCAAGTTGGCAGATAATCAAAGCAGGGCCGATGTCGTTCCGTATGGGAGACCCATGCACGTGAACACTGAAAGAAAGGTTGACTCTGGGCAGGGATGAGGCTTCAGGAATGTGATTTTTGGGGCAAACAGAGAATCCCAAAATCAAGGCACGCGGAGCATACTCGTGAAGTGAAAGCAGGGTTCAGAGCTATTGCAGATGGTGCCTTGGTCAGTTGTACCTTGCAAGGTCTTGCTGATGACCCGAATCCACGATGATCTGGCTCCACAGCGATGCAGGTGGCCAGTTTTTGCATATCTTGGATTTGAAAGGTTTAATAGGCCGCCTACAGCAGCACTTAATGGCTAAACATCTAGAGACAAGTGTCAATTAGTATGTTCAGACAAACATTTGCAATTTGACCTCCGTGCACACCATTGCCAAAACCTCGTACATGCTTCGTTGTCCAGTTGTCAGATCGAGAGTATGGATACAGCCACAAACGGGACATCAGAGTATCGAATCCGTCGGTGGTGCGTGTCATACAGACGTAATCCTGGGGGGTGGTGCGTCATACAATGCCGCTGCTTAAAATAGATATCTTGTCTCGTCTTTTCTCGTCTCGTCTCGTCTTTGTCTAAAAAAGTACGGATGAGCCTCATGAGAAGAAACGATTTGACCAGGACCCCTCGGACGTGACCTGAATGTTAGGGCCGCATAGGGCTCGCCGCCCCGACCTGGACCGCCCCGCAGCCCGCTCCGCAATTGGACCTCGGCTCATCCCCACACTTGAGCTGAATCCCATTCAGCGTCAAAACCTGACGGACATGCCCCTTCTCGATTCATCTATTCGACAGCAGCATGGCAGGCGCAGTTAGGCAGCCAATTGATGTTTCAGTTTTGTCGGCATACCTGAAAACCAATGTGCCCGAGATCAAGCTTCCCATCGACGTCAAGCAGGTACGTTACTGCCACCCCCTTAACTCGAGTCTCGCTTTGACGACCGCTGCAGTTCGGCTTCGGCCAATCCAACCCCACATACCAGCTTACTGCTGCTGATAGACACAAGTATGTGTTGCGTAAGAAGCCTCCGGGCAGATTGCTCTCCAGGACCGCGCATCGAGTCGATCGCGAATATAAAATCATCCATGCCCTGGAAAGAACCGATGTGCCCGTCCCTAAAACCTACTGTTTGTGTGAAAACCTGGAGGTGCTCGGTTCAGCCTTCTACATAATGGAATTTTTGGACGGGCGCATATTTGAAGATGCTGCGTTCCCAGGCGTCTCGTCAAGGGAGCGGAGCGAGATGTAGGCCTCGAGTTTGCAAGCATTCTATCAGCATCAGCTCACGGGATTCAGGTGGCACGAGGCAGTTCGGACTTTGGCGAAGCTACACCGAGTCAACCCCAGCTCCGTTGGCCTGTCGAGATATGGTCAACCCTCTGGCTTCTACAATCGTCAGCTCAAGACTTTGAGTACCATTTCAGCGTCGCAGGCGCAGACTATCGATATCGAGTCCAAAGACTTGGTCGGTAGCATCCCACATTTTGAAGATGTGGTGGCATATCTCCAAGATTCAAAAACGCAGCCAGTCGACCGTGGGACTCTGATCCATGGCGACTATAAAATCGACAACTTGGTCTATCACAAGACAGAACCACGGGTGATTGGCATTCTTGAGTGTGTTTTCTCCTCCCTCAGCACAATCTTCCGCTCTTGCCTATTCTGACACCACATCAGCTGGGAAATGTCCACCATCGGGCATCCCCTCTCCGATCTATCCAACCTCCTATCCCCATACTGTTTTGCGGTTGATCCTCCCAATGATGAAATGACAGTTCGTACTAATCGTGCGTTCTATCTGTCTGCGCAGACCCCTGGCCTTCCTTCCCGTGAACAGTGCGTCAGATGGTACGCGGAGATCTCTGGTTGGAACCCTGCTTCTGAATTGGAATGGGGAGACACCTTTGCAACGTTCCGTAACAGTGTGATCATGCAGGGTATTGCTGCAAGATACGCTTTGCGCCAGGCGAGTAGTGAAAAGGCGAAGGAAATCGGAGATTTGATGGCACCATATGGCGAATTCTCATGGGGCCTACTCTCAAGACTGAAAGATAAAAAAGGTCGAGGAAAACCGAGGCTTTGATGTTGGTGATGTTGGAATGATGCATGGTTTCACCGCTTCAATCCCTTCAATTCATTTCAACGTTGGCTGTAATATTGTCATCATTGCCCTTTCATGGCGTAGTCTCTCATCTTCGACCGTTTAGCCTTCCCGAGCGTTGGACCGAGGGGACACTATTCCATACCAGTGCAAATCCGAGTTTGTATGCGTTGGAGGCTCTCTTTTACTTTGGAACTTGGGAATTTTCAGGATTCCAAATCGAGCACCATTTCCTCGAGAATGAGATTATCGAATATGAACGGCACGCCTGCGGCGTGGTCTCAAGATAGGACGTCCATGGAGGGCGTCCATACGTGTCGGAATTTGGGAGAGTTGGATGGGTGCCCACGGCGCCAAAGGGAGCATTCAGTCGTGGCATGAATAACTTTGTGGCACATGTAATCTAGTCCTCCTTAGGGTATTTACCGCATCGCTTTTGGCCGCAAGGACCGCGGTCTCAACTGTACAGATCCCACGGGATAGCGCAATCTCAACACGTAAAGATCCTTTGTTGGCAATTGAGTAATCGGAAGACTGGTTTGCAATCTCACCCAAACACTAGCACGCGTACAAATCAAGAGAGGAATGGACTTGCCTAGCGAGCGCCCACTGGACATTACAACTTACTTAACTCACTCGCTGTGTATTACTGAAACAAGATTTAAAGGGACTAGGCCATCAGTCATGCAGCCGAGAATTGCTAAGGCAAATGGGTAATTCCTGCAGTCACTGAATGCGCTTCCACATTCCCTCAGTAGATTAAGACGCATGCATGGGGCGTCTCACATCGAGAAGGCAAGGCTTAGATGTGGCCGATGGCTGGTGGTGCGTGGCCGGTTGGCTGCCTTGTGGAACAGAATTGGCCGTTGTTGTTAATTTTGAAGGCGATTTGACGCATTTCAATAGTGGAAGGGGCTTTCCTAACGAGACCAATGTGTGACATAGGTACGGAGGTATGTAGGTACCGACTCTTTTCTCATCATACACCAATCACCTTCTTTGATTTTGCGAAGTCCGCAAAAAGGCAAGGTTCAATTGCAGGTGGCATCCCCCCGCCAAACAGATCACACACACAACCTGCGACGTCTTCGATCTCGGACCGGGGTAAGACATTGTCAGAAGTGGCTACCCCAAGATCTTACGGGGGGCCTCAAGGTATTTGCAGGCTCAGCGTGTCAGCATCGGAGTTTGCAGCGACTTTCAACAGATTGGACAGAAAGCCGAAAAGTTCCAACCAAGGCAGAAGCATTCGGTCAGCATTGAACGCCCGATGGTCTTACGTTCTGGTTTCGCAATCCTACGAGTGCCAAAGATCCAACATCTAATCGCTTCTCAGCCGCAAGGAACGGGAACGCACTTCCAGCACAGCCTCGTTCGCTCGAGTTATCCTCGCATGGTGCAACACGGTCGATACTCGCGACGGCCTCCCCCCTGCCCTTCCTTCCCCTACCCACTCAGTCTCGGGCCATAAGCCTCGTGCATTTGTTTCGTCCATCTGTAGAAACATTTGCCTATCGATTTCTTGCCCCTTTGACTGCTTTCAACATCATCCAGTCGTGGCCACTGTTGATCGGTACCTGGCCCAGCTCTGGTGGCTCGTCCCTTGACAAATAACCTTCTCAGCCTCAACGAGGCTCCTCTATTTAGCCCATCCGACCATAAAAACGCCTGCTATCGTCACTGTCAACCTTTGAGAGTACGTCCCAAACGCTTTTCTATTTCTATTCTTGTGCGCAAATAGAACCTACCTCAAGGCCCCCATCTGCTTCGTTCGAAGCGGGAGTCCCGTGGGGCGATGGATCAAACAGCCACGTCAACTGCCCTCCACCACCATTAGCTTAGTACCTTGTCCAGGCCTGCCTCGTCATGTTTCATTGTTCAACAAGTGTCTAGCTTTCCGGTGTTTGTGGGTCTGAACAGCTATGACACCAAATCTCCTTTCCCAAAACCCTCAGACTTTCCAGTCACGCCTGTTTCATGCATGTTACATGACTGAACAATCTGCGCGGTAATGTCCATGGGCACTATTCTGATAGCATCACTAGACTGAGGGCTCCCCAAACCTTCTCGATGGTCCACACATCTTCTCCCACCCAGGACCCTTAAGTCGCCTCATCTCTACCTATTGTCATCTTGGAGTAGAGAGAGGCTTCGTCCTCTCCCCACCAACAGCGTCAAGCTGGCGGCTGAAAGGTACGACCCAAATGACGGCTTGGTCCGGGAGTCACCTCGACTTGAACCTCAGACTGTCAGGCTGAAGCCTTCCCCTTCACCTGAGTATCTCTCGGACTCTACATCTTCTTCGGAGCCTAGGAGTTGCTCTCCAAAAACTAAAGGTCGGAAGCGTCCAAAAGCCCAAGCCTCACAAGGGGACGCGGTGCTCGTTGGTTTTATGGGAGGGCTAAACCATCCAGATCTAGCGACTCGAGCCGGCGAAGAGCCATTACCCCAATCTGACGATAGCGATCTCGACGAGCCAATGGCTGTCGCTGTAGAGGCTAGAATGACTGACAGACATGTCGACCCTGTCCACCTTGCCGGAAACGCATTGTTCCTGGTAGAAAGTAAGGACGGGCGGAGCGAGCGTCTACGAGAATTACCAAGAAATGATCATTCGCGACCAGAACTTCCGAAGCTGCTCACCGAGGATACATTACAAGCCTCCAGAGAGAATTCTGATGCCTCAAATGTGTATTCACAAACAGTGCAGAAGGATGTGCACCATATAGAGGAGCCCTCGGAAACCGGGGCTTCGAGGGCCGTCACTGATGGACCATCCCTTCTGGCTCTGCATAATTCAAGATCGAAAGCATCGCCGTCGCGCAACAGATCGCCTGGAGACAAGGGCGAGGACAGCGCGGCAATCTCCCCAGTCCTGCGAAGATACACCATCCCGACTTCCTTACGGTCTCCTGCGGAAACGCTTCCTGCTATGCAGTGCTCCCCTCCATCAACGTCCTCCAAACAGCCAAACGGTCTACAAGATCTCCCTTCTTTGCATGACAGTGGGCTCAAGCCCTTGCTGTCTGGTGGCCCACACGGCCAAAATGGTTCCCATGGGGTTACACAGCCGTCCATCTCCTTGGGCAGCCCGTCCGTACAGTCACCACCAATGAGCGCCATAGCCCCGAGGCCTGCAACATTCCCTAGCCCAAGACCTCGCACGAGCGGATCATTTTCACGAGCATTCCCTCATGGGCAGCCGTCGCCTGCATACAGCGATACCTCCCCAAGAGAATCCACAAACATGTCACCTCCCGGTCGACCGAGCCTATCATATCCTCAATTTTTCCCAAAGTCCTCACAAGGTGAAGCCTTGACGCCTCAGTCGGCCGAGAGCCTCGCAAGTTCGAGCACCTTCAGTACGGCTCCGTCGCCTGACATCAATAGTCTTCCTGAACAAATGGAAATCGATAGGACAGGCCGGATATTACCTCCATTGGTGCCTCATCCAGGGCCTCCACTGATGACCGGATCGTTCAAATGCGATTATGTTGGGTGTAACGCCGCACCCTTCCAAACACAGTATCTCTTAAAGTACGTTTCCCACATAGAAGTTGCCCATGAGACATCTAATCCTTGCCTATAGCTCCCACGCAAACGTACACTCCCAAAACCGGCCACATTACTGCCCCGTACCAAACTGCTCGAGGTCCGAAGGCGGTAAGGGCTTCAAGAGAAAGAACGAGATGATACGGCATGGCTTGGTCCATGAATCACCGGGCTATATATGTCCGTTTTGCCCTGAAAGGGAACACAAGTACCCCAGACCAGATAATCTACAAAGGTACATGAAGAGCCCTTGTACTACAATGTCACGGCACTAATCCTCACGATAGACACGTGCGTGTGAATCATGTTGACAAAGACACGAACGATCCCAAACTCCGAGAAGTGCTCTCGCAGCGGTTGGAGGGCGGGAACCGAGGCAGACGAAGACGTCTGGGCACTTAATTCCAGCACATGGCGTTTGCCTGCGGCATTCAATCACGATTTAATGAGGAGGCGTTCCCGGAATACATGATTTGTAATACCTTACGACACAGCAGTGCTATACTGTAAGGGCGACACGAGACTTATACCCAAGCAAAGAGAAAGCGGGCGTTCGGTTTTCTACATGGGGCATTGTTGCTGCTGCATTGCGAAGCATCCATGGCGTCCCTTTTTGGCTTGATGTCAGCCTTCCGAGCACATTTGATGGCTTCAATCTTCTTCGTTGTATTCATATTGGCTAAAGGCGGCGAGGACTTCGCTCGCTTCGAAGAGCACAATTAAGAAGGCCTATCATTCTGGCTTCTCCCGAAACTAAGAATTCTCACAATTGCCTTCGCTTTCAGCAAGTACCTCGCAAAGCGGCGTCCCTCGCGTGTCCTTGCGCAAAGAGCAAAAACACACGTACTGACCATCGAGGCCCTCGCGCAGACACTCGTCCGAGCATCGACGAGAGATCACCCAATCAAGGCCACTCTAACCCCGGCGCAAAGCCCTGCAAAACGACACCAGTACCCGTACCCAATTGCAACACGAGCCGCATTCATGAATTGGTCTTTTATGCAGCCGCACTTTCTCTATGCGCGTTGGTGGAATGGGCTTGCGAGGAGGGGTGTGCAACACCGAGGAGCAGCATAGATGGCTGATGGGATGATTGTGCGAGGTAGTGCGAGGTGCGTTAGCTCGGCGCTGTCTCTGATGCGTAATTCCCCTTTTCTCCCTTCAATGGAGATTTTGATGAATTGAAGTTGTAGGTAGTATAATTTCGGTGTCTCCGAGTCGCCAGCGGCGATAATCAATATTCCCGAACGTGCCAGTCAATCATGTTGTTTGTGTGTGCGCTGGTTGAATGATTACGGCATCGGGTATTCCCTCCGCAACGTGTTGGAGATTCTTGAGCTGAAACGTGTGGGTTTGAGGGAGTGTTTCGTGGCAAGCAGGAGAAAGAGGTCCGAAATTAGGGTTTCTGAGGTCGGGGAGTCTTCTCGATTAGCATTTCGATGCGAGGTCATCAGGATTAATGAGGAGGTAAGGAGGTGGAGTTAGAGGCGGCGTAAGGGTGGGTGTTCTCGGTTTTAAATTGGGGTCGTGTCTTGCGACTGAGGCGATGGGGATTGGAGAGTGGGAGAGTCTGATACATGTGAGGGGAAGCGGTGCTTCGAGACCGTTTTGGGTCAGGCCTGAGGTATGTCGCAAGCCTTGCGCTTCACTGTTCGTTTGAGCTTCGAGACACGCGCGCAAGACTCGTGTGCTGTTTCTAGGAACGTTCAAAAGCCACGGACATGTGATTTCGTGTGTGTTTAGAAACATTCTTGCGAGAGCCTTCGGTCCCTATTGTCGGCCTTGCTCCGTGTGTGTCCGTTGAGATTCCTCGCTGTTTGCCACTCTGTTGCGGCTGATTCTAGCAATCTGTCAAATGGCCTTCCAACCCATTTCTTGCGCGTTAGGGTCTTGTCCAAGGCCGTATTATGGATGCGCGGGCCGGTCCTCGTCGCGGGCGGTGTTGCACCCTGTTGGGTTCTCGCATGGTGTCTCGGTACTTTGACGGTGGCTTCAGTCCTCACGTCTGAGCTCTTTGCGATCCCAAATAATATACCTGAAGATGTCTTGGAATCTTTGGGTCCAAGGCTGGAGGACAAGGGGAGACGGCGATGCCTGCATTTTGTGGTTTGGGTAAATGCGTTCAAATTTGTCGTGTCTCTCGTCTGGCCTTCTCAAGTTGACTTCTAGTCCTCTCCGGGGCTCCGAAGATAATGGTGGCAATCTGCAGATCTTTCTCTTAGGTTCGCGAAGGGTTTTGCGTACGCTCATCCCCCCATCGTAGGTGATGCTTGCGGCGCGTGAATTGCACCAGTAAGCCACGCTTACTGAATGTGTTTTCCAATCCATGTGTGTTTTGGCAGCTATGTGGCCATGCATCCATTGAGACACACTCTCGTTCTGACATGACCTCTCATTTCTGTCGAATTGGTGCGTCAAGCCCCCAACGTATACAGTCAATGAGCTTTTTGCGAGACGTTATCGAGATGGCAGACCCTCGAAATGTTGCCTTTCCTTCTGCTTCCACAAAGGTCCAGCTATCTCGTTTTGATGTCCTTCGGGTTTACTCTTTTTTGAAGAGAAATGTACAGCCTATCTGCGACCGCTTATGCTGTTCGCATTGTCGTTCTGAGGATCTTGGAAACATTCTCAGCATATTGCTCGTGTACAAAGCTCGTTCATGAGAACATCGCAACCTTGAAAGACAGAACGTTGTCTATCGGCTTGAGGATGTGGCCTTGGATAGGTAGGTCTGTTTCGGCAATCAGATCAGCCTCCTCCGATTGTGCATTGGCGAAACCCATCAAGGCAGGGCATGATTTACCAAACAAAAGCAACGGATCGTGAGGGTATTGATCCGTGTCAACGGAATGCTGAACGGCACCTCAAAGCCATGATACTGCATGATCTGTGGCTCTTTCTATTCCGGAGACGATATCGTCTACGAAGGTTGTGGTAGCTCCGTGAGGTGGCCCAATTATCAACAGAACGAAGTGCAGAGAGAATCCACAAGTCGTAGATGACATCTGAGCCATCTTGGTTGTCCCGTGAGAGAGTGGATGGTGGAAGATTGGGATTTACGGATGCTGCGAGGAATGAACCCTCAACGGCAGGTGCAGAGCAGGTGGGTGGCCTTAAAATATCGGCCTTGTCACTGATCATATATATTATATCTGAGAGTTCTTCGAGGTCCTGCCAATGCGTTCCTCGGTATTCTATGATAGCGGATTACCAGGCAATCTAACCTACAGGTTTGAGAGCTTGCCTGCACTGACTTCAGTCGTTTCTAACGCGAGAAAAGTCCATTCTCGCAGGAAACTCAGCAAATGGAGATTTATTTGAGGCTTGAGTTCGCGCAATACACTCTTTTATCATTCCTACAAATTGCAGTACCCTATCATCTATTCTTGACCTTGCCCACCAGCATCCCAACGCCTCCAACAAGCAATCTGTGGCGATACATCGTGTACAACGTCCAATGAAATAGTGATACGAGAACGAAGAAAATCAGCTCTTCGGTTGGTGAATCCGTCTGACATGATCCTTCATGTTGTCGACGCGGCTGAAGACTCGATCACAATCTTTCTCGGAACAGGAGATCGATGGGGCGTGCCGCGATTCATGTCGATCTCGGTCTTTTCGAGAAGAGAAGCCGCCTTCTTTCGATTGAGGGCAGTCTTCGCGTCGGCAGAAAAGGGACTTGTTGTGGCGTCGGAAATGCTTGCGAAGGTCGCAGCCTCGGGTGAAGACAGCTTGAGAAGAGCAGTTCGGGTGAGCGCAACGCCAACTTCTCCCGTCTCCAAGCGGGATCCCAAAGTTGTGGAGGTCTGATGGATTGGGCGATGCAGAGCGTGAGGCGTCAGAAGGGGTTTCCATATCATCAGGATGAAGTGTCGGCCACGGGGCGTTCGGCCATTGTTCCGCTGGGTATGGAGTGGACGGGACTATTGGAGTCGGCGTTGTCTGATACCGCATTGCGCCATAGTCGTTCTGCTGGAGTGGCGGGAATTGTGAGCTTGGCCACGATACGTACTGAGTAGGCGGCATTAATGTCTGCGCTTGAGAATGAGTCGATGTCATTACTGGACTAAGACCTTGAGGCCACTGCTGCTGCTGGTAGGATGAACCGCTCGTGCCTCGAGCAGAAGTGGGGTTGCTGGGATGATTCTGATAGAACAGGCGGCGAGCGTCTTCTTCTTCTCCCATTAGGGCTGCTTCAGCGTCCGATGACCAAAATCCTGACATCGTGGGTAGGGTCAGTCCGTGATTCTTTCCGGTGAAACAGCGCGAACGATAAGGAATGAAAGAACGAGCGTGGGAAGAGCATTTAAAACAGGCGATCATAGAAGGATCATGGCGGTGATATGCCAACGGGAGGACAGATGCTCCAGCTGAAGCTATTTGCACCAGGCTCGATGTTGGGTTCATATGGCAGACTATCTTCCAACCAATGTCGTTGAGTGTGTTGCAGGCTGTACAAAGATTATGAAGTAACAGTGGAGTAATTGCTGGACGGGAAAGGCTGAGGACAGGAACAGTCATAAAGATATTGGCAGCCTCACAGCCGCTCTCCTAGACGAGGGAGACTTACAGCAGCGGAAAGTTTTGTTTAGGCGTCTAAGAGCCTGGAAGCGGCGTAAGGCCAGAAGCAATTCCCTTACCTACAGTCAATAAGTCAGCTTCTCGACACACATTGGCTTCCTATTTCTGATGAAACACGACTCACCACGCTTCACCCCCCGTCTTTAGAGAGTCTGGCAATACGACAGCGTTCTTCAAGCTATCAAAGTATCTGCCTGGCTACACTTGGTCAGGCCGTGTCATCGAAAGCGTCTCTACCTCTGTGAATAGAAGACGGGGAGACGATATTAGAGGGTACAGTGAAATGGCGTTTCTAGATGTGATTGGATCAGATCGAGGGTATGTAGTAATGTTTATAATAACCGAAGCATGGGGTACTCGGTCTTGAAAACACTAGGCTTTGCAATGCGACTCGTCAAATAGGTGTTCAATCATGGGGGCACTTTCCCGTTGTGCCGCGTTGCACGTTGTCATGGTTCTCCGGCTGGTTTCGGCAATGGCTCCTATAGAGAGTAGTGGGCCGATCTTCAGGGAATTTACAAGCAGAGAGTAATTTGACAGGTTGCTCAGTTGACATGAACGAAACCCTGTAGCTGTAAGGCTTAAGAAAAGAAGTATGACTGCAGATAAGATTGTTGCCCGATATCTGAAACAGACACAGCCTCTGCCTCAAACAGTGCCTCCAGGCTGTAGGATGTAAGATGACTGGCTGGTGTTGATTTAAGAGCTAGGTTGTTGTCCATGAGGCGAACATGGGGCACACCGCATAACAGCAATTACTGAGGCTGCTAGAAACAAAATGAGATGCTGATCTTAGGCTCTCAATCGAGATCAAGAAAGATCCGTTCGCCGTTTCTCCGCAAGCTCATTACTCGTACCTTTCATCATCAACTCATTAATCCTCACAGAATTAGGTGTGCGTTGCACGGTTGAGAATATCAATCATTCACACAGTCTGTTCGGTAAGGATCATTGGGATCAACATCCAGTGAATGCTTCCCATCAGCACAGCAGGCACATGGCAAATAGAGTCAGAAGGTGTAGGATAAGTCCAAGCTTAGGGGGGTTAAAGCCCAGACAGGGGTAATCGTAAAAGGGGATCAGGCGTCCCATAGCAGTGCCCCCAAGCCTAGTCCGGTGCCTGAGGCCTTCTTGCAACAGGACGAAAGTAACGTTGTCGGACTCGGAGATGCTGCACTGTTGGTAGTATTTGAGCCATTCTATGCCGCTGTGGCTGCCACCGTCGCCAGACCAAGAAGACTTCAAGATGTTTCATAACCCGAGATGGAAAATCGGCAGTCTTTGGACCATCTGATCGAAACATAATGTGAGCCCCAGGGACGGGGCGGCGGAATACCAGAGCAACGGTTCATATGGGAGAGAGTTCATGGTTGTCGGGATACCTTATTTCTGGCCTTGTCGCGATTATCTAGTGTTAATGCACTACCCCTGAATCTCAATTCCGCTGGGTCTAGGTTTGTGAACATTGCGCAGATTGAGAGGATCTGAAAGTTGTGAAAGACCAACACATGTCCTTCTGTAAGCCTACGTGGTCACAATTGAGAGGAAAATGGGGAGTAGGCAATCGGATTTCATAGTGTTGCGTGTTAACTTGTCGATGTGGCCAATCCTACTACGGTATTGATCTCAGCTGTAATTTGCCATCACACTTCCCTGGAGTATCTACTAGTTCTCACTTAGAGCCTCATGGGTTGGCCCTGATAAACATTTCGTAAGGCAGAATCAAGCTTTCCCTATATTTGGATTTCACCGCCCTTAGCCTAAGGAACTTACCCATGTGCGACTCGGGTCTGTGATTGGCTGTAAGACTCAAAGACTCCTAAGCAGGCCTAGTGGCCTGAGGCTGTGAATAAGCAATTGTTTGCGAGACTTCAAAACTTGCCTCAGTTACTCAGACGTATCATACTATAACCCTTTGGGGATAGTATATACTTACTATATATATATATTATAATACGTCTAAGCTTAAGAATATATAATCTTATTAAATCCAGCTTAATTTTAATAATATATTTATAAAAATCTTTATTTAATTTTTTTACCTTTAAAATATATATTTTATAATATATTAATAATAATAATAATATTTATTTCTAATTTTATAATTATTATAATTATATAATTAAATATATATTTTTATTTAATATATTTTAAATAATATAATTTTTAT
>JAABUQ010005598.1_pt1 | contig 19812 bp, 14 predicted proteins | sample 5560001 | NCBI WGS metagenome assembly JAABUQ01 (sample SAMN10711888, study PRJNA513371) | rock metagenome | isolation source: Antarctica rocks | place: Antarctica: Victoria Land, Finger Mt nord | collected 2015-12-18
CGGACGACCGTGGAACGAGCACGTTTTTTACGAGTTGCACGTCGGCACGTTCACGCCGGAAGGCACGTATGCTGCGGCGCAGCGCAAGCTCGGCCATCTCGTGGAACTCGGCATCACGGCGATCGAATTGATGCCCCTGGCGGAGGTTCCGGGAACGCGCAACTGGGGCTACGACGGCGTGTTGCCCTACGCACCGACGCGCAATTACGGAACGCCGAGCGAACTCAAGGCGCTCATCGCCGCCGCTCACGCCCGCAGACTCGCCATGTATCTCGACGTCGTATATAATCACTTCGGCCCTGAAGGGAATTACTTGCACGGCTACGCGCCGACGTTCTACACGGAGCGGCACAAAACGCCGTGGGGTGCGGCAATCGACGTCGAGGCGAGCGAACGCGACGACGTACGCGCGTTCTTCATCGAGAACGCGCTCTATTGGACGCAAGAGTATCGCTTCGACGGCTTGCGCCTCGATGCGGTCCATGCGATCTTCGACGGCGCGGACCGGCAGTTTTTGCGCGAACTCGCGCGTACCGTGCACGAACGTTCCGACCGGCCCGTCAACCTCGTTCTCGAAAACGAACTCAACGAAGCGCCGCTCATCGAGGCCGGCTTCCGTGCGCAGTGGAACGACGATGCGCACCACGCCATGCACGTCTTGGCAACGGGTGAACGCGACGGCTACTACGCCGATTATGCAGTGGACACGGTCGCGCGTCTCGGCCGCGCGCTCACGCAGGGCTTCATCTACCAGGGCGAGTTTTCCGAGCACAAAGGTGCGCAGCGCGGCACGCCGAGCGCGTACCTTCCGCTCGGCTCGTTCGTCACGTTCTTGCAAAACCACGATCAGATCGGGAACCGGCCCTTCGGCGACCGGATCACGGCCGTCGCTTCGGAGGCGGCGCTGCGCGCGCTCGTCGCCGTGCTGCTCTTGGCGCCCGAGCCGCCACTGCTGTTCATGGGCGAGGAATGGGGCGCGAGCACGCCGTTCCTCTTCTTCTGCGATTTCGGCCCGGAGCTCGCGCGCGCGGTGACCGAAGGCCGGCGCAGTGAGTTCGGCTCGTTCGCCGCGTTCGCGGATCCTGCGGCCCGCGACCGCATCCCCGATCCAGCGGCACCGACGACATTCGAACGCAGTACCTTGCGCTGGGACGAGCGCGAGCGCGAACCACACCGCGCTTGGCTCGCGTATTACCACGCATTGCTTGCGATTCGCCGCAGCGAGGTCGCGCCGCGCATCGCGGATTTGCGGGGATCCGAAGCGAGCTTCGAAGCGATCGGTGCGACGGGCCTGCGCGTGCGCTTCACGCTCGCGGGCGGCACGCTCGCACTCGATGCCAATCTCGGCAGTACGGCGACGCCGGGCTTCACGACGCTTCCGGGTGGCAACGTGCTCTTCGCGACGCACGATCCGTCGTATCCCCAGACCTCGGCGCCGCCCTGGAGCGTCCGTTGGACGCTGGCCTGAAGTCCGTCTCGCAGACGCCGCTCTCGACGTACCGGCTGCAGTTCACACCGGAGTTCGGCTTCGCCCGGGCGCGTGCGGTCGTGCCGTATCTCGCGGAGCTCGGTATCGGATATCTCTACGCATCGCCCTATCTCATGGCGCGGCCGGGAAGCACCCATGGCTACGACGTTGTGGATCCCAACCGGCTCAATCCCGAAGTCGGTACGCCGCAGGAGCACGCGGCACTCATCGATGCGTCGCAAGCCGCCGGCATCGGGCACCTGCTCGATTTCGTACCCAACCACATGGGCATCGGCGTCGAGAACCCCTGGTGGCAAGACGTCCTCGAGTGGGGCGAACGTTCGCCGTACGCCGACTATTTCGATATCAACTGGCGGCCGCTGCGCGCGGAGATGCGCGGCAAGCTGCTCGTACCGTCGCTCGGCGACTATTACGGCCGCGTGCTCGAACGCGGCGAGTTGACCCTGGTCTTCGATGGCGCGAGCGGCACGTTTGCGGTCGCATACTACGACAACCGCTTTCCCCTTGCGACGAAGTCGTACGGCGAACTGCTGACGCTCGCCGCGGAAAAACTCGCGGGCGAAGCGTGGTCGCTGCGCGCGCTCGCCGCCGAATTCGCGGATGCTTCACGCGAGCGGGCCGGCGAGCTCAAAGCCGAGCTCGCGGGCGTCGCGAAGGACGCGGCGAACGACGCCGCGATTCACGAGGCGCTGGCCGCTTACAACGCTGTGGGGGATGCCCCCGCGGTCGACCGGCTCGACGCGGTGTTGCGGGCACAGCACTACCGGCTCGCGTACTGGCGCGTTTCGGCCGATGAGATCAACTACCGCCGCTTTTTCGACATCAACGATCTCGCCGGTATCCGCGTCGAGGATGCGGAGGTCCTCGCGCAGACGCACCGTTTCGTTTTCGAGCTGATCGGGGCGGGGCGCATCCAGGGTCTGCGCATCGATCACGTCGATGGACTCTTCAATCCGGGCGGCTATTGCGAGCTCATGCAAGATCGCGCGGATGCCCTCGGCCATCCGCAGTATCTCATCGTCGAAAAGATCCTGGCTGGATTCGAGCATTTGCGGCGCGACTGGCGGATCGCGGGCACGACGGGCTACGACTACATGAACCTCGTCAACGGCCTCTTCGTCGACGGGCGTTCGGAGCTCTCGTTCGATCGCATCTACCGGCGCTTCGCCGGCATCTCGGGCAACTTCGACCAGTTTGCGTACCGGGCGAAGAAAGACATTATTCGCACGTCGCTTGCGAGCGAGCTCGAGGTCCTCGCGACGATGCTCGACGGCATCGCGAAGCTGGACCGCCACTCGAGCGACTATACCTATAATGTCTTGCGCGACGCGCTCATCGAGGTCGTTGCGTCTTTTCCGGTTTATCGCACGTACGTCACGAGCGAAGACGTCGAAGACGGCGATCGCAAGTACATCGGTTGGGCGACGGGCGCGGCGCGCAAACGCAGCGAACTCGGCGACGAGCGCGTCTTTGCGTTTCTCGAGAGTGTGCTGACGATGCGTGCGCCGGAAATTTCGCCGAAGTACGATCGTCGCTCCGTGCTGCAGTTCGCGATGAAGTTCCAGCAGTACACGAGCCCCGTAATGGCCAAAGCCGTGGAGGACACGTCGTTTTACCGGTACGTGCGACTGGTCTCGCTCAATGAAGTGGGCGGCGACCCGCGGCGCTTCGGCACGTCGGTCCCGACGTTTCATCGCGGTAATGCCGAACGCGCCGAGGCTTTCCCGCATGCACTGCTCGCAACGGCGACGCACGATCACAAACGCGGCGAAGATACGCGCACGCGCATCGACGCGCTCTCGGAGATGCCGGGACTGTGGGATCGCACGATCCGGCGCTGGAACCGCCTCAACGCGCGGCGCAAGACCGACGTCGACGCTAGCGCCGCGCCGACGGATAATGACGAATATCTGCTCTACCAGGTCTTGATCGGTACGTGGCCGACGGCATGGCTCGCGGGCGCACCCGAGCCCGGCAGTTCGGATGTCGCGGACTACATCGAGCGCATCGCTGCCTACTTGCGCAAGGCGATGCGCGAGGCGAAGTTCCGCACGAGCTGGACGAACCCGAACGTTGCGTACGAGGATGCCAGCGTCGCGTTCGCGCGCGCCATTCTCGCACCGGCACGAGTCACGCCGTTCCTGCGCGAACTCGCGGCTCTCGCGACCGAGTGCGCCGCAATCGGCGCTGTTTCGAGTTTGTCGCAGACGACGCTGAAGTTGACTTCTCCCGGCGTTCCGGACATCTACCAGGGCTGCGAGTTCTGGGATCTTTCGCTAGTCGACCCCGACAACCGGCGACCCGTGGACTACGACGCAAGGCGTACCGTAATCGCGGCGATGCGCGAGCGTGTGGAACGCGGCGAAAGCGCGGCGCTCGCCACCGAACTGCTGCGCGACTGGCGTTCCGGGCAAGTCAAAGCGTACGTTACGTGGCGGCTCTTGCACCTGCGTCGCGAACACGTGCAAACCTTTCTCGGCGGAAGCTACGTCCCGCTCGAAACGAGCGGCACCCACGGGGAACGGCTCGTCGGCTTCGCGCGCGGTGAGATCTTGACGATCGTTCCGCGGCTCGTCCACCGCCTTCTCGAAGGCAACGACACGCTCGCGCTCGCGCTCGGCGACGAAAAAATCCGCTTGCGGCCCCAAGCGACGCGCAGGTACGAAGACCGCTTCACCGCAGCGCTCGTCGACGTTCATGAGGATGAAGCGGGCTCGTACCTTCGCGCAGCGGACCTCCTCGCGCGCTTCCCCGTCGCCGTCCTTGTCCCGCGCTGAGGTTGCACACGAAGTCAGCGCCGCCTTACGCGGCGCTCAGCGGTGCGGCGATGTCTTCGAGTTTCTTGGATGCGGCTTCGACGCCGAAGACGAGTTCGACGATCGCGGCGCCGACCATCAGCACGGTTGCGACCGCGTACCCGATGAAGACGGACGACGGCTGCTTCGTCGCCACGAGCGCTCCGAAAAACGCGGGGCCGACGGCGCCGCCCACGGCCGTGCCGACGCTGTAGACGAGCGCGATCGCCATCGCGCGAATTTCGAGCGGAAATATTTCGCTTACCGTCAGATATGCGGCGCTGGCCGCGGCAGAGGCGATGAAGAACGTGACGCTCCACCAGATCGTTATCGACGTCGCGTCGAGCGCCCCGCGTACGAAAAGGATGCCCGTTATCAAGAGCAAGATGCCCGAAGCGCCGTAGGTCAGCGCGATCATCGGCTTTCGGCCGACCACATCGAAGAGCCGGCCGAGCAAGATCGCGCCGAAGAGGTTGCACACGGCGAACGGCAGCGTATAGTAGCCGACGTTCTGTGCGGCGACTTTGAAGAACGTCGTGAGCACGAGCGAGTTCGTGAAAAAGAATGCGTTATAGATGAATGCTTGTGCGATCATCAGCGTGAAGACGACGATGGTTCGTTTGGGATAGGTGTTAATCATCGTTTTCCAGACCGCGGCGAAGCCGTGTCTGCGGTCCGGATCGATCGCGATCTCGCCGTCGGGTGCGGGAAGCGGAACGCCCGGCCGCTCCTGGCGAATCTTGTCCTCGATCTGCGCGACGGTCGCCTTGGCTTCGTCCGCGCGGCCATGCGTCAAGAGCCAGCGCGGACTTTCGGGAATGCTTTTGCGCACGAAGATGATGCTGACCGCGAGCACCGCGCCCATACCGAAGGCGATGCGCCAGCCGTAGTGTTGATCGACGAGCTGCGGATTGAGCAGGAGGATGCTCGCGCCGCTGCCCAGGATGGCACCGAACCAGTACGTCCCATTGATCGCGAGGTCGACCCAGCCGCGCCTGACCGAGGGGATCAGCTCGTCGATCGTCGAGTTGATGGCCGAATACTCGCCGCCGATGCCGAACCCGGTGAGAAAGCGGAACGCGATGAAACTCGCGAGATTCCAGGAGAACGCGGTGCAGAGGGTCGCGGCCACGTACCAGCCCAGCGTGATGATGAAGAGCTTTTTGCGGCCGAAGCGATCGGTGAGATAGCCGAAGACGAGCGACCCGAGCACCGCGCCGATGAGATACGCGGTGGCCGCGAACCCGACGTCCCCGGCCGTGAGCGAGAGCGCCTCTTTGTCTTGTAAGCGAGACCCGATCGAGGCCACGACGGTGACCTCGAGGCCGTCCAGGATCCAGGTAATGCCGAGTCCGATGACGATCGTCCAGTGCCAGCGGCTCCAGGGCAAACGGTCGATGCGCTGCGGGATATTCGTTCGCAAAACGGCCATGGGGCACGTCGTTCCCAGACGGGCCGCGAACAAGCCGGGCCGAGCCCGACGCGTTCCCTGTAATACGGCTTACTTCGCCAATGCATCGCCGGGGGGTACGCTTCTACCGTGGAGGTCTTTGTATGAAGTTCAATCGCGGGCTCGCCGTCGCACTCGTGGCCGTCGCGACGGCGGCGACCGCGCTCGCACCTCGCGCGCACGCCGCCGCGGCGCCGACCCTGGAACCGATCGAACATTACGGCGACTGGCTCTCGGCGCGCCCGACGGCAACGGACCTCAAAGGCAAAGTCGTGATCGTCGACATCTTCACGTTCGGCTGCTACAACTGCAAGAACGTCACGCCCAATCTGCGCGCGCTCTACCGGCAGCACCGCAGCGATGTTGCGATTATCGGCGTGCATACGCCCGAAACGTCTTATGAAAGCGACCGTTCCAACGTCGTCGCGAACCTCGCGAAGCAGGGCATCGTCTGGCCTGTCGCCGTCGACAACGATCACCGGCTCTGGAATGCCTACAATACCGAATACTGGCCGACGCAATTGATCTTCGATAAGCACGGCGTGCTGCGCAAGACGGTCATCGGCGATTCACAAGATCGAGACGTCGATTCCACCGTCGACCAATTACTCGCGGAGACCTAATACCCTGAGCTCGTTCAAGGAGAATCAAATGAAGTTTGCCATCGCGTGTGCAGCGCTCCTAGCGCTTGCCTCTGCGCCAGCAGTCGCGCAGCCTACGTCGCCCCAGTCGACATCGATGACCGGCAAGATCGTCGATCTCGCGACCTACATCACGCACGACCATAACATGGACGCGATGAAGGGCGGCCACGCGATGGGCGCGGGTGCCATGAAGGGCGACACCGCCATGAAGGGCGACACCGCCATGAAGGGCGACACCGCCATGAAAGGTGACACCGCCATGAAAGGCGACACCGCCATGAAAGGCGACACCGCCATGAAGGGTGACGCCGCCATGAGCGAGGCGTGCCCCGCCATGCTGGGCATCGTCATGGCGACGGGGCGCACGTATCCGCTCGCGTTCCAACAGGGCGGCACGACGGCTGCGGCGGCTTGCAAGCACGTGGGTTCAACGGCGACGCTCACCGGCAAGACGTACACGCAAGGTGGTACGACGTTGGTACTCGTCTCCGACATCCACTAACCGACCCGGTTCCGTTATAAAGGACGGAGCCCCGGCCTCAGCGCGTGCCGGCCGGCTCCGTCGCATGGAACTGTTCTTGTTCCGTCGAGCCGTGCAGTGCCGTCGTCGAGGATTTCCCTTCGGCGACGACTTGCGCGATTTCGTCGAAATAGCCGGTACCGACCTCACGCTGATGGCGCGTCGCCGTGTAGCCGTCGGCTTCGGCCGCGAACTCTGCTTGCTGCAGCTCCGAGTACGCCGCCATGCCGCGCGTCTTGAACTCGTGGGCGAGCTGGAAGAACGAGTGATTGAGTGCGTGGAATCCGGCCAGCGTGATGAACTGAAATTTGTAACCCATCGCGGCAAGCTGCTGCTGGAACGTCTCGATGTCGCGCTGTGGAAGTTTGAGCTTCCAATTGAACGACGGCGAGCAGTTGTACGCGAGCCACTTGCCGGGAAACTGCGCGTGGATCGCGTCCGCGAAGCGTACGGCCTCCGCGATGCTCGGTTCGGAGGTCTCACACCAGATCAGATCGCAGTGCGGCGCGTAGGACAGGCCGCGCGCGATCGCGGCATCGATGCCGCCGCGCATCCGGAAGAAGCCTTCATCCGTCCGTTCGCCCGAAATGAAGGCGGCGTCGGCCGGATCGATGTCGGTCGTGATGAGGTGCGCACCGTTCGCATCGGTGCGCGCGACGATGATCGTCGGTACGCCGAGGAGGTCGGCCGCAAGTCGCGCCGCAACGAGGTTGCGGATCGCGGTCTTGGTCGGAATCAAGACCTTCCCGCCCATGTGACCGCATTTTTTTTCCGACGCGAGTTGGTCTTCGAAGTGCACGCCCGCGGCGCCGGCCTCGATAAAAGCCTTCATGATCTCGTGCACGTTGAGCGCACCGCCGAAACCCGCTTCCGCGTCCGCGACGATCGGCAGATAGTAGTCGGTGTCGCCCTGACCTTCCATCGTTTGGATCTGATCCGCACGCCCGAGCGCGTTGTTGAGGCGTTTCACGAGCGCCGGCGCCGAGTTTGCGGGATACAGGCTTTGATCGGGATACGTTTGCGACGCGAGATTACCGTCGGCTGCGACTTGCCAACCCGAGAGGTAGATCGCTTCCAGACCGGCCTTGGCGGCTTGGGTCGCCTGGCCGCCGGTCAGCGTGCCGAGCGCGGCGACGTAGGGTTGGTCCGAAAGCGTCTTCCAAAGCCGCTCGGCACCCCGCCGTGCGAGACTGTGGTCGATGTGCACGGAGCCGCGTAGACGAACGACGTCGGCCCCGCTATAGGGCCGCCGAACACCCGCCCAGCGCGGATCGGACACCCACATGAGCTCGAGCTGCTTGGCATCGCTGAAGTCAGGCACGGCGGTACATAGCCTCCCGGGTATGGCGAGTGAGGGGTAGAACGTTCTTCGATGGTTGGTTCATTCCCATCGATGGACCGGTGCATTCCGCACCTATGGCGCTTTTCCCTCACGCGCACCATTTTTAACGGACGCCGACGTCACCAAGAGGTCGGCGTAGCGCGCGCGCAACTCGCGTTTGAGGAATTTTCCGACGCCCGTGCGGGGAATGGCATCGACGAAGACGATGCGGTCCGGAACCCACCACTTCGCTACCTTTTCGGCGAGCCACGCTTGCAGCGTGATCTCGTCGATCTCGCGGCCTTCACGCAAGGCAACGATTGCAACGGGACGTTCCACCCACTTCTCGTGCGGAACGCCGATGACGGCCGCTTCGCGAACGGCGCCATGCCCCATGATCGTGTTCTCGAGATCGACGCTCGAGATCCACTCGCCGCCGGATTTTACGAGGTCCTTGGAACGGTCGACGACCTGCAAGTAACCGTGTGCGTCGATGGTGCATACGTCGCCCGTATTCAACCAACCGTCGAGGAATGCGGGGCTGTCGTCGATCCGATAGTAGGACCCCGCGATCGCCTGACCGCGCACCCAGAGAGTCCCCGCCGTGGTGCCGTCACGTGGGACGTCGCGGCCGTCCTGGGCGAGCAGCTTCCAGGCGACGAGCGGTGCAAAGCATCCCTGCTTGATCAGCGCCGTGCGCTGCACGTCCCATGGCGCAGCAACGAGTTCGGCAACGAGCCCCGAGGCCGTTCCGAGCGGACTGAGCTCCGTCATGCCCCAACCCTGAATGATCGAAATGCCGCGTTTTGCGAAATCGTCGAAGAGCGACGGAGGCACCGCCGATCCGCCGATCAGCAGCGTCTTGAGCGTGGGCAACTTCGCATCGCGCCGTTCGAGTTCGTCGCGCACGGCGAGCCAAACGGTCGGCACGCCGAGCGAATGCGTCACGCGTTCGCGTTCGACGAGATCGATCACGCTCTGCGGATCGAGTTTCGGCCCGGGCAGCACGAATTTTGCTCCGAGCATGAGCGCGTAGTACGGCGAGCCCCACGCATTCGCGTGAAACATCGGCACGATCGGAAGCACCATGTCCGCCCCGGTCATGCCGACGCTCCCCGGTAAGGCGGCCATCAGCGCGTGCAAGACCGTCGAACGGTGCGTGTAGGCGACCCCCTTGGGATCGCCCGTGGTGGCCGACGTATAACACAGGATCGCCGCCGCGAGCTCATCGATGCGCGGCCAGGAAAATTCGACCGGCTTGCCGGCAAGCAACGTTTCGTAGTCGTGAACGCGTCCGGGCAACTGGCGACCCGGCGCGCCCATTACGACGAGTTGCGGCGCATTCGCCGCCGTCGCGAGCGTTTGCGCGAGCGCGGGCGCGAGCGAGGCGTCGACGAAGACGAGCTTATCCCCCGCGTGCTCGAGCATCCAGCGGATCTGCTCCGGAAAGAGCCGGATGTTCGTCGTGTGCAGCACCGCACCGATCATCGGTACCGCGTAGTACAGTTCGAGATGGCGGTGCGTATTCCAGGCGAACGTTGCGACGCGGTCGCCTGGCTTCACGCCCAGCTCGACGAGTGCGTGCGCGAGCTGCGCGACGCGGCGCGCGAAGTCGCCGTAGGTGTACCGGTGCGTCGAGCCGTCATCGAGTATCGCAACGATCTGCGCTCGAGCGTGATTGCGCACCGCGTGCTCGAACAACCAACTCAGCTCGAGCGGGACGTCCATCATCGTCCCCGGGATCGCCGTCGTCAGATCGAGGTGCGCCGGCGCACCGGGCGCTCTCGCGCTCATCGGCGCAGCTCCGTCAGTCTTGCGTGCCGGCGAGCAATAGCGTCTTGTACTGTTCGCGGAGTTCTCGCTTGAGAAACTTGCCGACGCCCGTGCGCGGAATCGTCTCGACGAACACGACGCGGTCGGGAATCATCCACTTCACGACCCGCTCGCCGAGCCACGCCTGGAGCGCCGGCTCGTCGACGCCGCCGCCGTCGCGCAGCGCCACGACGGCCACGGGACGCTCGACCCACTTCGGGTGCTCGAGGCCGATGACGCACGCTTCGCGTACGGCGGGATGACCCATGAGGAGATTCTCGAGATCGACGCTGGAAATCCACTCACCGCCGGACTTCACGAGGTCTTTGGAACGATCGACGATGTGCATGTAACCGTACTCATCGACCGTACACACGTCGCCCGTGTGGAAGTAGCCGTCGGCACTGAAGGCCGGCAGCGCTTCGTCGACCTTGTAATACGAAGCGGTCACCGCCGGTCCCCGGACCCAGAGCGCACCGGGCGTCTTGCCGTCGCGCGGCACTTCGTGGCCGTCGTCGTCGAGCAGCTTCCACGCGACGATCGGCGTGAAGCGGCCCTGCGTGAGCAGCTTCTCGCGCACGACCTCTGCAGGCGCGTCCGCCAGCTCGCCGACGACACGCGCGACCGTGCCGATCGGGCTCATCTCCGTCATGCCCCAGGCGTGTACGGTCCGGATGCGGCGGCGTTCGAGATCGTCGAAGAGCGATGGCGGGCAGGCCGACCCGCCGATCACGAGCGTTCCCAGCGTCGGCAGATACGCGTCGCGTTTATCGAGTTCGTCCCGGACGGCGAGCCACACGGTCGGCACGCCGAGCGAGATCGTAACGGATTCTTGGTCGACGATATCGATAACGCTGGCCGGATCGAGTTTGGCGCCCGGCATGACGAGCTTTGCGCCGACCATCGGCGCGAGGTACGGAACGCCCCACGCGTTGACGTGGAACATCGGCACGACCGGCATGACGGTGTCGCGCTGCGTGATGCCCAGCGCTTCTGCGAGGCCCGCAGCGAAGGCGTGCAACACCGTGGAGCGGTGCGTGAAGAGCACGCCCTTGGGATCGCCCGTCGTCGCCGACGTGTAGCAGAGGATCGCGGCGACGCGTTCGTCGAGGTCGGGCCACGCGAACGTCTCCGGCTTGCCGGCGATCAACGTCTCGTAATCGTGGGCGCTCGGAAGGTCGAAGGCACCCGCACTGCCGCTCGCGGCCGCACCCATGACGACGAAGGGCAGATCGAAACCGGGCTGCATCGCGGTCGCGCGCGCGACACCGGGCACGAGCGAGGCATCGACGAAGATCAGCTTGTCCTCGGCGTGCCCGAACGCCCAGCACACCTGCTCGGGAAAGAGACGAATGTTCGTCGTATGCAGCACCGCGCCGATCATCGGGACCGCGTAGTAGAGCTCGAGATGGCGGTGCGTGTTCCAGCCGAAGCTTGCGACGCGGTCACCGGGCCGGATGCCGAGTCCGACGAGGGCATGCGCGAGCTGCGCGACGCGGCGCCCGAAGTCCGCGTAGGTATAACGGACGAGCGAGCCGTCGTCTTCGCGCGACACGATCTCGCGCGAACCGTGGTTGCGCAGCGCATGCTCGTAGATCCAACGGATCGTGAGCGGCACGTCCATCATCGTGCCGGGGATGGTACCGCTCGCCACGAGCCGGGGATCCGTTGCCGTCGCCATGCCGCTACCTCCTAGGTAATGGACTCCGAAATGTCGGCTTCGACCGTTAGAGAACCTTCCCGTCGTCGTCGGCACCGAGCAAGAGCGGGCGCAGCAGTGGAATCGGCGGGTCGCCATGGGCGAGAAACGCGTCGTGGAATTTCTGTAATGTGTACGCCGAGCCGAGCTTCTTTTGCATGTCGGCGCGCAGCTTGAGCAGTTCGAGCTTGCCAAGCGTGTAGTAGCCGTACGTCGGATCCTGCGTTCCGCGCAGCGCTTCGACCGAGGCCGGCCCGCGGCCCATGAACGCGTTTTGCATGAAAAAGTCGGTGCCCGCAGCGACGGTCATGCCCTGCGTGTGCTCCTTGACGCCGACGATGAAGCGGCACTCGCGCACGAGCGCACCGCTGAGCTGACTCAAACGCACGCGCGGGTCGCCGTTGCCCCACCCCTGGTCGACCATCATCTGCTCGTCGTAGTGGGCCCAGCCTTCGGCATACGAAGCCGAGTACATGAGCCGCCGCGTCAGACTGAGCGGCAGGTGCTTATCGACGACGAAATTCACGAAGTGCCCCGGCATCACTTCGTGCGCCGAGATCAGCGGCCGGAAATAGTCGTTGAAGAAACCGAGAAACTGCTCTTTGCGCGCCGCATCCCACGCGGGGTCGACGGGCGTGATGTTGTAATACGCCTTCGTCGCGACTTTCTCCAGCGGCCCGGGTGCGTCCATCGACGCGAACGTCGTCTGCCGCTCGAACTCCGGCGTATCGACGACCGTGATGTCCGAATCGGCCGGCAAAGTGACGATGTGATGCGCGATGACAAACGCGCGCAGCGCGATGAGATCCCGCTGTGCCGTCGGCTTCAAGGCCGCGGCGGTCGGATGGACTTTTAGCAACTCCGCTTGCACATCGGCCGGCGTCTTCGTCGGGTCGATCTGCTTTGCGACGGCCACGTATTGCGTGCGCGTCGCGGCGAGCGCGTCCTCGCCGATCTGCAGATAGCGACCCAGCGGGACCTCGAGCGCTTCTTCGTATTTGAGCAGTTCGGAGTACGCTTTTGCGCCGATCGCGTACGTGCCCGACGGATGCGCGAGCGGGTGCGTTTTGATCCAATCGGCGTAGCTTGCGAGCGCGGCTTTGGCCGTCGCGTTGGACGCTGCCAGCCGGGCTCGTAGCGTGGCGTCGCCGACGCCGGTAAACGCTTGCGGCACTGACGTCGCAAAGAACGATTCGCTACCGACCGCGTCGTCGTACGCGAGCTTCGCCGTCGTCGCATCGACCGTGGTCAAATTCGTTTCGGCATCGGCGAAGAACTTCGGCAAGGCGCGTTCGCGCGCGATCGCAAACTCCATCCGCTGCGGTGCCGGCGCGTACTCGCGTTCGATAATCGAAAAGATCGCATTGCTTGCGAGATTGACGTAGAAATCCGGATTGTGGCGCCATTGCGCGAGGTCGCCGTTGCGCAGCAAATCGTCGTGCAATGCGTTTGCCAACAGGGTGCGATCGAGAGCCACCTCGGGCGAGAGCGCTTTTGGATCGATCGCGTCGACTTGCGCGAGATAGGCGCGATCGCGCTCGAGCGCTCGCGCGAAGGCCGCAGCGCTGTAGTCGCCGAGTTGCGCATCGTAGTCGTGCACGCCGAGCGCGGTCGCGCCGATCGGCTGCAACGCAAACCCCTCCGTAAAATACCGGTTCGCGAGGGCGACGTAAGCGGCGTCGTTCGAAGGTTGCGCGGACCCGGCTGAAGTGAAGAGCAAAACGCAAACGAGCGCCGTGGCCGCGCGCCAGAGAGGGGAACCGATCAATTAATCGTCGCTTTCGTGCAGATGCAGGTGCGTGCCGTCCTCGGCTTCGTCGAGCACTTCTCGCGCTTCCGCGAGGACTGCGGCGGAGAGGTCGTCATCGATCGGTTCGACCGAGCCGTCTTCTCCAAGAAAATCCGTCTCCGCCCAGTCCTCCCACGTTTCGAGCGGCTCCCCGTCCACTTCGGCCGGAAAGCGAACGCAAAACCCTTGTTCGATATGCAGGCCCGCGACCATCACACGCGTCCCGCGAGAGAAATAGGTGCCGTCTTTCCAGAGCGTCCCATAGGTGGTTTGATAGTGCTGCCCGATGCGTAACGCTTCGATCGTGTCGGCTCCGTGGGTCGTGGACTCAGCTTCGCGAAATCCGTGGCTTCCCGCAAAGATTTGCCGCACGGCGGCTTGAGTCTTTGCGGCCGCTCGGCGTAGACTCGGGCGATGGACTCCACGCGCCGGCACGACTGGCGGATCGTCGCCACGCAAATCGTCATCGATACGCCGCACCTCCGGTTGCGCCGCGACGATATCGAACTGCCGGGCGGCAAGCGTGTCGGGCCCTACTACGTTCGCGAATCGCGCGGGTTCACGGTCGTCTTCGCGGTCACGGACGACGACCGCGTCGTGCTCGTGCGGCAGTATAAACACGGCATCGGTAAACCCGTCCTGGAGTTGCCCGCGGGCGGCATCGATCCCGGCGAGACGGCGGCCGCCTGTGCGCGTCGCGAACTCGCCGAAGAGACGGGCTACGTCGGCGACCCAGCCGAACTCGAGCTTCTGGGAAAATACGTTTTCGATCCGACCAGTTCGACAACCGAGTATTATCTCTACCTCGCGCGTGGCGCGCAGCCGCTCGTCGCGACCGCATTCGACGCCACCGAAGAGATCGACGTGGAACTCGCGACGTTCGACGAGCTGCGGCGCTACGTCCGGAACGGCACGATCGAGGTCGGCATCCACATCGCGTCCATCTATACGGCGCTCGACTATCTGGGGCGCATGGGAGGGACGGCTGACGGCAGCAAACGATAGATCGCGGCCGGATGTTTGGCAATGCGTTCGTAATCGTGACGGAGACGGCTTTCCACGAACGCAACGCTGGCCGGATCGAAGCGCGGCTCACGCAGCTTTCCCGCGACGACGACGGCCGGGTGCGTGGCGAAGATGCGTTCGAGTTCGGCCCGACCCGATATGCCGATCATCGTCGTCATGCGCGGATCCAGGAGATGATCGCTGTACGGAAATCGCGTCGGGGCCGCAGCGCCCGTACGCACGTAGAGCATCGGCGAAACTTGCAGCAGGTAGAGCGAGCGCGCTGCGGCCGGAATGCGGCGTAGCGCCGCCGCCGTTGCCGAATACTCGTCTTGCTTGAAGGTTCGCTGCCGAAGCACCATGCGGTGATAGGCGATTTGCGCGGCTTGGCTCGTCTCCCAGTAATCGTGCAGAGCGAACGTCGCGACGAATATGCCAACCGTCGCCGCCCTTGCGACGCGACGCGGCCGGACGAACGTATCGAGTGCACATCGCAGCCCGATCCCGCCAAGGACCGCGACGGGCGCTTCGATGAGGACGAACTGCCGGTCGTAGAATTCGCCGATGCCAACGATCGAGATGAGAGCCGCCGCGAGCCAACCCCAAGTTGCGAGTCGATCGGCGTTCGCGCGTCGCGAAAACGCAAGCAGCGCGAGTTCGACTGCCGGCGCGAGAATGCGCAGCTCCGAGCCGAACCATGGCAGGTTTTCGCGCAGGATGCCGCCGTGCAGGCCGGCGAGCCGCCGCACGGTCTCACCGACGTTCGCGTCGACGAGCGCATGTAGCGCCCCGCCCCGTATGTAAATCGCTACATCCGCAACGATCGGCAAGACGAACGCGCCGGCGTACGCCGCGATGGTTTTCGGGTTACGTTCGCGCAGCAGCATGAGCGTGGGAACGAAGACGATCGGTAGGAGTGAGAGCTTCATCTGCAGCGCGAGCCCGGCGCAAAGACCGGCGAGCGCGGCCAGATCGCTTCGCGAACGGCCGATCCGCGCGAGTAAAAACGCGGCCGCGACGAACGGCTGCGCGAGCATCTCCGAGTCGCCCAGATAGCCTTCGTTTTCGCTCGACGTCAGCACGCTAAAGAGCGCCGCGAAGCGTCCGGCGCGGTCATCCTGCCGCGCGTCGCACGCGGTTGCGAAGCGCCACAGCAGGAGCGCCGTCGCGATCGTCGAGAGCGTCACCAACACGTGCATCGCGATGCTCGGGCGGTCCCCGCTCAGCTTGATTGCGAGTGCGATATACGCGAAGAGTCCCGGCGGTTTGTACTCCCACGCGGCGACGTAGGGCAGATGACCGCCGTGGAGCCATAGGTGGGCGATATAGAGATAAATGCCGATTCCAGGATCGCCGACGGCGAAAAAATACTGGTGGAGCTGCACGACGATCGCCAGCACAGCGATCGCCAGACCGAAGGTCAGCGGGCGACCTACTGCTGCGGCCTCAAATACCGTTTGACGAAACGCTTCGGCCGGTCGCGTGGCGTTGCCGTGGCCGGCCCGCGCAGCGCAGCGTGAAGCGCCACGAGCGAGCCGAACGGAAAGACGCGCTCCGTCGTCGCCGCGACGATGTGGACGTCACGCCGGCGCACGGACCACAGACCAATTGCTTTCGCGAAGTCGTCGGAGAACAGATCGAGTCCGGGCGAATACGGCGTGAGCGCGGGAACGACGACGAGCGCCTCGCAGGCAACGAACGCCGGTACGTTCGCACTGCCGCCCAGATGCAGACTGGGGTGCAGATGCCCGATGATCGCGGGGCGTCCCAGAACCGCCGGCCGGTCGCCGTGCACGAGCAGCCATCCGTCGCGCTCGCAACCTTCGACCGTTTCGCCGAGCACCTTGAAGGCGCGCGAACGCCCTTCATGATTGCCGGCGACCAGCGTCACGGCGACGTGTTCGCGGACGAGCGCGAGGCCGTCGCGCACGACGCGCATCGCGCCCTCGCTCATGTGCGCGCCGTGCACGATGTCGCCGAGAAAAACGATCTCCCGCGCACCAACGCATGCAGCCGTGAGCACGAGCGTTGCCACGATCTCCGTCGTGCTCCAGAGCGGCAGAGCGCCGCCGATGACGTCTTCATACGCGAGATGCGCGTCGGCAGCGACGAGCGTCCGCGATGCGGGCAGCCACGCGAGCCCCGGCGCGATGGCAACGACGCCACGCGCGAGCCCATGCGATTCCGCCGCCCTCGAGGGTGCTTTCACGGCGAGGGAAGTGACACGCGCGTACCGCGAAGTCCTTCGCCGCGTTTACGCGCCATCGAAGAGCGGGCCGGCCGCGGTGACGAGTGGGCGCGCGGACCCGCGTTCGCCGAGCACTTCGAGAACGCGCTCGTGCAGCGCTTCGACCATGCTCGCGCGGTCGTCGATGACGACGCTGTCGCCGAAGCTCGACGTCACGATGCCGAACGTGAACGGCGATGCCGCCGCGGGATGCACGACGCGTGGTTCGCGCGGCAACGCTTCGAGATACGCGCGCGCAGCCGGGGCATCGAGCAGATCCTGTGTGACGACGCGGATCGTTTCGCGCAGCAATGGAAAGCTCGGATCCGCTGCGTAGAGCCGCGCGAAGATTTTGTCGCTGTTCCAGCGCAGACCGCTGCGCCGAATCGCACGGCCGCCCGCGCGGCGCAGCACGAGCAATCCCGTATTGGCAACGTAGCGAAAGTGCGCGCGCAGCAGATGCGAGCCGCGCAAACCTTCGAGGAGATCGCGGTCGAAGTCGCGCGGGTGCAGCAAACCCGCCCACACGGCGTCGGGCAGCGACTTATTCGCGGGCAGCGTGACGAGAAAGCCGTTGTCGTCGGTCGTGACCTGCGTGTTGACGCGCGCTTCGCCAAAGAGCCGCGCGCCGACGATGCGGGCCAGCGTCTCGTTCGCGCGGCGGCCGGCACAGGTGTGGTAGACCGCAGTTTGGCGCTTGTCCATGCGATAGATCTCGACGAGCGCTTCGCCGGGCTCCGGCACCGCCGAGATCGCGAGCTGCTGCGCGATGTAGCGAATCGCATGCTGCGCTTCGAGTTCCCGCAGACCATAACGATGCTCCAGCCACGCGAGCGCCGCAGCCGCACCCGACTCGCTCAGGCGGTGCGCGATGCCGGCGCGCAGCGCTGCGATCTCTCGCGCGAGAACGAACGGCACGCCCTTGATATGCGAACTCCACGTCGGCACGTTGGGCCGGCCCGCGAACGGCTCGACGGTGACGCCCGCTGCGCGCACCTCTTTGACTTTGAACGTCCGGCCCGAGATCAGCATGACGTCGTCCACGCGCAGCGCCGAGACGAAGCCTTCCGGGAGTTTGCCGATTGCGCCGCCCGTGCGCGTGCCGACGGCCACCTGCGTCTCGTCGGGGATCGTACCGACGTTTTCGAAGAACGCGGCACAGACGTCGCGACCCAGTCCGTAAATCGCGTCGTCGTCGGCACCCAAGCGCCGCACGTGCGCCTCATCCGGACCAGCGCCGCCGCCGGCGAGATACGCGACGCAACGCCGCAGGTCGCTCTCGGCGAGGTTCCGGTACGGTTCCGCGCGCCGCGCGAGCGCGAGGGCACCCGCGATCGGAAAGCGCCGGTCGCAGCAGACGCTCATCACGAGCCACTGCGCGAGCACGTCGAGCGGCTCGTGCGGGATTGCGAGCTCTTCGATGACGCCGTCCGTGATGGCGCGCTTCGTCGCCGCCGCTTCGAGGATATCGTCGCGATCCTGCGCGACCACGACGCCGTCGGCGACGGCGCCGGGCCGGTGGCCCGCGCGGCCGACGCGTTGCAAGGTCGGCGTCATCCCGCGCGCACCTCCCACGATGCAGACGCGGTCGACGTAGCCGATGTCGACGCCGAGTTCGAGACTCGAGCTGCACACGACCGTATGCAGCTGCCCCGCGCGCAGCTGCGCTTCGGTGCGATGGCGCACGCTGCGTTCGAGCGCGCTGTGATGGATGCCGATCTTCGCATCGGTGCGCGGCCGCGGCACCGCGTCGGGCGCGACGATTTCCACGTGCGCGTCCTCGGCGTTTTCGGGCGAGACGATCGCCGCCATCTCGTGCGCGACGCGCTCGGCTTGACTGCGCACGTTCGTGAAGACGAGCTGCGTGCGGACGCCCGCGCCGAGCTCGACGCAGCGCTCGGCAATCTTCGTCAGCGGCGCCATGGCGCCCGAGAACGGCGCGCTGATCCCGAGGCGGATTGCGCGCAGGCCGCGCTTATCGACGATCGCACACTCGCGTCCGACGCCCGCGAGAAACGCTGCGACGCGCTCGAGCGGCGCGACCGTCGCGGAGAGTCCGACGCGCACGAATGGCGCCGTCGTCAGCGCTTCGAGCGACTCGAGGCACAGCGAAAGATACGAACCCCGCTTGTTGCCGGCGAGCGCATGCACCTCGTCGACGATCACCGTGTCGACCGCTTTGAGGTGCTTGCGGTACGACTCCATCGCGAGCATCAGCGCGAGCGATTCGGGCGTCGTCATCAGGATGTGCGGCGGCCGCGAGAGCATGAGCCGTCGCTCCCCGATCGGCGTGTCGCTCGTGCGAACACCCGTGCGAACGAACTTCTCGCGGAGCCGGCCCCGCCGTAGGACCGCACGTTCGGTATTGGGCCGCTCGAGCAGTCCCATCTCACGCAGTGGCCGGCGGACGTTGTATTCGACATCGTAGCCCAGTGCGCGCAGGGGCGAGAGGTAGAGCACGTACGGACGGGGATAGAGCTCGTCGCGGTCGCGCAAGTCGGCGAGCCGGCTCATGACGGGGAGGAAGGCTGCGAGGGTCTTGCCGGTCCCCGTGGGCGAGCAGATCAGCGCATTGCGGCGCGCGAGCCCGAGCGGAAGCGCGTCCCGTTGCGGCGGGGTCGCCGCGCGCAACTTCTCCTCGCACCAGGCGCCGACGACGGGATGCAGCGCAGCGAAGGGGGCGTCCACGCTAGACCCTTCCACGAGCGGGGTGCGCTGGCATTCGTTGCGGCGCATGGCGACGGCTTCCGGCCCACGCGTTGTTGTTGGGAAGGCCTTGTAGCCGACGCTACTACGGAGGCGAGGCTACGTTTGTAGGATACGACGGTACAAGCGGCAAAAAACACCTCAAGTTCATGTAAAGAATCGGGGGATAATTTCATGGTGGCGACCGAAGCGGCCGAGCTCATCGGGAATGATCGGGTTCCCGAGAGCTATCGCGGCTATTTTGATAATGCGGATTGGACGCTGCACACGCTTGTCGTGCAAGGCTCGTGGCTGTTTTTGGTCATCGCCGTTATCTTGCACGTTCTTTTTCTCGGCTTCTTCCACTAAGAAAGCG
>JAABUQ010005599.1_pt1 | contig 19810 bp, 8 predicted proteins | sample 5560001 | NCBI WGS metagenome assembly JAABUQ01 (sample SAMN10711888, study PRJNA513371) | rock metagenome | isolation source: Antarctica rocks | place: Antarctica: Victoria Land, Finger Mt nord | collected 2015-12-18
ATGTTCACCACCGGCGAGACCTACAACGACCTCGGCGGCGACTACTTCGCTCGCCGCAACCCCGAACGCGCCACCAACCGCCTCGTCAGCAAACTCCAAGCGCTCGGACACCAAGTCACCCTCCAACCAGCCGCCGCTTGACCCAACCGTCATTTCCCATCAGGACGGTGGGCAGCGCGGGGTCGACGGTGGCCAAGCGGCGCTCGGTGGCGAATAGTCGAGCCTCGCACCACGCCTCTCGCGATCCGTATGGGGCCGGATCCAGTAGGACTTCATCGACACAGACGATGCCGGCATCACGAGCCACAGCTAGCGCCTCCGCCTTCGTCTTCGCTCCCGGCGGACGCCATGAGTAGTCGTAGAGGAGGAAGAGGGGCGCGATAACGGCCGGGCCCCCGGGGCCTTCCCATACTGGGTAAGTATCCTCGGGCGTGAGCACATCAAGCGCCCTGCACCGCTCAACAATATGCCGGTAGCGCTCCTCGCCGCGCAGACCCCCCGCGTCGTCCTGGGCCGCCCACAGTTCGTGATTCCCCGGCACCCACAACACGCGCTGGAAACGCTCGCGCAGCGATGCGAGCGTGAATTCGATGTCCGTCAGCCGGTCGGCCACGTCACGGGCGACGATCAGCCAGTCGTTCGGCGAGTCCGCGCGCAGCCTACACGAGGCCATGCGGTTCTCTGCGTGCCCAACGTGCAGATCGCTGATCGCCAAGAGCGCTCCGGGACTCACCTGCGCTTTAGACCACCTGGCGCTCGATCACGAAAGGAAGGCGATCCCACCACGCCGAAACTACTTCCAGCGTTGCGGTAATTACGGGCGACCCGTTCCGACCCTGCGCGTCGGCCTGCTTCTCATGGACGAATCGCGGTTTCGATTTCGGGACTCTGCCTTAGCTAACTTGGTCATGGCTAGGGAAAAGTTACTAAAGGGACCATTATTTTGTCAAGACGCACGAACACCCCCTACGAAACGGCCGCGTCGGCACCCGGCGGGGCCGTTTCGTTTCTCGCTCAGGCCTTCACCGAGTTATTCCGCGGGAAGTAACTCATCGGAGAAGTGAAGCAGGCAACAGCCAAGTATAGCCAGCTGGCCTAGGTCTTAGCCTCAATCCACCCCACCGCCGGCGTCGCGCTCCACTACGCCCTACGGGCTCCGCCCCGCACGACGCCGGCACACCCACACGCCCACAGGGGGGTCAATTCTCAACCGGCGCTACAGGGTCAATTCTCAGTCGGCCTTGACAGCCAGCACGAGCGGCGGGGTGCGCGTCGCATCGAGGCCTCGCCCGAGCGTCACGGGTAAGCGGCGAGCAGGTCGCCAGCTGCCGACAGAATCCGATCGTGCCGACATTAAGGTGCGCTTGGGGCTCAGCAATGGGGAGCCAAGCGACCGCAAGGCCGCGCGACCGTCCGCCTTGACGGCCAGCGGAGGCAGCCCGGCTCTTCCGGCGACGGCTGAGGCATGCTCGCGACCCGCGCGCCTCGCTCGAATATTCTGTGGACAGCAGAACCGCGCTCCGAGGCTGGCGTGGTTGCTTATCCGTCCGGGGGCGATACGAACATATGTTCGTTATGGCTCAAATTCGCGGACGACTAAGAGAGGGAAGTGGAATGGCAGGCGCGAGCACGATCGAGTGGACGGAATCGACCTGGAACCCGGTGACGGGACGGTCGAAGGTGTCGCCGGGCTGTGCCCACTGCTACGCGGAGACGTTCGCGGAACGGTGGCGTGGCGTGCCCAGCCATCCCGTACCAGCAGGGGTTCGATCTACGGTTGTGGCCCACCCGTGGGGTGCGCCAAGCGCTGGCCGCCTTGATGGGGGCGTATCGCGCGGTCGTCGCAGAACGAACGCGCACGCTCAACCAGCTCCAGGCCCTGCACACCACCGCACCGCTGACCCTGCGCGAGCGGATCGGCCCTGGCAGTGGCAAGCAGCTCGCCGCGCGGCTTAGAAAGATGCGAGATCGATCCGACGCCACGCGCAGCGAGCGGGTCATCCTGGGTGTCCTCCGCGATCTTGCACGCCACCACGCGCAGCTCAGCGGCCAGGCCGACACCTATCAGCAAGACCTCGCCGAGCTGATCAACTCATTGGACCGCGAGCTCCTCAACGAACCTGGCGTCGGGCCTATCTCCGCCGCGAAGCTCCTGGTCGCAGACCCCGTACGACTCAAGAGCGAAGCCGCGTTCGCTCGCTGCAACGGAGCCGCGCCCACCCCCGCCTCCTCGGGCCAGACGATCCGCCATCGCCTCTCAAGAGGTGGAGATCGCCAGGCCAACAACGCACTGCACACGATCGCGCACCGCCTCAGCACCATCCCCTTGGGATTGGCGTCTGCTCACGAGTCTGCGACGTGCAACGGAAACTGCGTTTCTTGCGTCATTGACTCGTTGGGCTCAACGGGATTTCGCACGCCGCTCGACCCTGCGGCTGCCCACCCTCCCGTGGTCTCGTGGGTCATCGGCACGCACTGCGTCCGATCGACCCGTTGGCCAGCTTGGCGGCCCTCGTGCTTGACCTCGATGGTGCCACGAATTCGGCGAGTCACACCTCGCTGAGGCTGGCCCCTGCGCGAAGCCGACCGATCAGGCTCATCAGTGCCCGCCGCGGACATATATACTAACTGCCTGTCTGGGGACGCTCTCGAGATTTGATGGGGACGCTATCGAGATTTGAGAGCAAGGGAACGGAAGGGACTGCCAGGAAAGGGTGATTGATGGCTAGCTCGGAACAGGTGAGGTCTCATGCCATCCCGCACTTCCCGCAGCTCGCCGAGTTCGAGCAGGATTTACGGGACGTGCCGGGCCGCTGGCTGCCCCAGATTGAGCGCACGCTCAAGTGGGCGGACCGCTGGCTCACGGCGTGGAACGATCATGACCTCGATAGCCTGACGACACTCGTCGCGCCTGACCTAGTTTGGGCCGACCCCGTGATGGCCGGTGAATACGTTCACGGCCGTGACGAGTTCCGTGCGTACATCGAGACGTTCTGGCGCGGCTTTCCTGACATCACGTTCCATCCCACTGCTAATCCGTTTATCGGAATTGGTGGGCTGCGCATGGCGGTGCCGTGGCGGATGACGGGGACGCTCACGGGACCGCTGGCCTGGTGGGGCAAGCGCTACGGCGACAACCCGCCGACATGGGCGCCGACCAACCGGCGTGCGGACATCGAAGGCTACGACATCTATCAGTTCCGCGACGGTGTGCTCGCGCACTACACGATCGTTGCGGACTTCCTCACGCTCTCGCAGCAACTCGGGCTGATGCCGCCGACCGACGGGCCGGTCACACGGGTAATGCTCAAGGTCCAGCAGCTTACGGCACCGCTAGCCCGTCGGCGAGCCGCCAAGCAGCGGTAGCGCGCTTTGGTTGCCGTCTGGACTGACTTTGGCGGTGTGCTGACCGCGCCCGCAATCGACCTGCTGCGCGCATTCTGCACGCGCGCTGGGCTCGCGCCGGAGCACCTCGTAACGGCGACGTGGGCGGTGGCACGCCAGTTTGGCACCGACGACGTAATGGAGCCACTCGACAGGCCGCTTGTCGACGAAGCGGCGTGGGGTGCGATGGTCGAGCAGGAACTCCGCGAGCGCTGCGGCGTCGAGGCCGACATGTCCAACTTTGGAGCGCGCTGGCTGGAGGGTCAGAACGCGAACGTCGATTGGGTCGAAGAGTTATTGTCGCTGCGCGCGCGTGGCCACTTCGTCGGTCTGCTCTCGAATATGATGCCGACATTCGAGCCGCACTGGCGTTCGATGACGCCTCCGGGCGAGCTGTTCGACGACCTCGTCCTATCCTACGAGGTGGGCTTGCGCAAGCCGAAGCCAGCGATCTTTGCGCTTGCCGCCGAGCGTGCCGGCGCCGCACCGGACGCGTGTCTCTTGGTCGACGACATCGCGGCGAACTGCGAGGCTGCCAGGATGGCCGGGTGGACGGCGGTGGAATTCACGAGCGCGGCGCGGGCGATCGCGGCGACGGAGTCGGTGCTAACTTGCGAGCGGCGGCGAGCAACCCGTCCAGGTGGGCGAGCAGCGACGCGCCGTCGTCCAATCCGCTGAAGAAAGCGATGTGCTCGTCATAGCGGACCAAGCAGAGGCTCGGCGCCTTGGCGCGAAGGAAGCGATGCAGCGCGCGGTTGGAACCGGGTGACACCGAAGATACGGCCACCTCCTCGCCGTACCGGGCGCGGACCGTGGCAAAGAGATCGTCCACGCGCGCTGAGTCTGCGACCGGCGGCGACAGGGCGAGCAAAGTGTAAGGCTGCCGATGTAGAATGTCGAACAGGGGCTGCGGCCGGCGCACGCCGTCGACCAGCGTCACGTCGGGGATTCGCTTGCCCTGTGGGCCGCGGCACCGCCCGGGCGCAATGCCCGGGTTTTCCGCAGATGGGTACCGGTGCTTCAGCATCACCGACTCAGGAAGCATGTACCTTTCTAGCGCCCCGCTCTTCGACAGGCTGCCGACGATCCCGTCGCGCAGCGCAGTTGCGGGACGCGCGCGCACCGAGCCGATCGTCATCTGCTGTGCTACGGTCCGCTGGGCGACGTGCGCGATATTGCGACGCTCGACCGCGTACGAGTCGAGCAGTGCCTCACATGCGCGGCCAGTGCTGACGCGCGCGAGCTTCCACGCCAGGTTGTGGGCATCTTGAATTCCGCCGTTCATCCCCTGCCCGCCGAGCGGACTGTACACGTGGGCGGCGTCGCCTGCTAGCACACAGCGCCCAGCTCGGAAGGTTCTTGCAATTCGCGTGTGCGGACGGACCTGGCGGACGCCCCAGCCGGCGTCGCGCAGCTCACGGACGCGGATACCTCCACCCACGCGCACGTCGAGCAGCGCCTGCACCGTGTCGAGTCCGAGTTCGCCGCCGTCTCCGATGAAGTGGTCCATGCTGGCGGCGAACCGGTAGGACCCGTCGGGGAGCGGGCTGACCACCGTGAGCCCTTGCGGAGAGACATAATAATGGACCTGGTTGTACGCTGGCCCGTGGTCGACGAACGCATCGACGATCACGAACACGTTCTTCAGGGTGCGCCCCAGGAAGTCGATACCCGCCGCCTTGCGCACGGAGCTGTGCGCACCGTCCGCGCCAACTACCCACGCGGCCTCGACAGTCTCGCGGCCGTGCCGGCCGTCGACGGTGAGTTCGACGCGGTCGCGACCCGGCGTCTGGCGTAGAGCGCAAACGACGGTCTCCCTCTCGACCTCCCCGCCAAGCTCCTCGAGGCGCTCCTGCAATAGCCGCTCGGTCACGTACTGGGGGATGGCGAGCACCACCGGCTGCTTGGTACCCGTCAGCGAGCCCGTCGCAAGGCGGCCGATCCGCCGGCGGCCGGAGTACAGGTTTGTGATCTCGATTCGGTGGCCGCGAGCGATCGCCGTCTCGGCCGCGCCGAAGCTCTCGAGAACCTCGACCGAGCGGGTAAACATCCCCAGCGCCCGTGACGCGACCGTAGGCCCAGGGCCTTGGTCGATGAGCCGGCATGGGACGCCCAAGTGATGCAGACTACACGCAAGCGTTAGACCGGTCGGTCCCGCGCCCACAACGACGATGTCGGTCATCGCATGTCTCGGGTCATCACGGATACGACTTGAGCTCGATCCGCGCGTCGGCGATCCGTCGGTCGAACTGGTGCAGGCCCACGCTCAGCGACACACGACCGTCAGAGGTAGCCATCACAGCGGCCGAGCACATTGCGGGCGCTTCAGGCTCACAGAACTCTCCAAACGTTGCGTCGCAGCGCATGACGGCCGCGACCGGCGATGGCAAAGCGCCGGCGGACTGCGCGGTGAGGATCGCCGCCTGGCGGTAGGCCTCGATGAGCAGTGGGCCGGGCACATGATCCTGGGGGTGATCGTAGAACGAGGGGTGCCTTTCGTCGACCACGAGCGGGTAGAACGCCTCGCCGTTATCCCTCGGCGGGCCATCCGTCTCGCCCACGACCACGTTGCGCGAGTCAATGCGACCGACCCGCGCTGGATCGACACGGCGCAGTGGTTGCCTAGCACGTGCATCGGGCAGGCGCGCCCGCTGGACGGCGCGCATCGCGTCATACTCTCGTTGGGGTAGGAAAGCGATTTCGCCGCTCAGCGTCGCCGCCGGCGCACCGGTGATCACTAGATCAGCTCGCAGCGTCATCCCGATGAGGACATCGCCGCGGACCTGCCTATCGTGAAGCCGCGCGTGGTAGATCGCCTCGAGCGGTGTAGCGTAGTCGTCGCGGAACGCCTCAAGGTCAATTACTTGGAAGTCGACCCGGTGTAGGGTGAACGGCAGGCCGATCGGCACGCCGAGATGGCGGTGCATGAGCACAAACGACCCCTGGCGCGAAGCCTCCACGAGCGCCAGTGCGTCATGGTATGGCGCACGGCGGTCGAACCACAAACTGTGAGCGCGCGGGATTTGAATCGCGACGAGGAATTCGTCGCTGCCGAGCTCTGCGGAGTCGGCGACGAACACCTCGCCAAGTGCTTTTCGGTGTGCAAGCTCGCGCGGAACAGTCTGGGTGAGGCTCAGCTGGGCGCGTGCAGCCGCAAGGGAGCGCATCAGGCGGCGGAGCCGACGCCGGGCACTGCCTGCTCGACCCACGCGTCTACGGCACGGGCCGTCGTGGCGACATCCTCATCGAGGATAGAGAAGTGGTCGCCGTCAACCTCAACCACGCACTGGGCCATCCGGTTGTCATCCAGAGCGCCGCCGAGCATCGGATGGCTCGCCCGTAGTAGCAGCGACGGAGTCTCAAGCGACGCGGGCGTCCATTCGCGAAACATGCGCATGTAAGCGCCCATGGCCACGAGCTGGTGGTCGTTAATCGCGACGTACTGGTGGTTGCGATTCAGCATTTCGCTCATCGCCATCACAAACGCGTGCTCGACCTCGTTGGGCGCATGCTCGTGTGTGTCGATGAGGATAAGGCCGGCGGGCGTGACCCCTTCCCACTCGAGCTTCTCGATGGCTGCGCGGGCGAGGACACCGCCGCTCGAGTAGCCGACGAGGACGAAAGGGCCCCCGCCTGCCGCGTGGAGGATCGATCGTGTAAGGCTCTCGATCGCGACCTTGCGCGAAGCTGGTAGCGCCTCTCCGCTTCGGAAGCCAGGGACCGCCACCGCGGAAACCTCGTGCTCACCGCCAAGGGCGGCGGCGAGGCGCGCGAACTGGTGCTGGCCGGAACCTGGGACAAACGCGTGGACACACACCAGCCGTGGCAGTTGCGAGCCGGTCGCAAGACGCACGGTGCCCTCGCTCCCCCCGCGCGGCGTGCTGAACGTTGGCCGGAAGCTCGAGGCTTTGAGCAATATCGGGAAGACCTCACTGACCAGTCCGCGCTCGTGGGCGTCGCGCAGTACGGCGGTCAACATGCCGTCGCCCTCATCGGCCTGCGTGACGTGAGTAACCTCGCCGTCCGCCGGACTGGCGGTGGAGCCGTTTTGGTCAAGCTTGTCGCACAGATAGCGGGCGATCGCCGTGGGCGTCGGATGGTCGACTACTAGCGTGGCCGGCAGGTCTAGCCCGCTAGCCTCTGTCAGGCGGTCGTGGAGCTGGACGGCCTCAAGCGAATCCAGGCCGAGCTCGAGGAGCGGGCGTTCGGGCTCCACCGACTCGAGCGAAGGCTGACCGAGCACGGCAGCCGCGGCGGTGCGCACTCCACGTAGGACAAACGCATCGCGCTCGTTCTCCGGAACATCGCGCAGTGTGGCGAGGGTCTGCACGATGGTCGAGGCGCCATGGGCGTCTACGCTAGCCCGTCGGAGAGGTGGGGGCACGAGGCCGCGCAGCAGCGGGGATGCGGTGCCATTCTCAGTCAGCGCGCGAAGCGCGTTGCGGGAGAAACGCACCGGGAGCACCAAGGCGTGGCCGGCGGCGAGCGCCGAGTCGAATAACTTAAGGCCGCGGTCTACTCCAAGCGGGGTGAGGCTCGTCCGGCTCAGCCGTGCGCGGTCCGCCTCACTGAGGCGAACGGTCATACCGCCGGCCAACCAAGGGCCCCAAGCCTGCGCGGTGGCGGGCAAGCCTCGCGCATGGCGCTGCTGCGCAAGCGCATCGAGACACGCGTTAGCCGCTGCGTAACTTGCCTGGCCCGCCGCGCCAAGCACTGCACGCGCAGAGGAAAAGAGCACGAAGGCAGCCAACCCGCAGTCGGCGGTCAGAGCGTCGAGGTGCAGTGCACCGTCAACCTTCGCCCGCAGCACATTGCTAACTCGGTCGGGGGTGAGCGACTCGACACGCCCGTCGTCGAGCTCACCCGCCGCGTGGACCACTGCGGTGAGGGGCCGATCGGCCGGGAGCGCCCCCAGTAGTCGTTCTAGCGCGGCGCGGTCAGCCACGTCACACGCTGCGACGGTGACGTCGGCACCGGCAGCGGTCAAGTCCCGCTCGAGCGCTTTTATGCCAGGGGTGGCGGGCCCGCGCCGACTGATCAGCACAAGGTGGCGTGCGCCGTGGTGGGCGACGAGGTGGCGCGCAACGAGCGCGCCGAGGCCGGTCGTGCCGCCGGTGACGAGGACTGTTCCGTCGCGCCGCAGCGACAGCGGTCCGCCGGGCGTCCGTGGCGCACGGTCGACCAGCGGGACGTAAGCGACCTTCCCGCGCAAGCCGAGCTGCGGCTCGTCGGACGCGAGCGCGAGCGCGAGCGCGGCGCGCGCTTCGTCGGTGCCATCGAGGTCGACGAGGGCGAAACGCCCCGGGTGCTCGGCCTGCGCCGCGCGGACCAGGCCCCACACGGGCGCGGCGGCGGGGTCCGGCGCGTCGCCGGGAACCGCGCCCTGTGCGCCCCGGGTGACAAAGACTACCCGCGTGCCCGCGAGCCGCTGGTCCACGAGGGCGGCCTGAAGGGTGGCGAGCGCCCCGTGCACAAGCGCGTGTGCGGCAGAGGCGACGTTGCTGTCCGCTGCGGGAGCGCACGGCACAACGAGCGTGGCCGGCGCCGCCGAACCGTCGTCGAGCGCTAGAGCGAGGGCGTCGAGGTCTGCGTGCCGCCGCACGCCGACGAGACCGAAGCCAGCATTGTTGACGTGGTCGCCGTCCGTCGCGCCGTGGCCGTTACCCGGCGCAGCGCCGATGCATGCGCCATTCGTCGCCGCACCGACGAGGTCGTAGGCAGCCTCGGCACCAAGAACCGCCACATCCTGGTAACCGGGGCCGGCAGCCGGTCGCTCGATAGCCGCCTTCACCCAGTCAAGGCGGAAGAGGGTTTCGCCGCCTACGCTTTGCACGGAATGCAGTTCGTCGACCGCGAGCGGCCGGACATCTATTTCGCCGATGGAGATCACCGGATGGCCAGCGTCGTCGACCGCCACGAGCGACGACGTGCTGTTGCCGACCCCCCGGAGCCGCACGCGGAGCGAGTGGGCACCGGCCGCGTGCAGACGCACGTTGCGGAATGCGAGCGGCAGCGCGCCCTTGCCTGCCCTGTCGGAGAGCACGTGGCTTGCGGCGTCGAGGAGCGCCGGATGCATCTCGAACGCGGAGCCCGAGCCCGCCTTGTCTTCGGGCAGCGTAACCTTGGCCAGCACCTCGGCACTGTGTCCCCAGGCGCCGCGCAAACCCTGGAACGCCGGACCTTTCTCGAGGCCGCGGCTGAACAGTCGATCGTACAGTCCCTCGACGCCGACCGGCTCACTCACCGGCGGCCACTGATCCTCGGCGAGTGCGCGCGCGCCAGCCTGGGCTTCGGCCGAGCCTCCCGCCGGAGCGAATATTCCACTGGCGTGCCGCGTCCACTCGACCGGCGGACCGACGTCGTCGTCGCCCCCCTCGCGCCGCGCGAAAACGGCGATTGTCCGGCGGCCTTCGACATCGGCCTCGCCGACGCGGAGCTGCACCTGCACCGAGCCTTCTTCGGGCAGGACGAGCGGATCGTCGACTGTGAGCTCCTCAACGAGCTCACAGTCCAGGTGCCGGCCGGCTCGCAGCGTCAGCTCGAGCAGCGTCGAGGCGGACACGATGATCCGTCCTGCCGCCGTGTGGTCTTCGAGCCAGGTGTGGGTCGAGAGCGAGAGCAGACCGGTGAAGATCCACTCATCGGAACCGGCGACGCGAAGAGCCGTGCCGAGCAGCGGATGCGCGAGCGACTCGAGGCCGACCGCCGAGAGGTCGCCGCTCCCGGGAGCCGGGCTCCAGAAGTAGCGCTGGCGCTGGAAAGCGTATGTAGGGAGATCGACGCGGCGGCCCTCGCCTAGCACCGCACGCCAGTCGACCGCGAGCCCGTCCGCGTGCAGTTCGGCAAGCGCGCTGACCACCGTCTCCTGTTCCGGCCTGTTGGCGCTGAGTGTCGGCACGCGCAGCTCGCTCCTGCGTCCCCGGATGCTCGACGGCGTCACGCACTTCGACACCATGGCGCTCAGCGCACTGTCCGGCCCAAGTTCGAGGAACCGCGTAACGGCCGCGTCCTCCAGCCAGCGGATTCCGTCGAGGAAGCGCACGGTCTCCCGCACATGACGGACCCAGTAGTCGGGCGATGTCAGCTCGCCGGGGCCAACCGCCGCGCCGGTAAGATTAGACACTATCGGAATGCCGGGCGTCGAGAAACTCACGCCGCGGGCGACCTCAGCGAAATCGGCCAGGATCGGCTCCATGCGCGGCGAGTGGAAAGCGTGGCTGACCCGCAGCCGCGCAGTCTTGCGGCCACGCTCCCCCCAGCGCGTGGCCCAGCCAAGCATAGCCTGCTCATCGCCAGACACGACGACGGACGCCGGGCCATTGACCGCAGCGACTGCGAGGCTGTCCTCGAGTCCGCCAAGACTCTCAAGGACCTCCTCCTCGGACGCCTGCACTGACACCATGGCCCCACCAGGTGGCAGCGCCTGCATAAGGCGCCCGCGAGCGGCGACGAGCGCGGCGGCGTCCGCTAGGGAGAGCACACCGGCCACCTGCGCTGCCGCGAGCTCGCCGATTGAGTGGCCGATCAGATAGTCAGGCCGCAGCCCCCAGGACTCAACGAGCCGGAACAGGGCGACCTCAAGCGCGAACAGGGCAGGCTGCGCGTAGCCGGTCTGATGCAGCAGCTCGGCCTCCGGCGTGCCATCCGCCGCCCACATGACCTCCTTCAACGGACGCTGCAGATGCAGGTCAAGCTCGGCGCATGCCTCGTTGAGCGCTGCCGCGAACGCTGGGTGCCCAGTGGACAGTTCGTGGCCCATGCCTGGACGTTGGCGGCCCTGGCCTGCGAACAGGAAGGCGAGCTTTCCGCTGGGTGACCGCACCGCGCCGCGCACGACGTTTACCGCCGGCTCCCCGTGCATAACTGCACGCAGGCCCGCGAAGAACTCGTCTCGCGTCGCACCGATGACGGCAGCTCGGTGCTCAAGCGCGGTGCGCGTGGTTGCCAACGACCGCGCGACATCAATGATACCCAAGTCGGGCTGGGCGTCGATGTGCGTCTGCAGCCGCTCTGCCTGATCGCGGAGCGCCCGCTCGCTCTTGGCGGATAGCAACCAGGTTGCCGGGGTCTGCGCATCAGGCGCACGGTCCTCACTGGGCGGAGGGAGGACCGGGTCGAGCGCGGGCGCCTGTTCAAGTATTACGTGCGCGTTCGTGCCGCTTACCCCGAAGGACGACACGCCTGCCCGCCGTGGCCGCTCGGGATGCCGCGGCCAAGCCACTGGCTCGGCGAGTAGGGAAACCGCGCCGGACTCCCAGTCGACCTTGCGGGAGCCCTCTTTGACGTGAAGCGTCTTCGGCAGAAGCTCGTGCTGCAGCGCGAGCACCATTTTGATCACGCCGGCGACGCCCGCCGCCGCCTGACTGTGGGCGATGTTCGACTTAACTGCACCGAGCCACAGCGGGTGACCGGGTCCACGTTCCTGACCGTAGGTTGCAAGCAGCGCCTCGGCCTCGATCGGGTCGCCGAGCATCGTGCCAGTGCCGTGGGCCTCGACAGCGTCAACGTCGCTGGCCGGCACCCGAGCGTTAGCCAGAGCTTGCCGAATGACCCGCTCCTGAGAGGGTCCATTCGGTGCTGTGAGGCCGTTGCTAGCGCCATCCTGGTTCACGGCGCTGCCGCGCACGACAGCCAGCACATCGTGGCCGAGACGTCGCGCATCCGATAGGCGCTCCACTAGGACGAGGCCAACGCCCTCCGACCATCCGGTGCCGTCTGCGTCGGCCGCGAACGATTTGCAGCGACCGTCAACTGCGACTCCGCGCTGGCGGCTGAACTCGATGAAGATGCCGGGCGACGTCAGAATTGTCACGCCGCCCGCGAGGGCCATTGTGCACTCGCCAGAGCGCAACGCCTGACACGCCATATGTAGCGACACCAGCGAGGAGGAGCATGCCGTATCGAGTGTAACCGCCGGCCCCTCGAACCCGAGGGTGTAAGCAATGCGCCCAGACGCCACGCTACCGGCAGTGCCGGTTCCGAGGTAGCCTTCAAGCTCCGGCGGCACGCGGTGCAGAAGCGGGCCGTAGTTCTGGTACATGAGGCCAGCAAAGACGCCAGTTTGGCTGCCGCGCAACGTCGTCGGGTCGATACCAGCGTTCTCGAAAGCCTCCCATGCGACCTCGAGCAACAGCCGCTGTTGCGGGTCCATGGCAAGCCCCTCGCGCGGGCTGATCCCGAAGAACGCGGGGTCGAAGTCCATGCAGCCGTCAATGAAGCCGCCCTCGCGGGTATACGTGGTGCCTGGGTGGTCGGGGTCCGGGTGATAAAGCGCCTCGATCTGCCACCCACGGTCGTCGGGGAACGGGGAGATCGCATCCGTGCCGGTCTCGAGGAGGTGCCAGAAGTCCTCGGGCGTGCGGACCCCGCCGGGGTAGCGGCATGCCATGCCGACGATGGCGATCGGCTCGTCGGCTGCCGCCGCGACGACAGCGCGCTGTGGCGCGCCCTTCGCCTGTCCCTCGACCTTCCCTCGCAGGAGCGCAACGACGGCCGCTGGCGTCGGATGGTCGAAGGCCAACGTCGCCGGGAGGCGCAGCCCCGTGGCCGACGTGATGCGGTTGCGCAGCTCAAGCGCGCCGAGCGAATCGAAGCCAAGCTCTTTGAAGGTGTGGTCGGCGCGTAGCTCCTCGGCCGAGGCCCGGCCCAGGACAGCGGCAGCGTTGGTGCGGACAATGTCGAGAATTACCGCATCGCGCTGGTCGGCCGGTACGGCAGCCAGCCGCCGTTCGAATTCAGCTTCGTCGTTGCGAGCCCGCCGCTCAGGGGCACCAATGAGGCCCCGCAGGAGTACCGGGACGTCGCCGGACTTGGCCAGGCTGCGAAGCCGTGCTTTATCGAAACGCGCGGCGACGACGTACGGCGCGTCGCGACTGAGAGCAGCGTCGAACAGCCTCAGCCCCCCCTCGACGGAGATCGGCTGAAGCCCCTCGCGCGCGAGGCGGGCGAGCGCATCCTGGTCGAGATGGTCGATCATGTTGCTCTCGGTGCCCCACAGGCCCCAGGCAATCGACGTGGCAGCGAGTCCACGCGCGCGGCGATGGTGGGCGAGGGCATCAAGGAACGCGTTGGCGGCCGCGTAGTTCCCCTGGCCGGCCGACCCGAAGGCGCCGGCTACTGACGAGAACACCACGAAGGCGACGAGGTCGATCTCCGCGGTTAGTTCGTCCAGGCACAGCGCGGCGTCAACCTTCGGACGCATGACGCGGTCGACGCGGTCGGGGGTGAGAGATGCGAGCAGACCGTCGTCTAGTACGCCAGCCGAATGAACAATCGCGGTCAGCGGATGCTCCTGGGGAACGCTAGCAACAAGCGCGGCGACTTGGTTGCGATTAGCGATGTCGCACGCGCGGATCGTCGCGGTAGCGCCGAGTTCTGCCAGTTCGCGCTCAAGCTCGCCGACGCCCTCGGCCGCAGGCCCGCCGCGACTGACGAGGAGCAGGTGCCGGACCGCGTGGCTAGACGCGAGGTGACGGGCGACGAGGGCGCCGAGGCCCGAGGTGCCGCCGGTTATTAGAACAGTGCCGTCGGGGTTAAGCGTCGGCGCGTCCGCGCCATCGTCGACCGCCGTGCGCTTCAGCCGCGGAACGAGCAGCGCGCCGTCGCGCAGTGCGATTTGGGGTTCACCGGCGGCGAGCGCGGCGGCCAGCGCGGAGCGCGACTCGGGTTCGTCGTCAGTATCAATGAGGGCGAACCGACCGGGATACTCGGACTGCGCCGTTCGCACCAGGCCCCAGACCGGGGCCTCGGCCAGCGCCGGCAGCTCGCCGGGACTAGCGGCCTGCGCCAGGCGCGTGACGAACGTGAGCCGCACGTCGGTGAAACGCCCATCAGCAAGCCACTCTTGGAGAAGCGCGAGCGTACGACCGGCTGCGGCACGGACTGCGTCAGCGCTGTAGCGTAAGAACGCCGCGCCGCTAGCGTCGGGGACCGCCTGGCTCGCGTCCGCTCGGGCGTCGACCACCACGGTCGTCGGCAGCGGCGCCCCTTTCTCGAGCGACGCCGTGAGGGCGGCAAGGCTCGCGTGAAGCCGAGCGCCTTCGAACCCGAGGTGGGCGTCCCCGAGCACCACCAGGGCGTCCGGCGCAACCACCGAATCCGGCGCCTCCGGCGCGCCGGTGTCGGGCAGCGAGGGGGCCCACGCGATGCGGAATAGGTCATAGCCCGCGCCGTGCGCTCTTTCGAGATGCTCGGCCGAAGCGGGGCGCACGGTCACGGACTTCACCGAGACGACCGGACGACCGAGCTCGTCGACCGCGACCATGGAGACCGTGGTCGGCCCAGCCGCGCGCAGCCGGACACGCAGCTCCCGTGCCCCCTCCCGGTGGATTCGGACCCCGCTCCAGGCGAACGGCAGGAACGCCCCTCGGGGCCCGTTCCCGCCGTCTCCCATTAGTAGGGCGCCCATTGCGTGGAATGTGGCGTCAAGTAGCGCAGGGTGGATGCTGAAGCGGTCAGCATCCACCGCGTGGTCGTTGTGCAGTGCGACCGCGGCAAGCACCTCGTCGCCGGTCTGCCACGCGTTCTGCAGGCCCCGGTACGCCGTGCCGTAGCCGAAGCCCTCGTCCGAGAGTGTTTCGTAGAGACCTGGCACGTCGATTGACACCCCCTCTGGCGGCCATGCGGGCCACGGCGCGTCGGCGGACACGCTTTGGCCGGGGGCCAGCACACCGCGGGCGTTGCGCGCGAAACCCTCGCTGACCAAGGCGCCAGCGTCGAGCCCAGCTACGCGCGAGTGGAGGCTGACGTCGCGCCGGCCAGCGTCATCCGGCTCGCTTATCCGCATCTGGAGCGATACCGCGCCGTCCTGCGGCACTACCAGAGGAGTCTCGAGGACTAGTTCTTCAAGCTCCCGGCACCCTAGCCGGGCGCCACCATACAGAGCGAGCTCGACGAGTGCCGTGCCGGAAACGAGCACGACATCCAGGACAGCGTGATCGACGAGCCACGGGTGCGTTTCAAGCGACAACCGCCCGGTGAACAGCCAGCCCTCCCCGCCGGCCATCTCGACTGCGGCCCCAAGGAAAGGATGGTCCGCCGCGCCCAGGCCAGCGACCTCCACGCCCTCGGCGGAGATGGACTCCTTGAACCAGTGGCGTTGGCGTGCGAAGGGGTACGTCGGCAGCTCGATCCGCTCCGCGCCCGTCGTGAGCCGCGCAAAGTCGAGATCTCGCCCGTGCACGTGCACGCGTGCAATCGCACTGAGGAAGCGTCGTGGCCCGCCGTCGTCGCGCCGCAAAGTGCCGAGCACGATGGCTTCGTCCCCGCCGTCGGCGGCCTCGGCGGCCTCCTGGACGCCGACGGTCAGAACCGGGTGGGCGCTGACCTCAACGAATGTGCGAACACCCTCGCCAACGAGCGACTGTATCGCTGGCGCGAACTGCACGGGCTGGCGCAGGTTGCGGTACCAGTAGGCTGCGTCGAGCGACATGGGATCTACGACCGCGCCATCGACAGTGGAGTAGAACGGCACCCCGCTGGCGCGCGGGGCGATGGGTGCGAGCAGCTCGAGCAACTCCTCGCGTATCGCTTCGATTTGTCTGGTGTGCGAAGCGTAGTCGACCGGGATCCGCCGCGCCCACACGCCATCGCGCTCGCATTCGGTTATTAATTCGTCGAGCGCGTCCGACTCACCAGCGACAACCTGCGCCGACGGCCCATTGCGCGCTGCCAGCGCGATCCGCTCGCCGTAGCGTTCTAGGCGGCTTTCTAGCGCCACCCCGGTAAGCTGAATCGAAACCATCCCGCCGTGGCCCGCAAGACTGGCAAGCGCTTTACTCCGGAGCGCGACGACGCGCGCGGCATCCTCAAGCGAGAGCGCGCCAGCGACCTGAGCGGCGGCGATTTCGCCCTGCGAATGCCCAACTACTACGTCAGGCTCGACGCCGCAGGCGCGCCACAGCGCGGCAAGTGCGACCATCATCGAGAACAGCGCGGGCTGAACGATGTCGACCCGGTCGAGCGTCGGGGCATTGGGTGTACGACGCAGGACTGCCTCGAGCGACCAGTCCACGTGCGGAGCGAGGGCTACGTCGCAGTCGCGCAGCCGCTCGGCAAAAAGCGGAGATACGTCAAGCAGCCCGAGCGCCATGCCCGACCACTGCGACCCCTGACCGGGGAACAAGAACGCGACGCGGCCGGGACGCGCGACGCCCCGCAGAACCTGGTCGTCGTCCTCGCCGCGCGCGAGCGCGTCCAGCCCCGCCAATAGCTCGCCGCGCGTGGCGCCGACCACGACGGCGCGATGGCTGAGCCGTGCGCGCGTCGTCGCGAGCGCGTGCCCGATGTCAGTGTCAGCCAGCTGTGGTCGCGTGCGCACGTGAGCGCGCAGTCGCTCAGCCTGCCGCGCGAGGCCCTCGTCGTCCTTGGCCGACAACGACCATGCGACGGCACCACCGAGCGGAGCGTGACCTGTTGCGCCCTCAGTGGGCGCTGCGTCGCTCGGCGAGTCCGCCTGGGCCGGTGCCTCCTCCAACACCACGTGCGCGTTCGTGCCGCTGATGCCGAAAGCTGAGACCGCAGCCCGCCGCACGCGATCGCTGCGCGGCCACGGCTGCGGCTCGGTAAGCAACGTGATCGCGTCCGGGCGCCACTCCACGTGCGGCGACGGCGTGTTCGCGTGCAGCGTTTGCGGCAGCTCTTCGTGCTGCAGCGCCTCAACCATCTTGATCACGCCGCCAACGCCTGCGGCTGCCTGCGCGTGGCCGATGTTCGACTTTAGGGAGCCAAGCCATAGCGGCTGACCGTTTGGCCGCATCGAGCCATACGTTGATAGCAACGCTCGCGCCTCGATCGGGTCGCCGAGCGTGGTGCCCGTGCCGTGGCCGTCTACCGCGTCAATGTCGGCCGGGGTAAGCTCCGCGTCAGCAAGCGCCGTGCGGATGACCTGCTCCTGGGACGGCCCGTTCGGCGCCGACAGCCCGTTCGAGGCGCCGTCCTGGTTGATCGCGCTGCCGCGTACGACCGCGAGTACCTTATGATTGCGGCGGTAAGCCTCGCTGAGCGGCTCTAGCACGAGCAGACCGACGCCTTCGGCCCAGCCGGTGCCGTCGGCCTCGGCGGAGAAGGATCGACAGCGCCCGTCCGGTGAAAGCGCCCGAGAGCGGCTGAACTCGACGAACATGTGCGGGCTGGCCATCACTGAGACGCCACCGGCCAGTGCCAGCGTGCACTCGCCCGCCCGCAGCGCCTGGCAGGCCAAATGTATACCAACGAGTGACGAAGAGCACGCGGTATCGATCGTCATCGCTGGGCCCTCGAGGCCGAGCGTGTACGCGATGCGCCCCGAGACTACGCTGCCGCTGGTGCCCGTACCGACGTAGCCTTCGAGCTCGGGCGGACGCGCTCGATAGAGAGCGGCGTAGTAGTCGTGCGTGGCCAAGCCGACGAAAACGCCGGTTGGTGTGCCTCGCAGCGAGGTGGGATCGATGCCCGCGTGCTCGCACGCCTCCCACGCCCCCTGGAGTATCAGCCGCTGCTGCGGGTCCATCGCCAGTGCCTCGCGCTCGCCGATGCCGAAAAACGCGGCGTCGAACTCGGCCACGCCGTCGATGAAGCCGCCGTGGCGCGTAGACGTGCTGTGCGGCGTATCGGGGTTTGGGTCGTAGAGCATGTCGACGTCCCACCCGCGGTCCTTGGGGAAGAGCGAAATCCCCTCGCGGCCGGCAGCTACGAGATCCCACAGGTCCTCAGGCGAGCGCACCCCACCGGGGTATCGGCAACTCATACCGACGATCGCGATCGGCGCCTGGGCGTCGAGGGCACGGGCGCCACGCATGGGCTCGGATGTCCCGGCCGGCGTACCGGCAAGCTGGCTCGCCAGCCACGAGCCCGCGGCTGCCGGACTCGGGTAGTCGAAGCCAAGCGTAACCGGGAGATCCAGCTGGGTCTGCTCGCCCAGCATGCGCGCAATCTCGACGCCAGCGAGCGAATCAAACCCGTGGTCAGCGAACGCCACGGCGGGATCGACATCTTCGAGCGATGGAAGCCCGAGGAGGTCAGCGACGACGCCTCGGATCGCATCGACGAGCAGCGGCTCACGCTCGCGGTCCGACAAGCCCTGAAGACGTGTGCGGAGGGGCGACTCGTTATCCCGAGTGTGGTGTTGACTCATGCGGATAGCTCTCAACTAAAGATCACACAGTGTCCGCCGCCACGGCCCCGGTACGGGCGCGTTCCTAGCCGAGAACGCGTGAGGGCGGCCGCACGCCTACATCAAGCTCGTCTGCGATCTTTACGATCGCCGTTGACACTAGGTCCGGCCGGTCAAGGTGGCAGAAGTGGTTCGTGGGAACCTCGATTACGTTCGTACACCGGCTGGCCTGATTGCGCAGTTGCGCCCGCGGCACCTCGCCGTCGTTGAGACCGAGGAAGTAGGTAGACGGAATCTCACGGATCCCCAAGCGCGTTGGTCCCTGCAAAAACGAGGCCATGGACTGTCGCGTGACCCGCTTGAGACCCTCCTCGATCATCGACTTCTCCTCGAGGCGGCGCAGCTCGTTGCTTTTGAAGGCCCCCCCTCCTTTGCCTTCGCCCAATGTGGCCTCGACGCCACGCCGCATGACCAGCCAGCGACCGAACTTAAACATTGATCGCGCAACTGCACCCTGTCCGCCCGTCTTTGCTGATTGCAGCAGCATCGAGGGGATGGGCAGACGCCAGCCGTAGAGGCGGATGTCTATGTCCGTCTCCGGCGCCTCGCCCGGCACAACATAGTCGCTCTCCATAATCGACTTGTCTCCAGTGATACCACTGATGTACAGCAGGTGTTTGACCTTATGTCCGCGGCCCGCCGAGGCCTGCGTGATCACTAGTCCGCTGTAGGAGTGTCCAGCGAGGAAGACCGGACCCTTGATCTCATCAACAACCTCTCCGATCTTTTCGGCGTCATCGAACAAGTCCCCCAAGGGTCCGCGGTTGCCGCAGCTCGGAAGATCCACCGCACGCACGGGAATCCCGTGAGGCTCAAGAAGCTTCTCCAAGGGTCTGTACCAGAACCCCGCATCTGTTACGAACGCTCCGGGAGCAACTACGAGTGTCGGCCGCATCAGGTGCCCTCCCTATCCTTCGATTGCCCGGCACCACCCCGACTTGTGCCAGCCACCATGACCCGCGGTTACGGTACCACACGGGCGTGGATCGGGATGCTCGCTCGTTGCCGCAGGCCGCTCAAGAGGAGCTTCGCGGGCGGGCGGTGACATTGGTCGGCGAGGGCCGTACGCAGGTCGAAGTCGCGAGCTTGCTGGGCGTTACGCGACAGGCTGTGAGTAACTGGATGCGTGCGCATCGACGTGGTGGTGATCGCGCCCTAGCCCCGATCATTCAGTAGCGCGTGGGAGTTGTCGCTGTGGGGCGGGTTGGTGGTAGCGGCGGGTGTGAAATGGGATGCGGAGCGGGTGGCGACCCGCGGGGCGTCGTCGGGTGGTTG
>JAABUQ010005600.1_pt1 | contig 19795 bp, 30 predicted proteins | sample 5560001 | NCBI WGS metagenome assembly JAABUQ01 (sample SAMN10711888, study PRJNA513371) | rock metagenome | isolation source: Antarctica rocks | place: Antarctica: Victoria Land, Finger Mt nord | collected 2015-12-18
CCCGCACACGCTCCGCCACACCAACGCGATGCTGCTCAGAGCCAAGGGCGTGGACATCGCGACGATCGCGTTGTGGCTCGGGCATGAGAGCACCCAGACCACTCACATCTACGAGCACGCCGACCCCACGCTCAAGGAGCGAGCAATCGCCCGGACCGCCCCGCTCGGCGCCAAGCCCGGCCGATACCGACCATCAGACCCCGTCCTCGCCTTTCTGGACGCCCTCTGACTATGTTGAGCGGCTCACCACCAAAATCGCGCTCAGCAGGAAGATCCCAGCAGGCTGAGCGCGTCTTCAACATAACCGTTCGCGGGACATACAACCCGGCGTGCACGTCTCCGCGCTCCACGGGCATGCCGGTGGGGTTCATGGGGCGATCAGTCCTTCCAGGCGCTCGAGGGTCAGGGACGGCTCGCGCAGAGCGACGAAGCCCGTCCTGCCACGGTGTCGGGATGCTCTTGCCTTGGTAGCGGTAGCGGGTTGTCCGCACCGCGCCGGGGTTGTAGAGCACCACTTGGCCGTGGGTTGGCCACCACCCCGGGAGGTAGTGGCGTCTGAGCCAGCGCCAGCTTGCCTTGCGGTGCTTCCGGCGCAACCAGCGAACGACCCGCCGCCAGGTGTGAACCGCTCCTGGAACTCCATGATCGTCCAAGGGAACCCCGGCCGCGGCACCCCGTCAACCTACAAATCACCCCAGACGGAAACGATCGAGTAAGCACTAGCCTAGCCGAGTTCCACCTTCGCGCGACTGAATCACGCACGCCGGCGCCAGAGCTTGATGCCCTCTTGATGCCCTTTAGGGCATCGCTGGCGGATCCAGCACCGCAGCGAATCCGCGAGTCCGCCTCCGTGCAAGGACTTTCACGAATCGCCCTGAAGGGACAGCTTTTGAACCCTGAGGCTCGAGCGGCGATCATCCGGCTGCACCGGCTCCTTCCCAAAAGGCGTGATGGATCCTCACGATCCGAGCCGCCGAGCGACTAGCTCAGCCAGTGGGTCGGAGGTGGCGGACTCATCGCGGCGCAACGCCCCCACGAGCGCGCCGCCGCGAACTCTGAATCGCGTGGCAGCACGATAAGCGGCCGCTGTCTGAGAAGGTGAAGAGCAGCCTGGAGGACCACCAGGCTCGTGCGGGTATTTGCCGTCGAGGAAGGGGGATGGAGGTCCGCCATTTGGCGGAGTCCTTGCGCGCGCGGCAGAGCGAAGGCCGACAAGGTTGCGGGTACGGGGCCGCTCATATGCCGTCGAGCAGTGCGGCCGGCTTCAATCCCAGCGCCCAGGCGAGCCGGATGATGGTGCCGAGTCTCGGTTCACGACCGCCGCGTTCCAGGAGCGAGATCTCCGTGCGGTGTAGGTCGCAGGCGTCGCCGAGCGCTTCCTGGGAGAGGCCAGCGGCCTGACGTGCAGCCCGTAGGTTCCGGGCAAAGCGTTCGAGCGGCTGCACGCTCGCGGATGCTCCCGAGGTGCCGACAAAACCTCTACAGAGTGCGCAAAATCCTTGCCGTCGCTGGCCTAGAGGTCGCTAGGCTGCCTCTGCGGGGTAGGCGACCACCACATCCAGGCGAAGATCATCGGGACTGCATCCGGCATCGTTGAGGCAACCGAGCGGCTGTACCGCGCATTGTTCACGGCGGCGGTCAGCTACGCCATGGCGAGCGCGGCATGGGGCCTCGTGATTGCCCCCTTCAACTCCTTTGATCATCACCACCTGCGATCAATCGCGATCGGGCTGATCCTAGTGGTACTGGCGGGGCTGGCGATGATCCGGCGGAGTTCGCTCTACGGCCTCCTGCGGCGCCGGCCCGCGTGGTTGTTCCTCCCGGTCGGGGTCGGCGTCGCGGCCCTGTGGATCGACGGTGGCTGGCGCAGCAGCTTCTACCTCGCGAGCTACGCGGCGATTGGCATGGCCGCGGTTGCAGCCAGCCGACGGTGGGCCTTTGGCTGCGGTCTTCTCCTAGCGGCCGGCTACGTCGCGGGTCTGGCGATCAACGGCTACACCTGGAGCGAGCTCAAGCACCTGCACGATGCTGATTCCGTGGTGGCCAACACCGGCGGCTACCTCCTCGCCGCGGGTTTCTTCAGCTTTCCGGTGGCCTGGCTGGGTAGCTACATCGCCCACATCCACCAAACCATGGCCGCAAGCGGTGCCGCGCCGCCGAAGCGGCTGCGTACGAAACACTTGAGCGGCCGCGAGTCCCAGGTCGTGCAGTTGGTGGCCGACGGCTTGTCCAACGAGCAGATCGCCGAACGCCTGGTGCTCTCGGCGCGGACGGTCCAGACGCACGTCCGAGCGGCGCTCAAGAAGACCGGCACCGGCACGCGCACCGAGCTGGCCGTGCTGGCGGTCCGCGAGGGGCTTGTGCCGCTCAAGCCGGCGGCGCCCAATGGGCGAACGTCGGAAATACGCCAGATGGCGGACCCGACTCACGATCGCGCCACTTGACGCCATACCGGTGTATCGCCGAGGATGGCGCGCAACGCCGGCGCGGGAGCCGAGCTCAAGCCCGTGGGCGTGACAACCCCAACTCGACAAAGGAGCAGAACGCTGTGAACGACAGCGCCACGAGCGACAACACCGCCTTGTTCGTCGGGGGAGGAGCGCTCGTCCTCTTCGTGGTCCTCTTTCTCGCCGCCGGGCTCCTCCCGGCCGTAATCGGGGCCGTGATCATCGGGGCTGGCGTCTACGCCGCCACCGAGATGGGGGGCAGCCGGGACACCCGCCGGACGACGCTTCCGCCGTCCCAGATCATCCGGCAAGCCGTTCAGGAGATCGGGACGCAACGCCGATTCACGGCCACCGGCCACTCCAGCGACTTCGCCAGCTTCACGTTTAAGCAGCACGCCAACTGCCTGATCGCGATCATCTTCACCTGCTTCTTCATCCTCCCTGGCATCCTCTACTTCTTTATCTCCAGCCGGACGCAGTCGCTGACGATCAACGTCTTTCCCGAGCCCGATGGCACCACCAGTGTGCAGGTGTCGGCGAGCGGCGGGGAGACGAAGCGGCGAGGTCGACGCTTTCTTCGTGCGCTGCCGGCTGCCACTCCAGTGGTCACCCAGGGCATGCAGCAGGTCGGAGCACAAGCCAGCCACGCGGCACCAGAGTCTCCGGCGGCCACCGTCGCCGCGGCTCTGCCGCAGGCTCATCTGTCGGCCTCAACGCCAGCGGCGGCCGCAGCACCACCCCCACCGGCTGAGCTACAACCGGCTCCGCCAGCGGCACCACAAGCCCAGCCGGCCCCCCCTCAAGAGGTGGTCTACTGCCACGACTGCGGGGCCAAGATGGCGGGCAGTCACCGGTTCTGCCCCTCCTGCGGTAAGGAACAGATGGTGAGCTGATGCGGCTGAGACGCCATGCGGCGCCGGTTTCCTGGGGTGAGGCAGAGTCGGCGGAGATCGGCGAGCGGGCGCGGGTCGCGGCGATCAAGGCATCGGGACAGCGTGGCGTACGCGTCGTCCGAGTGGATCTTGACGAACACTTGGCGATCGCCCACGTCCTCCTCCTGGAGGGAGAGAGTTTGGCGGTGCTGGTGCGCCGCGAGATGGGACGATGGTGTGTCAAGGAAGTGCGGCATGTCTGAGCCATCAGTTCCGGGCCGCATCGTCATCGGACTCACCCGCGCCTACCAACGGACGATCTCACCGGACCACGGCTGTTTGCGCCGCTGGCGTTCGGAGCCGTTTTGCATGCACACCCCAACCTGCTCGGACTATTCGATTGAGGCGATCTCTCGCCACGGCTTGCGCGTCGGCTTACGGCTCACCGCCGCTCGACTTCGTGGCTGCGGCCGTACTCGTCAAGCGATCGACCCGGTACCCGACCGAGTTCAGACGTGACGCGAGCCGTGTTGAAGTGGCTTTCAGCCGGAATCTTCGCCGTCAGTGTTACGGGGTGTGGCGAAGATCTCACGAAGAATGAGCAGGCGATTGAGCGTCAAGTGACGCAGGCTGAACGACAGCTCAATCAGGCTCAAGACTCAGCCAATCAGGTCAGCGGCGCGGCGACAACCCTTTCCGATATTTCGCGCCGCGGCGTCACTGACGCGCTCTCCGTGGCAAAAGCCATTGCCGACGGGAGCGGTAGTGACACCGGCGGGGCGGTCTCTGACGGTATCGATCTTGGGCGGCTAGGCCAGGTGGCGTGGTACGGCTTGGCGGCGACAGGTCATGGCTCGGCCAAGCAGCGACATCAGCTGGTGCTGCTGCTTGATCGATGTTTTGTCCGCCTGTCGCCTTCGAACCAGCAAGACGTCGAGACATTCGTGCAACAGGCTAAGGGTTTCTCCTCGTGGAGCACGATGACTGACCAAGAGAAACTCGATTCGTACATGGCTACGCCCCTCCGGAACTGTCTCACTAAACAACTGACGGGACAGTAATGTCTAGGTTGTTGTCTGTCCAGGACGAGTTGGCTCATAATGTGACCATGCAGCGGGGGTACAAATGGCTGGCGCTTGGGATCGTTGCGGCGAGCATCGCTGTCGCGTCCACGATTATCGTACTACGTCTTACCACGTCGGCTTCTACACCACAACGCGGCTTGTATCGTCAGAAAGAGTTGCCGAGCGTCGTCGGGTACAAGATCTGGTTACCGGCCTACGTACCAGCAGGCTTGCGCCAAACAGATGGATACTACGTACAGCCTGCTAAGCATTTCGTACTGAACGAATATGACGAGCCTCAACAACATGGCGTGGTATTTCGTGCTCTTGGGATCACGATGGCGCCACATGGACAGCTCGTCCAGGGAAAACGCGGTATCGGCTACGACGTGCATGCGGTATCGGTGCATCACGAAACCGCCCAAGCTGACTCGTGGAGTACGAGCGGTGCCCACGGACAAGTCGACCTGAAACATAACTTTCGGATGCTGCAGTGGGCGGAGGCTGGTTTCGACTTTCAGATCTATTCCTGGGGTCTGAGCGATAATGACCTGGCACGCGTAGCTAACTCGATGACGCCGGTTCCATGAGTTCCATAAGCGCTCAGGTATGTGCTCACTGCGGGGCACGATTCGGCCGTGCGATCACGGTCTGTCCCGAGTGTGGCCAAGTTGTAGCTCGCTCTGGACGCGGTCGGCCACGGGGAGTATTCGTTGCGAGTAGTTTTGAGAGGTCGGCCTCCCCGACGCAGAGAGTGGATAGAGTAGCCTCCCAGGCGCGACTGGGGCCTCGCCTCGGTCAGTTGCCCACCCCTGCCGAGCACGTGCGCGGAATTGGGATGGTCGTCGCGGCGCTGCTGATCGGGCTCGCGCTGATCGTCGCGGCGCTTCAGGTTCCAGAGATGACGCCTGGAGCCCAGGCGCCCCGTACTCTCCCGACCTCTCCGTAGGATGCGCGGTCCACGGTAAGCAGCTTGTCCAAGCACGAGACAGCGACTTGCCGGTCCTGCGGAGCTGCCGCGCTCGACGGCGCCCGCTTCTGTCGGAACTGCGGCGCGCGAATGGACGAGCTGCCGCCCGTCGAGCCAGGCGCACCAGCCTGTCCTTCATGCGGCGCGCCGATTGCCGCCGGTGCTCGCTTCTGCCGACACTGTGGCAATGCGCTTTCATCGCTCGAGACCACGCGAAGTCAACTCCCAACAACGGTATCGCCACTAGCTCCATCAGGCCCGTCTATGTCTCCCGCTGCACCCTTCGGTACAGGGTCCTTCGCTGACGCCTCCGGTCCGACCGACAATCCGACGGATCGGTTGCGGCAGACAGTGCAACGTGCGTTTGAGGCCATGCGAGTGGCCGCACGAGCCACTGCGGCGAGGAGCCGACGCGTCGCCGGACGCCCCAGTGTCACAAAGCGTCAGTCGGTGGCTGCCGCGCTGGCAATCGGTGTCATCGGGAGCGTCGCCCTGGCGTATGCGTTGGTACAGGGCGAATCATCTGGTGGCCCAATCCACACCAACGGTGGATCCGTTACTCCGGTACCGGCCAGCCCGGCTGCGGGAACAGGATCCTTAACGAAGTCGGAAACTGTCCGGCCTGCATCAGCGAGCCAGGCGACCGCCGTGCGAGGTGTGCTTGACCGCTACGCCGCCGCCTACCGCAGCAAGGACCTCGCACGGTTGGCCGCGTTGCTCGCGCCGAGTTTCCATCGACGCCCGGGGACTAGTCCCATCGAGGATAAAATCCAGGCGCTGGGGGAGTACCGCCAGCAGTTCAGCGGCGTTCACAGCCCGGACTACCACCTGGGCCAAACCAAGATCTCCGCGGATGGTAGGGCAGCGTGGGCTGACACGACGTACAGCGTGACCGACCGGAGCCGACTCAGCAGCGCTGGCTCGATTGCCTTTTATCTTACGCCCTCGAGCGGGACGCTCCTCATCGAACGTATCGACGTGACACCTACCCAGCCCCGGTTGAGCAGCAGCGCCAGTATCCCGAGCCTGACGGTCGCCGATAACGGCCAGGTCGGCGACCGAATCCAGCTTCATGCGTCTACCAGAACGGACATCCTTGCCGCGTTCGGCCAGCCTGACCGTGAGCGCTCGACCCCTCCCGACTCTAGCGGCGGGGGGTCTGACACGCTTGAATACCGTTGCTCGCCCCAGGATGCTTCGTGTAAGAGCACCCTCTGGATCAGCAGCCCCGTTGACAGGCTCTCCGACTTCGAGACCAGCTCGCCGCAGTTCGCCACGCAGAACGGCACCAGGGTGGGTATGAGTCTGCCCGAAGCCGAAAGACGAGAAGGAACGTCGGCATTCGGTTGTTTCGGGGGGCCACTCCGGCAGACGCCCGGGCTTGTGGTGAGCGTCGAAGCGACTCACGGCTCGGTCACCGGTCTGCTGCTGCAAGCCAAGAATGGCTCGGGGGTCACTTGTCCACTGCGTCCGTGTGGGTCGGTCGCATTTAGCGGTCCGGGCCAGCACACCAGTTTCGGTGCTTTCAACATACAAGTACAGGCGGGTGACTGTGCTACGGCACGGCTGGTAGCGGGGGCCAGCGAGCCTGCTGCGTATGACCCTAACCCGGATCCTCGTCGGCCGGTCCTGGGCTACTCGAAACTAGGGTTTGTCTGCGTCGGGCACCTTGACTCTCCGCAGGGCTTAGCCACGAATAGCTACCGGTGTGTGCACGGCGCCACCGTGGTCACGTTTGCTCGCACGAGCTAGACTCATGCCTGACGCTCCTGACCAAGTCCAGTTCGACTGCACTTGTTCCCTCTGCGGCAGCACTCTGCCCGTGGGCGCCCGCTTCTGCCGCCGGTGCGGCGGAAATGCCGTCCAGACACCTGTGAGTGCAACCGTGGCACGCCAGGCTGAGGATCGCTGTTCTGCGTGCGGTGTTCCGAGGGATCCGGCAGCGAAGTACTGCGGCACGTGTGGGGCTGTCCTGCCGCAATCGATCAGGCCGACTCCCCAGCAGCCAGATGCCGAGCCAGCGCAAGCCCAGCCAGCCGTTGGGCGGATGCGATCGCCGTCTCACGACGATCTGGAGCGCCGTGTCGAACGTCGCAACGAAGAGGCTGTCCTCGTCAGCTCTACCGCAGAGGCGTTGAGCCGAGCTTCACCAAAGCGGAAATCCATCGCCAGAGAGGTGCGGCGAGAAAAACAGACTCCTACCGTGTCATCTGTTCCGCCTCGGGCGGTAAATGGTAGCGGACCGCGCTCGCGTCGTCTCTCGCTGAGCGTTGGGGTGGTCAGCGTCGTACTGGTAGTGGCGGCAGCTCTTCTTCTGCTCGACGGCACTTCGTCACGGCATGCGATCCAGAGTGTTCGACCAGCGACCCTGGATCCCGAGAGCCCTGACGTCCAGCAGGTGATCGGGGCACTCAAGCGTAACGACGGGGGTGAGCTGTATCGGGTGGTCTCACGCGAGATCACCGCCTCATCTCAGGCACGCTTCGCATCTTCGATCCAGCATCAGAGAGCAATGCTCGGCGCGATCACCACTATTTCCGCCTCAGGCCCATCTATGGCACGTCTTCAGTCAGACGGCGGTGGCATAGGCTTCCTCCTATTACACATTGGGTACAAGGCCCGCGCGGTTCGAACGTACAAAGCCTACTTCCTACATGAAAACGGACATTGGCGGCTGTTAGCCACACTGCCGCTCCAGTAGTACTTCGGTGCTCCTGCTATGAGCCACTGATGAATTTCAACAAGACTAGAATAATGACGATCCAGATCGACACAATGAGCACCTCAAGCCGGGATAGTGGCGCATATTTCGCAGCTTTGCCGTACTTTTGGGTGCAATATGCATCCCAACGAGCCTGGAGCCAGGACATGGGGATTACCCAATCCAGCACGGGCGAAAACAGCCATCCCAACGCCGGTGACAATCCTAGTTCGCGGCGGCCCATCGGCTTCCCGGTGTATGGCTGCTGTAGGCGATCGATGATGTCAGCGAGCGAATTGAAGAGAACATCATCTGGAGGAAATCGCATCTTCACGCGCGGTATGGCCTCATCCGTCTCGAGCTCGCGTACCACGTCGCGTCGTAGGCGCTCTAGCGCGTATGCGGCGTACCACCCAAAGGTCATGAGCCCAAAGAGCAGCGGACGAAGCGAGCTTCGCTTGCACCTCCATACTGACGTAGTTGCTCCCACATAATCAGCCTATGCTGATCCGCGCGATTCGTATATACGCTTCTTTGGTTCTGGTATTTGGCGCCTGCGGGGTCGCCGCTGGCACTGCGCATGCCACTAACCCAGTGGTGATCTACGTTCACGATGTCGGGCAGAGTGCCGCATGCGGGGCGACACTGGCCCCGGTGCTGATCGCGATCGAGAAGGCGATGCCCGCTCAACTTGCTGGAATGGTACCCGGGGCTACCACCTGCCCCTACGGTGATAGTAACGTCCCTGGCACCGGCGGCAGCGTTGTGCAGCTGCGGTATGTCTCTGACAAGGCAGACGGTAGTGATCGCGATGTCGAGAGTGGTGGACTGAGCGGGAGCGGAGCTGGTGCGAACGCCGATGCGCTGCGACGCGTGGTGGACCAGGTGAGTGCGGAAACACGCAGCCATGTAATGCTGGTTGGCCTTGGATTTGGCGGAATCATCATTCGAGACTATCTGGATCGAAACCATGCCGCTGCCGGCGCGAAGGTCGCTGGCGTCGCGTTCCTCGAGACGCCACACCAAGGGAGCCTCGGTTACAGTCAGCCACGCTCGACGGAGGCAGCCGGTGGCTGCGCTGGCCAAGGTGCATCTCACGTCATCCGGCTATTCACATGCTCTGTTGAACTTGCTGCCAGTTGGGACCGGCCGGCGGGTGGGGGCGGCGATTCAATCGCCTCGCGCGATGTGCTCCCACGTAACGATGTCGTGAGGCTTCCACCCTCAATCCGATATCTCAACGCTTACGGCCAAATTGACGCGGCGCTCACGATGTCGCTCGGGCTATGGAAGACCGGGATCAAGGACCTTCAGCTTGGCGATGGCAGGATTCCGCTAGGCGTTACGGACCTGCATGACGCAACGCCCTTCGGCGGTGCGCAGCTTGGCGCCACTCATTCTGAAGCCGCCATCAAGGATGTGGCAATGCGCACGTCGTGTCCTGCCGACGCTGATACGTCGCAGGCGGCATTGGGTATTGCTCTGGCGGCAGCTCTCCACCTCACCGGTGAAGGCGAAATCATAGATATTGCAGGGGTTGCTGTCTCAGTCAAGGATGCCTACGACATCGGCCAAGCGGTTGGCGAGCTGCAGCACGTGCTCGCGGGAGCCGCGTGGTTTGGGTGCGTCTTGAAGGCCCCGATGGCCCACTGGAATCTCCCCGACCGTAGTGGAGACGTCCAGACAGACGACGGACCGCTTCCCGACGTCGTCGCGAAGTTTCTTGTCGACACCTGTCGCTTAGGGCATCTTGGCAGCTGTGGGGCGCGGAGTGATCTCGTTCCCTTCGTGTTCTCGGCTGCGGCGCAGGCGAAGCTTCAAAGCTACGGAGGCCCGCTCCTCGTGCCCACCTTGGTTCCGCGAGCCTGGGGCGCGTCCACCGCTGATCTAAGCAGCACCTTTGCGCGCGGTGGCAGCTACAACCTGAGCATCGCGCCGCCGCTACCGGCCGGCACGCCGGCGTCCGACCAGGCGTACGCCGTCGGCGGCTTTGTCACTGCGAATCAGGATAACGGGACGCCGTGCCAGCCGTCGCCATACGTAAACGGAGCGTGCGACGTGTTCGAGGCTCGTGGCCACTCCGTCAGTGTGCTGCGTACCGGTACGAGCGCTGGATGGGCCTATGGCTGGAGCGAGTGTGGCTACAGCTTTGGGATCGGTGACACCGCGCACGTTTCCACGAACATCATCCGCGCCACGATCAATAGCATGCACGTTGTGAGAGGTTCGTGTGCTACGGCCAGCAGTCCTTCGGGGCAGTCCGCCCCAGCTAGTTGTCAAAACGTGCGAGGCTATAACGGGGTAACGGTGACCGGCGTCAGTTGTGCAGAGGCCGCATCAGTACTGTGGAATGCAAGGCAGGGCTCCAGTACGCCTGGTTGGGACTGCCACGGAGCTGGCACCGGCCCAGGCGGCGGCTTCCCCGTGATCGAGACGTGCACACGTGGCGCGCAGGTTGCTACGGGTTCGATCATCGATGGTCACGCGTAGGTCGGTACCTCAGTTGTCAGGGCTGCTTTCCTGTCGTGGAGGCGCCCAAAGAGGCCCTGTGCATCCGGCTCAGCCCACCTTTCCGCCACGTCCACGGAGATCTGACTGACTCGGCGGGCAGGTGGGCAGCGTTATGTGTAAGTGCGACGCTCACGTTCCCGCCACTCGGCGTCATAGCTCGGTGGTGGCGCTTGCACTTCGGACGGGTTGTAGCCGTAGTAGCGCACGAACGCTTGGCGGAATCCGGAGTGCTGGCGGTAGCCGACGAGCCGGGCGGTCCGATGGATCGGCAGCGGGTTCGGCTCTCGGGTGAGCAGCTGGCGTCCCCGGGTCATCCGGACACGCAGGAGGTAGGTACGGAAGTCTTCGCCCGCCTCCTCCCGGAAGACGCGCTGCAGCTGACGGGGTGAAGTCCCCACGGCCTGCGCCACCTCGCCAACGGTGAGGTCGAACTCGCCCAAGTGCTCCTTGGCGTAGCGCTGCGCCGCCCGGAGTAGGGCACGCCGTCGCTTGGTCGTCTCCGGCTTCGGCATTCCGCGGAGTCTGTCGCATTCTTGGCGCGTTTATGTTGGCTTGCTTGAGGGGTCTGCTGGCGTTTCTGGTGCCCGCCGGTACTCGGTGGGACGGCGCTCTCGCCGTAACGAACATCCCCAGGAGGTCTGATGTCTCTGCCCATTCCCACCACGCGCCCGGTGTCGATGCCGGCGCGGGAAGCTCGCCAGCTCGACGCGTCGCTGCGTCAGGCGCAGGTGCCCGGTATGCGGGCCGCCGCCAAGATCGAGTCGGCGGCGTTTGCCACCCACGTGGCGCTCCAACATGCGAGTGTGCTTTCGGCGGCCGAGGGCAACCTACTGATGATCGCGCCACTCGGCGAGGCCCGCTACCGCGCGATCGTCGACGCGTTCGCGGGATATGCCTGCCAGGAGATCAGTCTCCTGGCCGTCCGGTAGGGGGTGGCCGGGATGATCGTCGAGCTGATCGAGGCGGTACTCCTCGTCCTCGGGTTCTTGAGCGTTGTCGGTGCCTGCATTGGTATCGCCGTAGCGTTCGCGGAACCCACTAGTCCGCCGGCTGATCCGTACCGGGAGGGCCTTGAGGCCTCAGCTCGGATCACCGCGGCGGCCTGGGAGGCCGAGCGAGCGCTCTTCGGGGCGGCGCGCGAGGCGCGCTCGGAGAAGTAGGTGGGACGCCTCATGGGCACCGTCGTCGGGTTGCTCGCCCTGGTCGTGGCTCTCCCGGCCATCGCCCAGGCGGCGCAGGCGGCGGTGCCGGCACTCATCTCGGTTCTCGTCTTTCTCGGGATCGTGAACCTGGCGTGGCCAACCCGGAGGCGGCGCCGGTGACGATCGCTGGGACGCGGCTCGGACCGGTGCCTCATGCCGCCTCACACCGAGTGCCAAAACGCTGCTTGACCGCTTGCCTCGCCTGCGTTTACGCAAGACACTGGAAGTACCACCTGCGTATACGCAAACCACCCTCTCCATGAGCCACTTCACCGTCATAGCTGTTCCTCGCCCCACGCCCGATCTCGATCGGGTCGTGGCGGCGCTGCTCGCCCTGGCGATCAGCGAGCTGGAGCGGGAGCAGCAGGCGAAGGCTGGCGTGAGCGAGACCAAGGAGGAGGAGCGTGGCTGACGTGTTCTCCATCGCGAGCATGGTGGGTGCGAGCGTGGTCGCACTCCTGGCGCTGCTGCGATGGATCCTGACGATCGTGGATCGCCGGAGGCGGCGGTCGTTCCTCTTGACGTTTCCGCGGGAGCTTCGCGATGAGCAAGTCATGGCGGCCTTGCGCGCACTCCACGGGCTTCTGCCTCCGGCGTGGCGGTGGCTCGTACGGATTCCGGCCGTCGTAATCGAGGCGCTCGGCACGGCCGAAGGGATCGCCCACCAGATCTCGGTTACCGCCGCGGATGCGGAGTACGTGCTGGGGCAGCTGGGGGCCGCCTTGCCGGGGCTTCGCGTCAACGAAATTGCGGAGGACATACGTCAGCACACGACGCGGGCGCGTGAGATGCGGCCGGTGGGAACCGGGCAGTTGCGCACCGAGAACCGCGCCGCCACGAACGCTGGCGTGCTCGCGGCCCTCCAGCCGCTGCACGCTGGAGAGCAGGTCGTAGTGCAGTGGGCGTCACACCAGTAGGCGTCACGGTGCTTGATCGTCTCGCGCGGCTCATGAGCACGGCGCCGGAACCGGCGCCGCCGGCGCGGGCGCCCGAGCCGACGTTCCTCGCGACCTGTCGGGTTGGTGTCAACGGAGACTCACCCGCGGTTCTGGCGCGCGTCCTGCAGGCGCTGGGGGCGGCCAGCACGGAGCACCGGCTCTTGCGTCGACGGCTTCTGCCATCAGCCTGGGTAGCCCACGCCGTGCGAAACGCTGCGGTCGGAGTGCCGCCGCTGGCGCGATGTCTCGATGCTGGGGAGCTGGCGGCCGTCATCGGTTTTCCCCTTGACGGTCCGCAGCTTCCTGGGTTGACCCTGACGGGCGCCCGCGAGCTACCACCCCTGCCGGCGATCCCGCGGAGCGGTCGGGTCCTGGGAGACGCGCTCGGAAGGGCGGGGCGGCCCGTGGGCGTGAGCGTCCGCGAGAGCGCCCGTGGGCTCCTGATCACGGCGCCCACCGGTGGTGGGAAATCGACGCTGCTGGAGAACCTCTGCGCTGCTGACTTTCGCGCCGGTCGCGGCGTCATCGTGATCGAATCGAAGGGCGATCTGATCGCGAGTCTCTGCGACCTGGTGCCGCGAAACAGGCTCGGTGATGTCGTCGTCTTCGATCCGTCTGACGCGTGCCCGGTCGGCTTCAACCTGCTGGCCGGTGGCGAGGAGGCAGCGGACCTGATCACCGATCACGTCGTCGGTCAGTTCAGGGGCTTGTACGCCTCCTACCTCGGTCCCCGCAGCGAGATGCTGCTCCGCGCCAGCCTGCTGGTACTCGCGCGGGCACGTGAGCCCTACACGATCTGCGAGGTGATTCCGCTCCTTACCGAGCCGGCCTTCCGGCGCCGGATCCTCGCCGGAGTTGGCGATCACGTGCTGGCCGGTGTCTGGGCGTGGTTCGAGGGGCAGTCCGAGGCGGCGAGGGCCGAAATGACGAGTCCGCTCGTCAACAAGCTCGCCGCCTTCACCCTGCGTCCGAAGCTCCGCGCCGTGGTCGGGCAGGCGACGTCGGGACTCGACTTCACCTCCGCGCTGGCTGAGGGGAAGATTGTCCTGGTCTCGCTCTCGAAGGGCCTGATCGGTACCGATGCGGCCAGTCTCCTCGGGAGCTGCCTCGTGGGCGCACTGTGGAACGCGATCCAGGCTCGCGCCGGTCTGCCCGTCAGCCACCGCCAGTTCGTCTCGGTGGTCTGCGACGAGGCCCAGGATTTCCTGCGCCTTCCCGTCTCGCTCGGGGATGCGGTCGCTCAGAGCCGTGGGATGAACGTCGGCTGGACGGTCAGCCACCAGAACCTCGGCCAGCTCTCGCCGGAGCTCAAGCGGGCGGTGCTGGCAAACCTCCGAAGTAAGGTTGTGATGCAGACGACGGCTGATGATGCCCACGCCTTCGCCCGCGAGTTCAGCCCGCACCTAACGGCGGCTGACTTGCAGGGTCTCGGCGCGTACGAGGCATACGCCGCGGTCTCCACGGGAGCGGCCGTTGCGCCACCGGCCAGCATTCGTACCCGTCCCACGCCGCCTCCCGAGGGACACGGTGGGCTGGTGCGGGCGCGCTCGCAGCAGCGGTACGGATGCGACCCGGCTCAGGTTGAAGCCGACCTTCTCGTCCGGCTCGAAAGTGCGCGAAACGAGGCGCCGGTGGGCGCGAGGAGGCGCTCGTGAGCTGGCGCTTCGCTATTCGCCTCGCCCCTGCGACGAGCAGCCACAACGCCAGCCCGCGCCTGACGCTTCGTGCCCCAGCGCCAACGACTCTCCTCCCCGTTCGGAGGTCGAGATGGCGGTGAAGCAGCGCATTACCGAAGCACGCGTCGCACGAGTTGCCGAGCTACTCACCCCGCGAGACAAAGCGGTCCTTCAGACCCTGGAGACAACGCGCGTGGCCACGGGAGCGCAGCTCAGGCGGCTGCACTTCACCAGCGGCACCTCGCAGGCGAACGCTCGTCAGGCGCAGCGACGGCTACGGGCCCTGACCGAGTACCGGCTGATGACGCTTCTGGAGCGCCGTGTCGGTGGCCTGTCGGGTGGCTCCTCGCAAGCCGTGTATGGCCTGGATGTGACCGGTCAGCGGCTCATGTCGGCCTGCGGTCCGGCCGGGGGAGGGCGCATCCGTCGGCCCTGGACACCGGGTCAGCTCTTCCTCACTCATGCGGTCGCCGTCACCGAGCTGCTCGTTCGGCTCACCGAGGCGGCGCGGAGTGGTGCCGGCGAGCTGCTCACCTTCGATGCCGAGCCGGCCTGCTGGCGACGGTTCACCGGCCCGGGCGGGGCGCGCCTCTGGCTCAAGCCCGATGCCTTCGTGCGTTTTGCCGCTGGCGACTACGAGTACGCCCATTTCGTCGAAGTCGACCGGGCCACTGCGGCAGTCCCCACCATCGCCCGCAAGCTCGACCTCTACCGCCGGTACTGGCAGGCCGGCCGCGAGCAGGAGCGCCACGGCGTCTTCCCGAAGGTCCTCGTGCTGGTGCCGAGCGAGCGGCGGAAGGCCGCCCTGGTCGCCGCCGCGGCTCGGTTAGCCGCTGAAGCCTGGCCGCTGTTTCAGATCGCCCGGTACGACGAGGCCGTGCCGGTGCTCACCGGAGGTCGTCCATGAACACGCTCCCGCGGAATCTGATCCTGCCTGGCGACGCCCGGGACGTGCTGCCGACCCTCCCCAGCGAGAGTGTGGACTCCGTCATCACCTCACCGCCGTACTTCCGCCTCCGCGACTACGGTACGGTCGGCCAGCTCGGCCAGGAAAACACGGTCGATGAATACGTGACCAACCTCCAGGCGGTGACGGGCGAGGTTCGGCGGGTGCTCAAAGACACCGGTTCGCTGTGGCTCAACCTCGGCGACACCTACTCGCGGCACGGCCGATGGGGCGCACCGGCCAAGAGTCTGCTGATGGTCCCGGAGCGGGTAGCCCGCGCTCTCACCGACGACGGGTGGATCCTTCGCAGCAAGGTGCTCTGGCAGAAGACCAACCCGCTGCCCTCTTCAGCCGCCGACCGGCTCAGCCCCACCTATGAGGTCCTCTACTTCTTCGTCAAGAGCCGCCGCTACTTCTTCGACTTGGATGCGATCCGCGTGCCGCACCGCTCGTCCCATCGTGCCCGGCGCCGGCACCCGGGCGAGTCCTCCCGCCGCTACCAGGGCGGGAACGCGGGGCTGGGGGCGCTCAAAGCGGCCGGGCGGGTCGGGCACGCCCTCGGCAAGAACCCCGGCGACGTTTGGACGTATCCCACGGCGATCGACCGGCGGGGCCACCAGGCGACCTTTCCGGAACGCCTGATCGAGCGCCCGATCCGCTCAAGCTGCCCGGAGCGGATCTGCGTGCAGTGTGACCAGCCCTGGACCCGGCCGGTACGGGTGATGGCCGCTCGCACCGCCGACGGCAGCCGCGAGGTGCGCACCACCGGCGCGCTGAGGCGCTGCGACTGCTTCGCCCCGAGTCGGCCCGGCGTTGTGCTCGATCCCTTCTGCGGCACCGGCACGGTGGGGGAGGTGGCCTCTCGCCTCGGTCGGGACTGGCTGGGGATTGAACTCTCCGCCCGCTACCGGACCCTCGCGGCGGCGCGCTTGCGCGCGACCTATCGGAGGGCGGCGTGAGCCGCACCTGGGCGGCTGCCCGGCGGGCGGAAGGGGACGACCTCTTCTGCCTGCCGGTCCAACCACCCACTACCTCAGAAAGAGAGGTACGGGCCATGACCAAGGCCCAGGCAGTGTATGAGCGCATCGAGGCGCTCACCTCAGGCGGGATGACGAAGGCAGACGCCTTCCGAACCCTGGCGGACGAGACCGGCACGCCGGTCAAGTCGCTCCAGGGCGCCTACTACGGCCACGCCCGAAAGGGAGGCAGCCCCGGCCGCTCGCGCACCCCGCGTGAGACGACCGCCGCCGATGCCGTGGCGAGTGCCACGCAGGCGCTCGAAAAGGCGCTCACAGCCATCGACCGCGAGGTCGAGTCAGCCAAAGAGCGCGCCGACGAGGCCACCCGCGAGTACCAGGCGCTGAAAGCCAGCGCAAGCACTCGCAAGCAGGCCATCGCGGCCAAGATCGACGCCCTCAAGGCATAGATCACCCCCGGGGCGGCCTGAACATGAACACCACTTCATCCGTTCAGGCCGCCCCCTTTCCTTCGACGGATTCTCCTCCGGGACGGGACCTCCGGTACCTCAATGCTTGCCTACTTGCGTAAGCGCAAGGACAGCGCGACAATGGGGATATGTCTCCTCGTGATCTCCACCAGCTCGGTCAGTTCATCGCCCGCCACCGCGCCGAAGCCGGGCTCTCCCAAGAAGCCTTGGCCGCCCAAGCAAAGGTCACCGGCTCCACGATCCTGCGCCTGGAGCGCGGCGAGTTTGCCCGTCCCGATCCCGAAAAGCTCGAACGTATCGCTCGCGCGCTCGACTTCGACGCCGAGGATCTCTTCGCGCTGGCCGGCTACACGCCGTCCGACGGGCTGCCGACCCTCGGACCGTATTTGCGTACCAAGGGCGAGCTGCCGGACGAGGCACAGCAGAAGCTCGTCACCTACTACGAGCAGCTCAGGCGTGAGTACGGGGAGGGCCCAGATGCCGAGTCCGATCGCTGAGCTGCGCGCGCTGGCACCCGCCCGCCCCCTGGCGATGTATGAGGCGAAACGGGTCGCCGAACTTCAGGCCTCCCGCCTGCTCACGCTGCAAGGCGTCCTCGAGGCCCCGGTACCAGAGCAGCTGATCGAGTACCTGCCGCGCATGCGGGTGGTATTCCGCAAGCGCGCCCCGATCTCCGGGCACCTGGAGTGAACCGGCGGCCAGTGGTTGATCGCCGTCTGCGCCGATGAACCGTGGGTGCGTCAACGCTTCACGATGGCTCACGAGCTCAAGCACGCGCTCGATGCCCCGCTGGCCGCCACGTTGTATGCGCCCCGCCGGAACCTCTCACCACACCTTCAGCGCGAACGAACCGCCAACCACTTCGCCGCCTGCCTGCTGATGCCCCGCTCCTGGGTCAAGCGCGCCTACTACGACCGCGGCATCCGTGACGTTCCTGCGCTCGCCCGGCGTTTCCAAGTCAGCCGCGACGCGATGCGCGTACGTCTCGACGTGCTCGGTCTCACCGACGAGGCCCGGCCAGGAGTCGCCGCGTGAAACGAGCCGCCATCTACCTGCGGGTCTCCTCAGTCGGGCAAGTGCAACGCGCCGAATCTGCCGAAGGCTTCTCCATCGAGGCTCAGCGCACCGCTTGCCTGCGCCGTGCGGCGGAGATCGAAGCCGACGTGGCCGGGGAGTACGTCGACTATGCGGAATCCGCCAAGACCACCGACCGCCCGAAGCTGCAGGCACTGCTCGCTCGGCTGAAGACGGAGCGGGACCTCGACCTCGTGATCGTCCACAAGCTCGACCGGCTCGCGCGTAACCGCGCCGACGACGTGGCGATCGTGGCCGCGATCCGGGGCGCCGGTGCCCACCTCGTCTCCGTCTCGGAAAACATCGACGAGACGCCAACCGGCTCGCTCCTACACGGGATCATGGCCTCGGTCGCCGAGTTCTACTCCAACAACCTCGCTCAAGAAGCCAAGAAGGGCCTCCACCAGAAAGCCAAGAACGGCGGCACTCCGGGCCTGGCACCGATCGGCTACTTGAACGTTCGCCAGATCATTGAGGGGCGCGAGGTGCGCACGATCGAGATCGATGAAGAACGTGCTCCCCACATTCGCTGGGCCTTCGCCGCCTACGCCTCCGGCGCCTACACCTTGGACACCCTGCACGCCGCCCTCGCTGCCCGTGGACTCACCACGCGCCCCACTGCCAAGAGACCCGCCCGCCCGCTCTCGCGCTCACGACTTGCGGTCTTGCTCGCCAACCCTTACGTCATCGGCATCGTCCGCTACGGAGGCGTTGAATATCCCGGGCGCCACGAGGCCTTGATCGACACGCAGACGTTTAGTCGGGTCCAGTCCGTTCTCGCCGCCCACAGCCAGGCCGGAGAAAAGGACCGCAAGCACCAGCACTACCTCAAAGGCAGCCTCTACTGTGGCCACTGCGGCTCGCGGATGAGCCTAATCCACGCCCGGTCCCACACCGGCCGGCGCTACCCCTACTTCTTCTGCATCGGCCGCATGCAGGGAACTGGCTGCCCCCAGAAGTACCGCCCGGTCGAGGCAGTCGAAGTCCACGTCGAACAGCGCTACCTACCGGTCCACTTCGCCTCCGCGCACGACCTCGGCGTCTCTACGTGGCCTGGCTACGTCGAGACGGTCCGCGAACGACTGACCGAGGCGCTCGCTGGCATGGCCGCCGAAAGCCAGCGTGAAGCCCGCCTCCAGCGTGCCCGACTCGGACGGCTGGAGACCGAGCGCGAGGCGCTGCTTGATGCCTACCTCGCCGAGGCCATGCCGATCCACCTGCTGAAGAAGAAGCAGGACGCCCTCACCCGGCAAGTCGCACAGGCCGAGCAACATCTTGCGCACGCCGAAGCCGCCCACGGGGAAGTCCAGACGATCCTCGACAAAGCGCTCGACCTCGCCACTACTCCCTACGCCGCCTACCAAAGGGCGAGCCCGCAGATCCGCCGACTCTGGAACCAGGCGCTCTTCGAGCGCTTCCTCATCGTCGACGAGGGGATCGAAGTAACTGGCCTCGCCGAGCCGTTTAGGACGCTGCTTGACCCGAGCCTCCTCGACCACCTAGCGGCCCCTGAAAAGTGCGAAGCCACGCACGTTTCTGAGGGCCATGGTTCAAAAGAGAGACTTCTAGTCGGGGAGACAGGATTTGAACCTGCGACCGCCCGGCCCCCAGCCGGGTGCGCTACCAGACTGCGCCACTCCCCGTGGTGAGCCGATGATAACCCCGGCATCCGCACGAGGCTGCTACGAATGATGGGCCGGCATGATCCGGACCTCCCCGGGGCGCGTAGGAGCAAGAGCAGGCCTAACGCATCCTTCACAGATCACCACTTGTTCCTCTCCACCTCCACCACCAGCCGACGGCGGGAATTGCGTGAACTCGCTGACGAGGACCTCATGGACCTCGTCGCGGGAGGGGAGCCAACAGCCTTTGAGGTGATCTTCGATCGCCACAGCAGCGCGGCGTTCTCGCTGGCCTACCGGATGTGCGGGCGCCGAACCATGGCTG